>OGWU01001192.1_pt1 | contig 15682 bp, 8 predicted proteins | sample 1576071 | NCBI WGS metagenome assembly OGWU01 (sample SAMEA3541582, study PRJEB24748) | human gut metagenome | biome: human gut; feature: human-associated habitat; material: faeces | place: China | collected 2012
TTCAACACCCTGACCAAGGCTGTGCCTGTTCAGTACAACGAGGTTCTGGACGTGTACTACAACGAGAATCAGGGCGTCATCTACGCTCTGGAGTTCAACTACCTCCAGACCCTGGGCTACAAGAACTTCAGTCTGGTTTACAAGAGCAACCAGCAGGTTGAGTACGGCCGTCCCGCCACCACCTGGGGTATCGGCTCCTACAAGGACGCTGGCGCTGGCACTGCTTCCGGCATCGAGAAGGCTGACCTGACCCCCGCTGGCGGTCTGATCGCTGACAATGTCCGCATGCTGGCCAAGGACGAGATCATCACCGTGAAGAACACCCCCGTGTATGTCTACTCTCAGGATACCGCTGAGAAGGACATCTATGCTGATCTGGGCGCCGATGTTTGCTCCGCTTACAGCATGTGGAACAAGGACGGCTACACCTGGACTGCCTATGTCAACGGCGATGATGAGAAGGGTGTTATCCCCAGCAAGAACGACACTAACGATTACAAGTACACCGACAAGGGTTCCGTCACTGAGGTCTATGTGGATGACTATGCTCAGACCGTGACCGTGGTGGAGATCAACTACTTCCTGGGCCAGGTGTCCAAGGTTGTTGACGGTGTTGCCACTGTCCGTCCTCTGTCTCACGAGGGCAAGATCCTGGACGACAAGACCTTTGCTACTTCCGAGTTCAACAAGGGCGACTATGTTGTCTTCACTGTTGACTACAACAACGACGGCGACTACTACATCTGCGAGCTGATGGCTCCCGAGACTGTCACCGGCGAGGTCAGCCGTGTCCAGAAGGATACCGGCAGTGCAAACTCCTACATCTGCCTGGATGGCGAGAAGGACGAGTACTACTACACCGCTTACCCCTCTCACCTGGTTTACAACGTGAGCGCTTATGATGACGGTGCCATTAAGGCTCAGCATCCCAGCCTGGGCAAGGAGTATGTGTTCTACATGACTCCTGCTGGCTATATCCTGGGCTTCGAGCTGGCTAACGAGGCCACCTCTGAGTACCTGTATGTTACCAACTCCGATGAGGAGAAGGATGACTGGACCGCCGATGTGATTCTGGCTGATGCTACCGAGCCCGATGTTAACCTGGACAATGATCTGGATAACACCAAGGGTTATAGCATTGGCAAGGACTACATTGATTGGACCGTGGACTTTAAGGTCTCCAACATTGATGATCTGATCTGGGATTACACTGTGGATTCCAACGACGTATACAGCCTGTCCTATATTCCTGTTCTGAATGATGACGTCAACGTGAATGCGCCTCTGTATCAGAACAAGCTGAATTCTTATGAGGATGGCAACGGAAACATCCAGATCAACAATGGCGAGTCCTATATCCAGGGCGTTTCTTCTGACAGCGACTTCATCATTGACAATGACACCATCTTCGTGGACACCATGAACCACAAGGCTTACACCGGCTATGGTGAGGTTCCCACTGTGAAGAACGCTGATATCGCCTATGTGGTTAAGAACGGCGTGGCCGAGATCGTCTACATCTTTGATGGCGACATCTATGATGAGAACAGCATCTACTTTATGCTGGCCGACACCGATCGCACCAGCTTCCAGTATAAGGGTGACGACTACTGGACCTTCAACAACGCCTATGTGGACGGCGTGAAGCAGTCCCTGAACATCAGCTACGACGCTGTGGAGCAGCTGGCCAATTCCGCTCCTTGGGCTGTGGATTACTGGACCGGCAAGCTGGTTCCCGGCGTGCTGTACCAGGTCGTGAAGAGCCTGGAGGATGGCGAGTACATCACTGAGATCCGTTATGCTGGTCCTGAGACCAACGACGTGACCACCGTGGCCAATGGCTCCTTCCGCATCAGCACCTCTCCCGAGGGCACCACTGTCAACACTGAGAAGTTCGACGTAAACGATGAGACTATCTTCGTTATGGTTGAGCCTTCCTGGAACTGGAAGGACGGCTGGACCTTCGAGATCCACCAGGCCGACGCCAGCGACATGTACGTGGGCAAGGATCACGAGGGCTACAAGGTCTATGCTGATGTCGTGGAGAGCGACGGCCAGACCGCTGAGCTGGTCTACCTGACCCACTGCCTGCCCATCGCCAACGTTGATGTGACTGCTAAGGATCTCACCAACGCTACTGTGGAGGTCTATGGCAACAACATCGACAAGACCCTGACTCCTGCCAACAATTCCTTCAAGGTCCAGGCTGGTACTTGGGTGTATGTGAAGGCTGAGGCTGACGAGGGCTATACCTTCGAGCAGAATCCCAGTGGCCTGTATTATGTTGGTTGGAACGGTCTCGAGCTGAAGGCCAAGACCATTGCCAACAACTTTGACGTGACTCTGACCGCCGATTCTCAGGCTACCATTACTGATCCTGCGGATGCTCAGATTTCCCCCGTTGATCCTGTTACGGTCACCATCACTCCCAATGTTGGCTATGCCATCACTGGCGTGACTTGTGACGCTGTGAAGATCGAGACCGCTAAGGTCGACGGCACCCAGAATTGGAAGGTTACCATTCCTGCCGGCACTGAGGCTGTGGAGCTGAAGGTGCTCACCGAGAAGGTGACCTACAATGTCGTGAAGGGTTCTGAGGACAACGCTACCATGACTCTGGCTCCCAGCACCATCCAGATCGGCGATACCCTGAACATCAAGGCTACCGCTACTGCTGCTGGCGAGGCTGGCAACGACCTGAAGGTGTACGTCAATGGCATTGAGGCTAAGGACGGTAATCTGTCCAACGGCGCTGAGGCGAAGGCTGCTGTCACTGAACTCATTCAGGTTGTAAACAATCAGGCCCTCTTCAACGCTGTAAAGACTGCGAATGGTGGTCATGTTTATGACGTGAATGGCGATGAAATCATGGCCTATTCTGCTAATGTGGCTCTGTACCGTCTGGTGTCTAAGGCTGAGGAGGCTGTGAAGGCTTCCTGCGACCTCAACGTGGTAATCACTGAGGCTATGCTGGATGGCCAGACCAACGTCACTGTTACTATTAAGTAATCAATGACGGTTAGCTCTGTACCAAACCACAGATAAGGCAACCCCCTGGAGATTTGCTCCAGGGGGTGCCTTTTTATTTTCCTTCCAGGGTGTCCAGCCGTTTCAGTACATCGGTCATCTGGTTGTTGAGACGGCCTATTTCGGTGGCTAGAAACATTGCGATACTGTAATCCGCTTTGTTCTCCTCCATCGCTGCAAAAGCTGCCTCAATTTTTGCATTGTCCTCATTGAAATCCGTCCTCAGCACCGCGTCCGTTTCCTCCCACTGACACAGTTTATATTGTTCCGTGTAATTGCTCGCCATAGGGGTTCCTCCTTTAAATATAATTTCACCCATGGCGGGATACGACGTTATCATGCACTATATTATACAAATATTGGAAATTATGCCCCGTTATGCCCAGAGGTGGATTTAAAATAAACGACAACAGGCCCCGGTCAATGACCGGGGCCTGTTGCCTGTGTGTGTTGTAAAGGAGAGGGAGAAATGGGAGATATTATTATGATTACTTGGTACGCTCATAGAATAACCGATAATTAAGGCAAAACCATGACAGCGATGTGAACTTTCTGTAAACACTACGGTCATATATCAACCTTTTTTTACGAAAAATTATGTATATTCGAATAAGAACCATGTTCTTAAAACAAAATTAATATCTTCTTAACAGCCTGGCCATATTTTTGACCAGAGAAAGAAAAGCTGATGGTCCGTGCTTGACGCAGTCCCTGCATGCGTGCGATAATATAATGATATTTTATATTGACGGGCCTGTGCCCGCCCTGAACAGGGAGGAACCTTTTTTGATTCAATATCTAATTCGGCATTGGCTGGAGGGTAAGAATCCCAAGTCTCCGGAGGTACGCCAGATGTGCGGAACCAGAGCTGGCGGTGTGGGAATCCTACTGAATACGCTGCTGTGTTTGGGTAAGTTACTGGCCGGTATGATCACCGGCTCCATTGCCATTATAGGTGATGCACTGAATAACCTGTCCGACGCAGCATCCTCCGTGATTACCCTGATCGGCTTCCGCTTGGCTGGACAAGAGGCGGATGAGGAGCACCCCTTTGGCCACGGACGTATGGAGTATCTGGCCGGCTTGGTTGTATCCATGGCCATTTTACTTATGGGGTTTGAATTGGGAAAATCTTCGGTGGAGAAGCTGCTCCATCCGGAGGAACTGGACTTTTCCTGGCTGGCAGTTGTGATTCTGGCCGCCTCTGTGGCGGTAAAAGTGTGGATGTATTTCTTTAACCGCACTTTGGCGCAAAAAATTGGCTCGGAAACCATGGCAGCCACCGCAGCAGACTCTCTCTCCGACTCGGCAGCTACCAGCGTGGTTCTGCTGGCCACCCTGGTCGGGCATTTCTTTCATTGGAAAATCGACGGCTTTGCCGGTCTGCTGGTGGCGGTCTTTATCCTGAAAACTGGCTGGGAGGCCGCCAAAGATACCCTGGACCCCCTTTTGGGACGCCCTATGGACCCGGAGCTGGCCACAGATATCGACCAGCTGGTGCTTTCCCACGACAATATTCTGGGCATCCACGATCTGGTCTATCACGACTACGGCCCCGGCCGGGCGATGATGTCTTTCCATGCTGAGGTGCCTGCCGATGCGGATCTGCTGGAGATGCACGACCTCATTGATCATATTGAGCGGGAGCTCAAGGAGAAGCATCATATTGAGACGGTCATCCACATGGACCCGGTGGTCAACGATGAGCGGACCGCCGCGCTGCGGGAACAAGTGGCCTATCTGGCCCAGCAGCTGGACCCCTGCCTTACGATCCATGACCTGCGTATTACCGCCGGTCCCCACCATACCAATGTGCTCTTTGATGTGATGGTTCCCTATGGCTTCCGCCTTACCGACCACCAGGTGGTTTCTCAGCTGCGGCAGGATGTGGAGGCACTGTCTCCCAAGTATTCTGCGGTCATCCAGGTGGACCACTCTTACGTGGAGCGCCGGGAGAAGTAATTTACAAAATATTCACCTCACTTTGGAAAATTCCCACTATAATAGAACCAAATCGGGAATTCACATAGAAACGGAGGAAGTTATCTATGGCGCAAAAGGTTTTAATTGTAGAGGATGACAGTAATATTGCCGAGCTGCTCCATCTGTATCTGGAAAAGGAGGGCTTTGAGACCAAGGTAGCCAAAGACGGAGGAAAGGGCGTGGAATATTTCCGCTCCTTCCAGCCTGCGTTGGTTTTGCTGGATATCATGCTGCCGGTTATGGACGGCTGGACCGTGCTGAAGAAGATCCGGGAAGAGAGTGCCACGCCGGTGATCATGCTCACAGCGAAGGGTGAGACGGAAGACAAGGTCACCGGGCTGGAGAGCGGGGCGGACGACTATATCGTCAAGCCCTTTGAGATGAAGGAAGTTCTGGCCCGTATCCATGCGGTTATGCGCCGTACTGGCCAGGAGGAGGAGCAGGAGAATAAGAAGCTCAGCTTTGATAAGCTGGTCATTAACCTGGACTCCTATGAGCTGCTGGTAGATGGAAAGCGAGTGGATACGCCGCCCAAGGAGCTGGAGCTTCTCTATCATCTGGCCTCTGCTCCCAACCGGGTCTTTACCCGCAACCAGCTGTTGGACGAGGTGTGGGGCTTTGACTACTTTGGTGACAGCCGCACAGTAGACGTGCACATCAAGCGCCTGAGAGAAAAGCTGGAGGGCGTCAGCGACCAGTGGCGGCTGAAAACAGTATGGGGCGTGGGCTACAAGTTCGAAGTAGCTCCCGCCGGTGCAAACAGCTGATTTGAAGGGGGTGATCCCTTGAAAAGCTTATATAAGCGGCAGCTCATCATGATGGTAGGGATCGTGGCCCTGTCTTTTACATTGCTGTCCACTGCGTTTATGCTGCTGTCCTACCGGTATATCATCTCAGAGACCCGGGACCGCCTGGAGCGCAATGCAGGCTATATCGCCTCGTTTACCTCGGAATATTTCACCTCAGACTACTATTTAAAGACCCAGGGGACCATCCTGGAGGAGGCTGGAGAAGATTTCTACCGGGCCAATGTAGAGACGCTCACCGCCATGTCGGACTCCTCTATCATTGTGGCAGACTCAACAGGGGAAATTATCTATGCCTCGGAGAGTGAGCTGTACACGAAGAAGATCCCGCAGAATGTTGTGGATCAGATCCAGGAGCGGGGCAGCTATACCGGTATCACCACGCTGAACGGACTGTATTCCACGGGGCGCTATTTTGCCGGTTTGCCCATCAATGTGAGGATCGGTGATCTGGAGATCAGTCAGGGTCTGGTGTTGGTGTCCGGCGATACCAGCGGCCTGTCCGAGATGTGGCGTGCCACAGCTACTATCTTCTTCTTTGCTGCTGTGGTGGTGCTCCTGATCGCTGTCATTGCCAGTTCCATCACCTCTGCCCATCAGACCCGGCCCTTGGTGGAAATGGCGGAGGCGGCCCGGAAATTTGGCCGCGGCGAATTTGATGTACGGGTCAACAACTATAAAGATCGTTGTGATGAGATTGGGGAACTGGCTGACGCATTCAACTCCATGGCCAATTCCCTGGCTAAAGTTGAAAATCAGCGTGCAGACTTTATTGCCAATGTCTCTCACGAGCTAAAGACGCCCATGACTACCATCTCCGGCTTTGCAGAGGGCATTCTGGACGGGACGATTCCTCCGGAAAAGGAAGAGGACGCCCTGAAAATTGTGGTCTCTGAGACACGGCGACTCAGCCGCCTGGTTCGCCGGATGCTGGATCTTTCCCGCCTCAACGCATTGGCGGAGAGCAGTATCACAGCACAGGAGCAGTTTGATCTGGTAGAAGTGGTTTCCCAGGTCATTATCAGCCTGGAGGGTAAGATCACAGAGCGAAATCTGGATATGGATGTTCAAATGCCGGAGGATAAGCTGATGGTGTGGGGCGATCCGGACTCCGTGACGCAGGTCTGCTACAACCTGATGGATAACGCGGCGAAATTTGCCGCCGCGGGGACCAGCATCCGACTGCAGATTACCAAGAAGGACGGCAAGGCCTATACTTCCATTAGTAACCTGGGTGCTACCATTCCTCAAGATGAGCTGCCTCTGCTCTTTGACCGGTTCCATAAGGCGGACTACTCCCGCAGCATGGATCGGGACGGTGTGGGTCTGGGCTTGTATATCGTCAAGACCATTTTGGGCAACCTAAAAGAAAATATTACCGTCACCAGCGAGGACGGCCTGACCACCTTTACCTTTACCCTGACGCTGGCCTGACGAAAGACTGGAGTTTTCTATCCTATGACGCAGCAACCGCAAGATCTCTGGAAGGGCGGCCCCTGGGAGCAGCCCTCTCCCCGCTATCCCACTCCTCCAGCGGTGGTGATTCCGCCGCGGGACCCTGACGTTTTACGCCCTAAGCGCCGTCGCCCCAGGCGGGCACTTTTGGTGTTCAGCTTGGTGTTTGTTCTGCTGCTAGGGCTGGCGGTAGGTATGCTTGTCGTGCGCTACCTTCTACCCCAGACAAGCGGAGGAAACGATCCGCAGATCTCTCAGACCTCGCAGTCAGAGGATCCGTTTGGGAAATTGGAGCGGGCTCAAACAGGGACCGGTGTGACTGTGCCAATCAGCCAGGCTTCAGGGCCTGCTCTGACTGCCACAGAGATCTATGAAAAAAATGTGGACTCTATCGTCTCCATCGAAGGCGAAGGGGAGGAGAGTTACGGTTCCGGCACGGGCGTTATCATGACCCAGGATGGCTATATCCTCACCAACGCCCATGTGGTGGCGGATATGCGCCGGGTGAGGGTTATTTTCTCCGATAACTCCATTCTGCCCGCCAGATTGGTGGGAGCCGATGCGGAGGAAGATATCGCAGTTCTCAAGGTAGAGGCCGAGGGGCTGACACCGGCAGAATTCGGCGATTCCGACCAGCTGCGCTGCGGAGATATGGTGGTCGCCATCGGAGATCCCCTGGGGTACCGGACCTCCATTACGCAGGGAATCATATCGGCCCTGAATCGAACCGTGGAAGTAGATGGGATTCTGATGGACCTGATTCAGACCAGCGCTCCCATCAACTTTGGCAATTCCGGCGGTGCACTGATCAATGATCGCGGTCAGGTGGTGGGAATCACTACCATCAAGATCGTCTCAGACGACGGGACCGTGGAGGGACTTGGGTTTGCTATTCCCATGGCCCGGGTCAAGCTGGTAGCTGACCGCCTGATTGCCGGCCGACCGGCGGCTATGCTTGGTATTACGGTGCTGACACAGCCGGAAGAATCCGGTGGATTGAGAGTCTATCAGGTTGAGCGCTCCGGAAACGCCTGGCTGGCTGGCGTCCGGGAAGATGATATCCTGTTGAGCGTAAATGGAGTCAGTGTGGACAGCCTGGATCGCTTAAAACAGATTGTTGCCAGCTTAGTGGTAGGCGAGGAAGCCACCGTACGTGTCCTTCGGGATGGTCAGGAAATGGAATTTTCCTTTGTGATTCAAAGTCGGGAAGAGCTTACCTGATACTGGAGTCTACCACAGGTCTACCAAATGTCTACCAAGAGCTGCTTTGAAACCCTTGTGTCCCAAGGGTTTCAAAGCAGCTCTTTTTTTTCCATTTTATTACCGTCTACCAGATGTCTACCAATCCAACTTTTATATGTAATTTATTTGCTTTTATTTGCGTTTTTGTTTATATTTTTTACTATTTTTATTATGTAAGGGTCAGTTATGCTTTCCTGTACTTGGTAGCCAACTTTCTTTGACCAAATTTTGTAAGGAGGAACTCTCAATGAGAAACCTGAAACGGGCTCTCAGCCTGGCCCTCTCCGCCACTATGCTCTCCGGCATGATGGTGATGGGCGCCGGCGCTATGAGCTACGCCGACGTATCGTCTGAACACCACCAGGAGGCCATCGCTGTGATGCAGGCCGTGGGCGTGATGGTAGGCGATGAGAACGGAAACTTTAACCCCGACAAGAAGGTCACCCGCGCCGAAATGGCCGTTGTTATGGCCAATCTGCTGGGCCTGACGGTGGAAGACTTTAAGAACGCTTCCATTCCCTTCACCGATGTGCCTGAGTGGGCCCACCCCTATGTGGCCGCCTGCTACGCCGCCGGCGTGACCAGCGGCACCAGCGCCACCACTTACGGCTCGAACGATCCTGTTACCGCCGTGCAGGCCAGCCTGATGATGATGAAGGCTCTGGGCTACTTCCAGTACAGCTCTGATTTCGGCAGCGACTGGCAGATTGCCACTGTTAAGCAGGCCTCTTCCATCGATCTGTTTAAGGACATCAATACCGGTGTCAACGACGCCCTGTCCCGCAACAACGTGGCTCAGCTGGCTCTGAACACCCTGGAGGCCACCATGGTACAGCCCACCAAGAATGGCTCTACCATCATTGTGGGTGACATCACCATCACCGGCGATGTGGAGTACAAGGACATCACCAGCTCCGCGGATTACGCCAAGGCCATGGCCGACAAGGTGCTGGACGATGGCAAGTATGCCGTTCAGCTGGGTGAGAAACTCTTCGACGGCAGCCTGAAGATCGACACCGCCGTTACCTCCGACGCCTTTGCCCGTCCCGCCCGCACCTGGAACTACAAGGGCGAGCAGGTTGTGGTCGCCGCCGACGAGGCTGACTACATTGTAAACGGTGAGGTCACCGGCAAGGAGCTGTTCAACACCGTGGGTGAGACCCTGGCTGACTCCAGCAAGTACACCTGGACCATCAACCTGGATGGCAACACCGGCAGCACCTTCTCTCAGAGCAATGTGAACAAGACCAACGACAACGCCCTGCTGGGCACCGGCAACGGCACCGTGATGGAGATCTTCATCACCAAGGAGTATGTCTCCTCCAGCGAGAAGGGCTCTGTGGTGGTCTCCATCGTAAACACCTACGCCGGCCAGATCTCCTCCGTGATGGGTGAGGACGACGTGGATGAGGACGAGGCGCCCTATGTGATCGTCTCTGATCTGTCCCAGTCTCCTGTGGCCGACGGCAAGAAGTTTGAGGCTACCGGCTTTGACGTGGATGACATGGTTCTGTTCACCTACAGCCAGAAGACCTCTGAGATCGAGTCCATGGTCGCTGCCCGTGAGGTTTCCGGCCAGGTGACCAAGGTTACCGCCAACGAGAGCTTTGTGGTGGGCGGTCAGACCTATAAGTATTCTGCGCAGTTCAAGACCAGTGATTACATCACCACCGGCTCCGTGGACAAGGACATCGTGTTCTATCTGGACGCTCAGGGCTATGTGATCGCCATTGGCGAGGCCGAGTCCTCCAGCGACTACGCCTTTGTGGTGGGCTATCAGGATGACACCAAGTTTGGTACCACCACCCACTACGCCAAGCTGCTGCTCACCGACGGTAAGGTGATCGAGGTAGAGACCGACGCCTCCGCTTCTACTCTGGATAAGCACATCGTTGCCTACACCAAGGACAGCGACAATGTTTACACCCTGGAGGATAAGAGCAGCGCTGCTGTCTCTTCCGACAACAACCTGAACATTGAGACTGGCAAGGCCGCTATGACCATCAACGGCGCCACCGTCTATGCCAACAGCCAGACTGTCTTCCAGGTCAAGGACGGCGACGACTATGTGATCTACACCGGCATCCAGAACGTCCCCAACATCAGCGACGACAACAGCACCACCAAGACCGTGGTCTTTAAGGATTCCTCCAACATGGCCAAGGTGGTCTACATTGAGTCCGCCGTGCTGGAGAATGATACCGCCGAGCAGGTGACCTTCGTGGTGGGCGACGCTTCTGCCGCCGACAACAAGGACAGCCGCGGCGAGTACTACGCCTTTGACGCTGTGGTGGACGGCAAGGTCACCACTCTGGACGTGAAGAAGGGCTCCGCTGCTGCCACCACCCTGAAGGCTGCCGGCATCTTCTCCGTGAAGAGCTACTCCGTGGACGCCAATGGCCTGGTTACTAAGGTCAACCTGTACACCAGTGAGATTGCTTCCGTCAATGACGGTACCAAGCGCGTGGAGAACGGCGTGGTTGGCTTCGGCAACGAGAACCAGGGCTTCAGCTACTACAGCTTCCAGGACAACGCCCTGGTAGTGAAGTACGACGGCAAGGACCTGTCTGTGGGCACCATCAACGGCATTAAGACCGACGCCAACGACCTGGCCACCGTCATCCTGAAGGACGGCGCTGTGAAGGCCGTGTTTATCCAGGAGGTTGCCGGCAACGTGGCTCCCGCCAACTACAAGGTGACCTACTCCGCCGGCTCCGGCTCCGGTGCTCCTCAGGAGGCTACCGCCGTTCAGGGCAAGGACTTTACCATCAGCGGCACTGAGCCCACCTACGGTAGCCACCAGTTCCTGGGTTGGTCTGACGGCGAGGGCAACCTGTACGCCGCCAACGACGTGATTGCCAACGTGCAGGGCAACATCACCCTGACCGCTGTTTACCTCAGCGACACTGTGACCGTGGATGATGCCACCTCCGCCAGCGGCCTGGCTGCTGCCGGCGTGAAGCTGACCATTGATCCCGCGGGCCTTGATATCTCCTCCAAGATTTCCTCCGTCAAGGCCACCGGCACCGGCACCTATGCCGAGTCCGCCGTGGGCACCGACACTGAGGCCACTGTCTCCTACGCTGATCCCAATCTGGAGCTGACCTTTACTAAGGACGACACCCTGGCCAGCTGCACCAGCGGCGACAGCATGGACATCACCGTCACCGTCACCTTTAAGGATGGCGGCACCAAGGACTTCACTGTTACCTACAGCTGGTCCTAATGTTTGAGGCTTTCCCCTCTCGACGCAAAAAAATCCTGGCGACTTCGGTCGCCAGGATTTTTTGCTTTTATTCTTTTTCGATGTCCATCATCAGGCCCACGCGGCGGGCGTGGCGGCCTCCCTCAAACTCAGTGGAGAGGAAGGTGTCTACAATGCGCTCGGCCATATTGGGGCCGATCATGCCAGCTCCCATGGCCAGCATGTTGGCATCGTTGTGCCGGCGGGTCATCTCAGCAGAGAGAGGCTCGCTGCACAGGGCACAGCGGATTCCCTTGACCTTATTGGCGGAGATGGAAATGCCAATGCCGGTGGTGCAGATCACGATACCCTTCTCGCAGCGTCCATCGGCTACCGCCTGGGCCGCAGCCTTACCAAAGATGGGATAGTCACAGCTATCCAGGCTGTCACAGCCGCAGTCCAGCACGCTGATCCCCTTGGCCGTCAAATACGCTTTGATATGTTCTTTCAGGCGATATCCGCCATGATCGGAAGCAATGGAAACCATAACCTTTTCCTCCTGCATATGATTATTTTCTGCCTGCCATTCTATGGCGGCAGTCTACAGCTTTTCTACTTTATTGTAGTGCATTTCCCCCATTTTGGCAAGAGCAGACAAAAAATAAGGTCCGCAAAAGCGGACCTTATTTTTATCTTCTGAAGAAAATTACTCGCGGGTGGGCACGTGCCAGATATCCCGGGCATAGTCCCGGATGGAGCGGTCGGCGGCGAAGATGCCGGAGCGAGCCACGTTGATCAGGGACATCTGGTTCCAGCGCTGCCGGTCGGCGTAGGTCTCCAGAGCGCGGCAGTGGGCCTGACGGTAGCTGTCAAAGTCAGCCAGCAGCATATAGTCGTCGGCGGGGCTGCCTCCGGCGCTGCGCAGCAGACGGTCCATCAGATCGGAGTAGGACTCCTTGTCGGCAAAGCCGGCGGAGATCTGATCGATGACACGCTTCAGGTCGCCGTTCTGGTGATAGTAGTCCTGGGGATGATAGCCGTTGGCCTTCAGAGAGGTCACCTGATCGGCAGTGAGGCCGAACAGGAAGATGTTCTCGTCGCCCAGCTTCTGGTGCATCTCCACGTTGGCGCCGTCCAGGGTGCCGATGGTCAGAGCGCCGTTCATCATGAACTTCATGTTGCCGGTACCGCTGGCCTCCTTGCCGGCGGTGGAGATCTGCTCGGACAGCTCACTGGCGGGCATCAGCTTCTCAGCCAGGGAGACGCGGTAGTTCTCCAGGAAGACCACCTGCAGCTTATCCTTGCAGATGGGATCAGCGTTGATCTGGGCGGACAGGGAGTTGATGAGCTGGATGATCCGCTTGGCAACATGGTAGCCGGGGGCCGCCTTGGCGCCAAACAGGAAGGTCTGGGGAGTAAACTCCATGTTGGGGTTATCCCGCAGCTGATTATAGAGGTGTACGATGTGCAGGACATTCAGCAGCTGACGCTTATACTCGTGCAGACGCTTGACCTGTACGTCGAAGATGGCGTCGGTGTTGAGCACCACACCGCTCTCCCGGGCCAGATAGGAGGCAAAGCGACGCTTGTTCTCCTTCTTGATGGCCTCCATGCGCTCCAGAACAGCCTTGTCGTTCTTGTACTTCTCCAGGCCCAGGATGGCATCGGGGTGGATGAGGTAGTCGTCCCCGCCGGTGCACTCCCGCACCAGGGCATCCAGCTTGGGGTTGATCTGAGACAGCCAGCGGCGGTGGTCGATGCCGTTGGTCACATTCTTGAACTGCTCGGGATGCATGGTATATGCGTCGTGGAACACGTCCTTCTTCAGGATCTCAGAGTGCAGCGCGGACACGCCGTTGACAGCGTAGCAGGCGCAGATGCACAGGTTGGCCATGCGGACCTCGCCGTTCCAGATGATGGCCATCTTGGAGACCTTGTTCATATCGCCGCCGAAGTGCTGCTCCAGCTGGCGCTGATAACGGGCAGCGATCTCCTTGAGGATCTGCCAGATACGGGGCAGCAGGCTCTCGATGAGCCCCTGGGGCCAGCGCTCCAGAGCCTCGGCCAGCACGGTGTGGTTGGTGTAGGCCACGGTGTGGGTGACAATGTTCCAGGCCTCGTCCCAGCTGTAGCCCTCCACGTCCAGCAGGATACGCATCAGCTCGGGAATGACCAGAGTGGGGTGGGTATCGTTGATCTGGATGACGTGCTTCTGGTGGAAATTGCGCAGGGTGCCATACTGAGCGCGGTGCTTGCGCACGATGGACTGCACGGTAGCAGAGACGAAGAAGTACTGCTGCTTCAGGCGCAGAGACTTGCCCTCGTAGTGGTTGTCATCAGGATACAGCACCTTGGCAATGACCTCGGCCATAGCCTGCTGCTCCACGGCCTTCAGGTACTCGCCCCGGGAGTACAGGGACATATCCACGGGCACCGGGCTCTTGGCGTCCCACAGGCGCAGCACGTTGGTGTGGTTGGTCTTGTAGCCGGCGATCTCCATGTCGCGGGGAATGGCCAGAACCGTGGTGTAGCCCACGTGCTCGGGGTGGTTGTGGCCCTTGTCGTCCCAGTGGTCCACGATCTTGCCGCCGAACCGGACCTCCTCGGTCTCATCCATCTTGGGGATGAGCCAGGCGTCGCCCAGGCCCAGCCAGTTATCAGCCTGCTCCACCTGCTTGCCGTCCACGATCTTCTGCTTGAAGATACCCAGCTCGTAGCAGATGGAATAGCCGGTGGCGGGGATCTCCAGGGTGGTCATGGAGTCCAGATAGCAGGCGGCCAGACGGCCCAGACCGCCGTTGCCCAGGCCCGCATCGGGCTCGATCTCAAACAGATCGGAGGCGGAGAAGCCCAGCCCCTCCAGGGCCTCCTTCAGGGTATCCAGAATGCCCAGGTTGTAGGCGTTCTTCTCCAGAGAACGGCCCATGAGGAACTCCAGAGACAGGTAGTGGACCTGGCGCTCCTGGCCCTCCCACACCTGGTTGCTGGTATTCATCTGGTGGCCGGACATGATGTCCCGCAGTACCAGAGCACAGGCCTTAAACATATGGTTAGGGGTGGCGTCCTCCACGTCCCGTCCGAAATTGCGGTGAAGTTTCCCGATGATCAGTTCGGTAAGCTGAGCCTTAGTGTATTCAGCCATGATGTTGCCTCCCTTATCGATTTTATTAACAGCATTTTCTCTGCTGTAAACTCGGCACGGGACATATTTTACCATACTACCGTACCCACGTCAAATGCCCAGAGCCCTCCTTCCCTGAAAATGCCATTGATTCCGGAAAGTTTGGCGGAAATGCTTATGGGAGAAGGGTTTGCCGCCTTGGAAACGGTGATTTTGCTTGTGCAAAATTCGGTGGAAAACCGGTATTTTTTCTCCTTGCAAACGCAAAAAGCCGGGCGGACGTTTCCGTCCGCCCGGCCAACCGAACTGCTTGTTCAGCCCTGGATGCGCTGATAGATATTGAGATACTGCTGGGCCGAATTATCCCAGCTGAAGTCGGCGGTCATGCCTTCCTTCTGCAGTCCGCGCCAAGCTTCCTTGTTGTTGTAGTAGAGCTCCACCGCCTCGCGGATGACCCAGAGCATATCATTGGCGTTGATATCGCTGAAGGTAAAGCCGCGGCCCTCACCGGTGAACTTGTTGTAGGGGAATACGGTGTCCTTCAGGCCGCCGGTCTCCCGGACGATGGGCACGGTGCCGTAGCGCATGGCGATCATCTGGCTCAGGCCGCAGGGCTCACTCACCGAGGGCATGAGGAACAGATCCGCACCGGCATAGATCATGGTGGACAGGGGACCGGAGTAGGTGATCTGAGCGGAGAAGCGGCCGGGATACTGCTGCTGGGCGTTGCGGAAGGCCTCCTCAAACTGCCAGTCGCCGGTACCCAGCACCACCATCTGCACGTTCATGCCCATGATCTGATGGAGCACGTCGGTGACCAGGGAGAAGCCCTTGTGGCCCACCAGACGGGAGATGCAGGCGATG
>OGWU01001193.1_pt1 | contig 15668 bp, 10 predicted proteins | sample 1576071 | NCBI WGS metagenome assembly OGWU01 (sample SAMEA3541582, study PRJEB24748) | human gut metagenome | biome: human gut; feature: human-associated habitat; material: faeces | place: China | collected 2012
ACTGGTGTCGGCACAGCAGCCGTTCCCGGATACCGTGGCGCTGAACACCTTTGCCATGGAGCATATCTGCGGCAAACCCGCCATTGCCGGTCTGGCACGCCTTGCGGACCAGGCCGCCGCCGAAGGGGATGCCATCGCCGCCCACATCCTGCTGAAGTCCGCCGATGATCTGTACGCCATCCTGCGGGACGCGCTGCAGGCCCTGCCTATCAGGGATCTGGAAAACGTCCGGGTGCTGCTTTGGGGCAGTGTTCTGGTACACTGCGCCCCTGTTGCCGCCCGTGTGCGCCAGCGCCTGAGAGCCGATTTTTCTCTGGGCGCCGAATACCCCGCGGGAAGTGCTCTGGAAGAATCGCTGCGGGTAGCCCGCAGCAGCGCGGATATGTCCTGACCGCCGGATACCGGCAGGCTGCGCGAGCTTTTGCCGCAGCATTGGCTGACCGGGACATCTTGTTCCCGCACCCCTGACAAACAACCCCCCGGATTTTTCCCAAAGGAAAAATCCGGGGGTTTTGTGATGCAGGCGGGCAGGTGCCGCCCCCTTGTCAACCGCCGCATCCCGAGTGTTGTGCAGGGCCAGTCTCTGCTTTGCGGTGTTTCTGCCGCGGTGACGAACCTGGGCAGCTGCGCTTTCTCGCACTTGGAAAGATTGCTTTCCGGCTTTTTCCGGTTCACCGTATCGGATGTATTTTCTCTTTTTCATCCCATTTGGGCAAAATCAAAAAAGTCGTTTTTTTGATAATACTGTCCGCCTTTCTGATGGAAAGAAAAAAGCCGTATAAATTATACTATACAATATAATGTAATGTCACAAGGAATGAAAGCGCTTCTTCAGCCCAAAAAGAACAGTCCGCAGGAGGTCCAATATGAGAATTTTGTATGTGGATATCGATACGCTTCGCCCGGATCACCTCGGGTGTTATGGGTCCCCGCGCCAGACAAGCCCCAACATTGATGCGGTAGCCAAGGATGCCGTCCGTTTCACGGATTGCTACTGCTCTGACGCTCCCTGTCTGCCCAGCCGCGCCGCCCTGATGACCGGTCGCTTCGGCATCCATACCGGCTGCGTCGGGCATGGCGGCACCAATGCCGAAATGTGCCAGGAAGGTCCCGGCCGCGGCATGGCCGATTTCAATGGCCGGTATAACCTGCCGGCTGTGATGCGCCGTGCCGGAATGCATACGGCCAGCATCAGTTCTTTTCCGGACCGGCACGGTGCCTGGTGGTTCAACGGCGGTTTTGACGAGACCTACAATATCGGAAAGCGCGGTTTGGAAGCCGCTCACGAAGTCATTCCGGTAGCGCTGGATTGGCTGGAGCGGCACCGGACGGAGGAAAACTGGTTTCTCCATGTACATGTATGGGACCCTCACATTCCTTATCGCACGCCCCAGGCGTACGGAGAGCCCTTCCGGGAGGAACCCCTGCCTGACGCATGGATGACGGAAGAACGGCTGGCCGCACACCGCCTCCGCAAACCGGGCGGCCATTCAGCCTGTGAAGTAACGGGATACGACAACAAGCCCAATCCCGCCACGCCCCGCCAGCCGGTAGAAATCAAAAGCCTTGACGATTTCAAACATATGATCGACGAGTATGATACCGGGATTCGCTACGCCGACACCCAGTTGGGCCTTGTCTTTGACTATCTGCGTGAACAGGGACTGTACGACGATATGGCGGTAATCATCAGTTCGGACCACGGCGAGGACCTGGGCGAAATGGGCAGCTACTGCGAGCACGGGGAAGCCGATTACGTCACCACGCATATTCCGATGATCATCAAGTGGCCCGGCTGCGCCAAAAACGTTGCCTCCCACGGATTCCACTACAACCTGGATCTTTTGCCCACGTTGGTGGATCTGCTGGGCGGTGTGCCGCCGTTCACCTGCAACCCGGTGGTGGGCAACCCCAACCCCGTTGTTTACGACGGAAAAAGCTACGCCGATTGTGTGCGCACCGGACAGGATGGCGGCCGTGAATACCTGGTGGTCAGCCAATGTGCCCATGTGTGCCAGCGCAGTGTGCGTTTCGGAGATTATCTGTATATCCGTACCTACCACGACGGGTATCACCTGACACCATCCGAAGAACTTTTCAATGTGCGGGAAGACCCCCATGAGACCCACAACCTCGCCAAAGAAAAGCCGGAACTCTGCTGGCATGCAGCCTGGTATCTTGAGCGTTGGGTAGCCGACAATATGCTCAGCAATATTGACCATCGCAACGCCGACCCGCTGTGGAATGTCATTGCAGAAGGCGGCCCGTTCCACTGCCGCGGGTATCTGCAGGATTACTGCAAACGGCTTGAGGCCACAGACCGTTCCGACTGCGCCGAACAGCTGCGCCGTGAACACGCCCGCGAACTGTAAAAATCCGCCCTGCCCAGAGATCGGAGGTTACTATGACAAAGCGCCCGCATATTATTATTTTCAATCCGGATGAAATGCGCGCCGATGCCCAGGCCCACCTGGGAAATCCCGCAGCCGTAACCCCTCATCTGGACGAATTTGCCCGGACAGATGCCGTATCCTTTTCCAATGCATACTGTCAGAATCCAGTCTGCGTTCCCAGCCGGTGCAGTTTTTTCACCGGGTTGTATCCCCATGTGCGCGGACATCGCACAATGAGCTACCTGCTCCATCCCGGCGAGACAACGATGCTGCAGGAGCTCAAAGAAGCGGGCTACTATGTCTGGATGAACGACCGCAACGACCTGACCGCCGGGCAGATCCCCGGCTGGACCGAGAGTCATGCCAGCGAGATCCATTACGGCGGGCAGAAACCCCAGGGTCCCGGCCCAGTAAATCCGGGACTGCGCGGTGAACCCGGCAGCAAGGATTATTATTCCCATTTCGAGGGACAGCTGAAAGTCGATGCGGAAGGGAAAAATTACAACGCCGACGATGAAGCTGTGGATGCCGCCATTGACCGAATCCGCAACCGTCCTGCGGATCAGCCGCTGTGTATTTTTCTTGGGCTGATGTTCCCCCATGTCCCCTACCGGGTGGAGGAGCCCTACTTTTCCGCCATTGACCGCTCCAAGCTGCCGCCGCGGATTCGGCTGGAAGAATGCAGCGGCAAATCCAAAGCCATTGAAATGATTCATGGCTATGTAGGAATGGATGCCTATACCGAGAAAGATTGGGACGAACTGCGCGCGGTCTACCTTGGCATGTGCATGAAGGTAGATGAACAGTTCGGGCGTCTGGTACAGGCGCTCAAAGACGAGGGCATTTACGATGACTGTGCCATCTTTTTCCTCTCGGACCACGGTGATTTTACCGGCGACTACGGCCTGCCGGAAAAGGCACAGAATACCTTTGAAGACTGCCTGACGCGGGTGCCGTTTCTGGTAAAGCCGCCTAAGGGGGTAGAACTGGACCCCGGTGTTTCGGACAGCCTGGTGGAGCTGGTGGATTTTTACGCCACCGCGATGGACTTTTCCGGCGTAACCCCCAGCCACACACACTTCGGCCGCAGCCTGCGTCCGGTTCTGGCCGACCGCAAAGCATCGGTACGGTCCTTTGTATGCTGCGAAGGCGGCCGCATGCCCGGGGAAAGCCACTGCGACGAATATCATCGCAACGGCAAAAACGGCGCGTCCCCGTCCATTGTTTACTGGCCCAAGATGCGCACCCAGGCCGATGATCAGGGCCATGAAAAAGGCATTATGATCCGCACCGACCGCTACAAGTACATCTGCCGCCCCATCGGGCGGGACGAACTATACGACCTGGCGTCTGACCCCGGGGAACGTACCAACCGTATCGATGATCCGGACTGTGCGGGCATTGTGACGGAACTGCGCTGCAAGATGCTCAAATGGTTGGAGGCCACCGCCGACATCGTTCCCTATACCGGCGACAGCCGCTTTACCCCCGAGATGCTGTGGGCCCGGGTACGCGGCCTGGTACCGCCAGACAAGGAAGCCGAAGTGCGCGCAATGATCCGCGACGGTGTCCCCTTTCCCACCATTATGGGGTATTGCCGTGAATTGCACGGAGAAAACTGAACAATCTCTGTGCTGCCGGGCAGATTCCCCCCCAAAGGGACTGTCCGGCAATTTTGCATTGTATTCAATTGCCGGGCTGTGTGTTATAATAACAATTATGTCCTATACTTCTTGTGTTTTTGCTGTGTAAGGAGAGTCGTATGAACAGAGTTCGATCCGCACAATCCATACGTTGGTACGTCACAAAAGCTCTGGCGGTTCTTTCTGTTCTGACGTTGCTGATGGTCGCGCTGTGCCTGTGCTTTGTAGTACGTGAAAACCGTTCGGATCTTACACAATCCGCGGACGCCTACCTTCAGCTCATGACCGGTACACTGGAAAATCAGATGTCGGCTGCCGAAGGATATATCACCAATGAGATCCTCAACGGGGAGGAACTGCACAAGCTGGGCTTTCCCGCCGACAAAACCGAGGCTTACCTTGCGGGCTATCAGCTGAAGGGGGACTTTTCCAACATTCTTTCGATGGGCGCGAAAGAGATGGCGCTGTACCTGTACAGTCAGCCCAACGATCTGATGATGAGCGATTATGCGGCCGTGCATATGGGTCGCCCCTCCCAGACAGACGTACAGCGCGCGGCGCTGGAGGAATATCTGTGCAGCGTAATGCAGCAGGAAACACTGGATGCCGAACACTGGACAGCCTGTTCCGTCTCCGGGCGTACCTACTGGATACGGGCGGTACGCTATTACGGTGTGTGGCTGGCGGTAGCCGTAGATTTGGACATGCAGGTAGATCTGGAAACCGGTCTTCTGGCCTTTTCCGGCCCGGACGGGGAATTTCTGACCGGTCATCGCCCGCCGGAGGGAAACGAGAGAAAGTATGTTGCACTGAGCCGCCAGATTGGAGATCTGACGGTAGAATACTACGCCCCGCTGATTGGCGGTGACCTGAACCTGGCGCTGCTGGCGGTTCTGGGCGTGGCCGCGGCGGAGATCATCACCCTGCTTGTGGTCACCCTGTATCTGCGCAAAAATGTAGCCACTCCGCTGGAACAGCTCATCGGGACGATGGCACGGGTCTCCCAGGGGCATCTGAGCGATCGCGTGGCAGACAACACCGGCAGCTATGAACTGCAGTTGGTGCAAAAATCCTTCAATGATATGTTGGAGGAGATTGAAAAGCTGAAAATAGAAAAATACGAACGGCAGCTGGAAACAGAGCGGTACGAAATGGCGGCCCTGAAAATGCAGATCCGCCCGCATTTCTTCCTGAACACCCTGAAACTGATTTACGCCATGGTAGAGACGGGCGAAACCGACCGTATCCAGCAGATGATCCTGCTGCTGGCAAAGCACCTGCGGGCGGTGCTGGATTATAACCGCCATTCCAATACCTTGCAAGAAGAAGCGAGTCTGTGCCAGAATTATGTAGAACTGACCAACGTTGGCCAGGCCGAGACCCACGCCTGCTGTATGGTGGAGATTGAAAGCAATCTGGACAACCTGGAGATGCCGCCGCTTTCCCTGCTGAGTCTGGTGGAGAACAGTGTCAAGTATGCCATGCACAACGACGGGCAGCTTTCCGTACACCTGACGGCGAAAAATCTGCCCATGGAGACCGGACGGCTTGTCTATATCCAGGTCCGGGACAACGGCCCGGGATTTCCGCCCGAGATGCTTTCGGTGCTCAACGGCACCCAGGCAGAGCCGGAAAAGCATTTCGGCATCCAGAATATCCGGCGCCAGTGTTCCCTGATGTATGGGCCGCAATTTGTAATGACCTTTACCAATGCCCCTGCCGGCGGTGCAGTGGTGGAATTGTACATTCCGCTGGGAGATCCTATCCAAAAGGAGGATGCTGCAGATGAAATTGCTGATCGTTGATGACCAGGTCATTGTGACCGAAGGACTGCGCCGCGGCGTAAACTGGGCCAAAATCGGCTTTGACGAGGTGGAAACGGCCAGCAGCGTCAGCGCTGCCCGGCAAAAACTGCAAATTGCTCCCGCGGATGTACTGCTCTGTGACATTGAAATGCCGGGGGAAAACGGGCTGGAACTGCTCAAATGGATTCAGGCCCAGGGTATGCGGATCTACTGCATCTTCCTTACGGCACATGCCAAATTTTCCTATGCGCAGGAAGCGATGCGCCTGGGGGCTTTTGACTATATCATCCAGCCTGCCTCCTATGCCGAGATCAGCCAGGTCACGGCGCGTGCTTTGCAGGAGGTGCGCAAAGGGGAGGAGGATACCGCGCTGCAGCGGATGGGCCGTGCATTCAATGAACAGTCCCAGGCGATCATTGCCCAGGCAATGCGAGCGTTCCTGAGTCGTCAGAGTAACCGGCGCGACGTGCGAACGCTGCAGGGGCTGGGCATCTTTCCCCGGCTTGAACAGGATGGCTACGTAGTGCTGATTCATCTGCTGCGCTGGCTGCCCAACACGCCCCCTTGGGAAAAACAGGTACTGGCGGTCGCCCTCAACAACATTGCCGCCGAGGCTTTTTCCACCCACTCTGAGCTTTCGCCCATTGCAACCATCGACGAACAGACCTACGCCATGTTGCTGCAAAACACCGAAGGGCAGGAAATGCCTTTCGAGGGGGTTATACGGCAGCTGATCTACATCGGCAATGTAGCAGAGCAATACCTGCACTGTGTGCTGGCCTTCTATCTTGATGACAAGGCCCCTGTGGAAACCGCCGCCGACACCTGGGAAAAATTGCTGCAAATGAAAAACGACAATGTGGCGCTGCGCCGCGGCGTGTTCCGCCTTAAAGATGCCCCCCGCACGCCGCACCTGTTCCGAGTGCCGCAGGTGCGCGGCTGGCATACGCTGCTCAAAGACGGTTACGCCGAGGCGATGGAACGGGAAGCCATGGAGTTACTGAACAAGATGGCAAGCAGCGGGGATCTTACGGCCGAGACCCTGCGCAGTTTCTATCAGGATTTTATGCAGATGCTTTATTTTACCATCGGCGGCAGCGAAAAAAAGATGAATGCGCTGTTCAATACGCCGGAATCTTTGGAGCTTTACCGCAACGGCATGAAGTCCATCGACGAGATGAAAGCGCTGATCCACTATGTGGCCGACAATTGGAAAAACCGCAAAAGCGCCGACGAGACCCGGGATCTTCTGGAAAAACTGCAGCGCTATATCGATGAACACCTGGAAAGCAATCTTCACCGGGATGAACTGGCCGAGGTGGTGCATCTGAACGGGGATTACCTGACCCGGATGATGAAAAAGGAAACGGGCTACAGCCTCAAGGAATATGTGATCCGACGCAAGATGGAGACCGCACGTACGCTGCTGCGCACCACCATGCTGCCGGTGGGATTCATTGCAGCCCGGCTGGGGTACAGCAATTTTTCGCATTTTTCCTACACCTATAAAAAAGTCATGGGGGTAAGCCCGCAGGAGGAACGCCGTCAAACGGAATGCGAATCGCAGGAGAAGGAGGGAGATTCGTGAACGCAAAACACTGGCTGAAGGCAGGCGCCATATGGTTGGTGCCGCTGCTGGGTGTCCCGGTCGTGGCAGCCTGCGCTTCGACGGCCGCTGAACAACCGCTGCCGGAAATCACGATCTATACCGCCGGCTCTTCCTCCGTGGCGGCCTGCGAGCGGATCGGGCAGGCTCTCAGCGAGCTTACGGCAGAACACCTGGGGTTCACCGTTTCCGTCCTGCAAACCTCTACCGCAAGTTACAACGAACATCTGGAACGTTCCCTGCTGATGGGGGAGGATATCGACCTTTTTTGTTATACCGATCTCAATAATATGTTCAGCCTTGTCAGCGACGGCAAGGCGGTGCCTTTGGAAACCATGCTTTCGGATTTTCCAGCGCTGATGGAGGCCGTGCCTGAAGATTACTGGTCCTGCATGACCTATGACGGGCATATTGTAGCGGTGCCCGGCAACAACAGCAACCGGTACACCATCGGTTTTGAAGTCCGCGCCGACATCATGGACGAGCTGGAGGTTTCCTCCGCTGACGTCACAACGTTGGAATCGCTGGAGGAGCTGCTCCGAAAGGTCAAACAGAACTACCCGGATATGACGCCACTGGTCCCCCATTTCGGCCAGATAATGCAGACGTTGGATATAGATCCCCTGAGTAATGGCTTGGGTGTTCTTCTGGGGAATACCGGTACCGAAGTGGTAGATCTGTACAGTACAGACTATTTTGCAGAGCTTTGTTCTACCATGCACGTTTGGTACGAGGAAAACCTTATTCTGGAAAACGCGCCGTTGACCAATATTCCTGCGGCCCGCGCGCTGAACCTTTACAACGGTTTTTGTTTTGGCCAGCGTGGTGCCATGCGCAACATCGTCAGCATCAACCGATCCGTGGGGATGGAATTGGACACAATTTTCCTGACCTCCTTTGTGCAGAATTCCTCGGCGCTCAACATCGGTTGGTGCGTCAATGCCAAAAGCACACAGGAGGATCAAAATCGAGCCCTGCAATTGCTGGAATATCTGTATACCGACAAGGCAGCGGCTGATCTGCTGCTGTACGGGGTGGAGGAAGTGGATTACCATCGAATCAACGAAAATACCGTTACCAGCATAGAATCAGGACCGGAAGACGAATGGAGCACCGTTCACTGGGCCCAACCCAACAGTGCCATCGTCAGCCAGTGGATCCGGCCCGACGGGACCCCAGTGGTGTTTACAGAGCCCGACGAATGCAAAGTGAGTCCCGCCTATGGATTCACCTATACCCCCAGCGCCAATCTGCGCCCTAAAGTCAATTCCTGTCTGCAAATTGTAGATAAATATCAAAATGCATTGCTCAGCGGATATTTAGACCCGGAAGAAGCGCTGCCGCTTTTCCGCAGTGAACTGGAGGCCGCCGGTATCGGGGAGATCGTGCAGGAAAAACAGCAACAGCTGGACGCATGGCTGGCGGACAAAGACAACACTGCCCTGACAGAGATAATCGCCGGGACCTGAAGCACAATTAACAAAAAAGTTCTCTTTGACTTATCAAAATTGTCAAAGAGAACTTTTTTTATCAAAAAAACGCAGTCGAAAGGTCGTTTTTTCGATAGTGCGGTTCGTGAAACTGGTGGTGGGTGCCAAATCCGGAACGATATAATAAGTACATCCTGAGGGCAGCTGATCACAGCAGAGCGGCGTGCGGCGGTCCATCTTGGAAAAAGGAGGAAACGAAATGGCACACAAAGGTGAGACGCTGGTCGAAGTGCGTGACATGTGCAAATACTTCGGTGTGACGGTCGCACTGTCTCATGTGAATTTTGTCGTCAAAACCGGCGAGATCCGCGGCCTGATCGGTGAAAACGGTTCCGGCAAATCGACAGTATCTTCCATCATCGCAGGAATGCAGCCTGCCAGCGAGGGCGAGATGTTTTACAAAGGCAAGCCCTGGAAACCTTCCACTATGCTGGAGGCTCAGGCAGCCGGTATCGGCATGATCGTGCAGGAAGCCGGTACTATCGCCAATATCTCGGTAGCGGAAAACATCTTTTTGGGCGACTACGGCCGGTTCAAAAAAGGCCCCATCATCAACAAAAAGGCAATGGTTGCCGAAGCCCGCAAAGCTCTGGAGAAGATTGGCGTCACCAACATCAATCCTGCACTGCCCGCCGGGCATTACGACATGCAGGAACGCAAACTGGTAGAAATCGCCAAGTGCGTCTACAACGACCCGGAACTGCTGATTGTTGACGAAACGACGACAGCGCTCTCCCAAAGCGGGCGCGACATTATCTACCGCATCATGCATGAGATGGCCGATGCAGGCAAGGCAGTCATGATCATCAGTCATGACCTGAACGAAATGATGGAACAGTGCGATACCCTGACGGTGCTGCGCGACGGCGTCATCATCGACAACATCGAACACGAGAACTTCGATCCCGATGACATCAAGCAAAAGATGGTCGGCCGCGAAATCAAGGGCGATTACTACCGTTCCGATAATGATGGTTACAACGACGAAGTAGTCCTGAAGGCAGATTGTATCACAACGATGCACAGTCTGCTCTGCTTTGATCTGGAACTCCACAAACAGGAAATTCTGGGCATCGGCGGCCTGTCAGACTGCGGTATGCATACCCTGGGTCGCGCGCTGTATGGCCTGGAGGAGATTGTGGACGGTGACGTGATCCTGACCAAAGGAAACGTCAAGATCAAAAATGCACAGATTGCGTTCCGCAGCGGCCTTGGCTACGTTTCCAAGAACCGCGACACTGAGAGCCTGGAACTGAATGCATCCATTTTTGCCAACATTGCTTCCACCGGGTACGACAAGAACAATGTCGGTCCCTTCATCCTTCCCTGGAAGGAGAAAACCTACGTCCAGAAGCAGATCAAGGCTTTGCAGATCAAATGCCAGAATGCCTACCAACCGGTACGCGCTCTGTCGGGCGGCAACAAGCAGAAAGTCGTCTTTGGCAAATGGTGTGCCGATGATGCGGACGTGCTGATTCTGGACTGCCCCACCCGCGGCGTCGACATCGGCGTCAAAGCCGCCATGTATCAATTAATCTACGAAATGAAAAAGGCTGGCAAATCCATCATTATGATCAGTGAGGAACTGCCCGAGCTGATGGGCATGTGCGACCGGCTGCTGATTCTTCGCGACGGCGCCGTCTCCGGAGAATTCTTCCGCAAAGACGGCTACGATGACCGCGAACTCATTGAACGCATGATCTGACAGAAAGGAGGCAGCCGCCATGGAACAAATCCAAACCGCAACCCAGAAAAAAGAACATGTGCTGACCCTGCGGGAAAAGCTTACCATCCTTCGGGAAAGCCGCTATTTTCTGATGGTCTTTCCCTTCGCGATGCTGGCGGTCATCGTACTGATCTTTACCGCCGCCACCGGGGGACAGTTCTTCCAGACCTCGGTATTCACCAGTATTTTCAGCCAGGCCGTCATCATCGGCACCTGTGCCACCGGCGTTTCCTTCATTTACTCCAACGGCAACCTTGACATCTCCATAGGATCTGTTCTGGGCCTAGCCGCCACCATCGGCGTTATGGTCTTTACCAGAACCGGTTCCCCGGTTCTTATGATTCTGGTCATGGTGGTCGTTTCGCTGGCTCTCATGGCGTTCAACTGTACGATGTCGGTTGTCTGCCATATCAAAACCATCACCGTCGCCATCGTCGTCACCCAGATTTATGGTGCCATCAGCACACTGTTGATCGGCGGTACCGGTTCCATTGACATTGATTACAATGTTTCCACCATGTTGGAGGACGGCGGATTCCGTTACATAGCGTTCATCCTCTATTTTGCTTTCTGCATCGTTCTGTACCACTTCACACGTGTGGGCCGTGAACTCCGCTTCCTCGGCGGCAATGAAAATTGCGCTGCCCAGACCGGTATTTCCAATGCACGCGCCACCTATATCAGCTTCCTGGTCACTGGCCTGGGCGTCGGCCTGGCCGCCGTGTTCAGCGTCATCAACGTTTCCGCAGTCAGCGTGGAAACCGGCAGCAACCTGGGCATGGACGTCATGCTCGCCACCGTTCTGGGTGGCATGTCCATCTTCGGCGGTGCGCGTTCCAATGCCTACGCCGGCATCCTCGGCGCCCTGACCGTTGCTGCACTGAACACCGGCCTCCTGATGGTCGGCGTCTCCTCCGCCTGGATTCAGGGTATCCGCGGTATCATCTTCCTCATTCTGGTCTGGATGAACAGTGAACGTCAGGCCCTGCTACCGTCCCGTGTACAGTTCTGATCTGTAAGGAAATACCGATTTCCTGACTATAGAAGAAAACCATTTTATTGCAAAGGAGAACACCATGAAAAAAGCAAATGTCCTGAAGTCCGCTGTTTCCCTGGTGCTGGCGGGCAGCATGCTGGCCGCCTGCGGCGGCGCCGCTTCCACTTCCTCAACTGCGAGCACTGGCAGCACCGAAGCAACCACCGAAAGCGCTGGCAGCAACGATGGCAAATACGTCATCGGCATTGCCGAAGCGCAGGCTAACGACGAGGTTACCATTCGCCGTTCCTACTTGGAAAACTTTATTGCCCCCACATACAACGTGGAGTTCATCTTCTCCGAAGTTCTGAAGGATGACGCCGCCACCAAAACCTTCATTGAGAACTGCATCAACTCCGGTGCCGACGCCATCATCGACATGAAATCCGCTTCCGGTACGATGGCTCAGCTTTGTGAAGACGCCGGCCTGGTTTACACTTTCAACGGCAACTTTGAATCCAGCTCCGAGCTGTATTCCAAAGATTATCCGGCACTTTCCGGTTGCATCGGCGCCAACAATGAGCAGGTCGGTTCGCTGTTCGGCGACTGGCTGGAAGAAAATGCCAGCGAAGATGGCAGCGAAGGCTTCCTGATCTCCACCTCTCTGGCTTCCCAGGGCAACACCCAGCACATTGAAATCGCCAAAGCCATTCTGGAAGGTCTGCAGCAGAAATACGGCCTGACCTTCACCAAGAGTATTGACGAGTTGGTTGCCTCCTCCGAGACTACCAACGCCGAGAACGACAAGGGTATTCTGGTCACCCTGTATCCCGGCTCCCCCAACAAAGACACCTGGCTGCCCGGCATCTCCACCCTGCTCCAGAGCGGTCAGTATCAGATGTTCATGAGCTCCGGTCAGACTTATAATCAGACGGCCACTGTGGTGGACGAAGTGGAAAAGGCTTTCGGAATCGACATCAAAGTCGCCAGCGTCGGCGCCTTGGGCAACACTTTGACCACCGCCTTCAACACCCAGGATGTCAACGGAAATCCCAGTGTGGACCTGGTTGCGGTTAAGAGCGTTTCCACCATGACCGCCTGCATGTTCGCCACCACCTACAATGCACTGGTTGCCGGTTCTGAGTCTTCCGCCGTACGCGATGCCGACGGCATGCCGGTCTACTACACCTTTAACTTCATCGGTATCACCAGCCCCGAAGAGCTGGCCGAAACCGCCAACTGGGATAACATGGAAACCGGTACCTGGATCGCCGACAAAGACTTTGTGGATTCCATGCTGGTCACCGTTAATCCCGACATCACCTCCTCGGATATCAACAATGTCATGACCTCCCTGAGCTTTGACACCATCAAGGAAATGATGGCATCCTGAACAGTCTGACCACTGTTCGATGCTGCCACGCCGGAAAAGGAGAGAATCTTCATGAGCAAATGGCAAACGTTTAAAAAAGACCACGTTCTGCTCTACAACGCCCTGTTTACAGTGGCGGTCCCTGCAGCTGTGTGGTTGATCATGGAACTGTTGAACCTCGCCTTCTGCGGCGTGCACACACTCAATTCCGTTATCGACTACACAACACTGATGCGCAACCTGGTTACGTCCTTCTGCTTTGCACTTGGCCTGAACTGCAACCTTCCCGTAGGTCGTATGGACACCTCAACAGGTTCCCAGATGTATTTAGCCTGCATCCTGGGCGGTAACCTGGCGCTCTCGCTCAATCTGGGCGGTGTCGGCGTACTGCTCTTCAGCATGGTGATCGGTATGCTTGCCGGCGGATTCGTCGGTGTCCTCTTCGTGAATCTGCGTATCCTGCCCATGGTCCTTGGCCTTGGCATCTCGCTTGTGTACGAATGCATCTCCTTCAGCATGTACAACCAGCAAGGCCTCAACCTGTTCGGCAAGCAGGGCGTCAGCATCCTGTCCAACTGGGGCTTCATCATTGTAGTCATGGTCATCATCATGGCAGTTATGACCTTCCTGTTCCAGTACAGCAGCTTCGGATACAACCGTCGCGCCATCCAGGGTAACCAGAAACTGGCCAATGATGCCGGTATCAACATCTACATCAATGCAGTGCTTTGCTACATTGCAGCTGGTGCGCTGGTTTCCATCGCCGGTGTCTTCGATACAGCTTACAAGAGCAACCTTGTTCCTGTCCTTGGCATGAGTTCCAACTCTACGGTTTTTGCCAACATGTTCCCGATGGCGGTGGGCGTTTGGCTCGCCAAAAAATCCAACCCGGTCATCGGCATCGTGGCCGGCTCGCTCAGCGTCCAGTTCCTGATTCTCGGTCTGTCCAAGTTCACCATGATTGGCGTCAGCGATTATATGCAGACCTGCATCCGCTACAGCATCTGGCTGATCTTCATGATCTACCGCATGAACGAGGATAAGATTGCCCGCATCAAAGAACGGCATGCACGCGTCGCTCTGGCCCGTGCGACCCGCGCCAAACGCGCAGTGCCGGCGTAACAATCCTCCCCGATGGCGGCGGTGAAAGGCTCTCCCCTTGGACCTGGAACCGCCGCCATCTCTGTACCCTGAAGACATCGAAGGAGGCGCCAAAGTATGTCTGAACAGCCCAATTTTCTCTTTCTGATGGCGGACCAGATCCGCAATACGTCGTTGGACGGCCTGGCGGACGGCATCCATACACCCAATCTGCGCCGCCTTATGGACCAATCGGTTCTTTTCACCAGGGCGGCCTGTACCTGCCCGCTGTGCACTCCCAGCCGCGCCTCGCTAGCCACCGGCCGCTACCCCAGCCGCTGCGGGGTTCCCATCCACGATGCGGTGCTTCCCCCCGAACAGCCCACCTTCTACCAGGCGCTGCGGGACGGCGGTTACCGGGTGGGCATTGTGGGAAAAAGCGATCTGCACAAGCGACAGAATTACTGCGGCCCCAGGGGCGACCTGCCCGTCATGTACCACTATGGCTTCACCGACCCGGTAGAAACCGAAGGCAAGATGAACAGTGCCTGGTACGGCAAAAAGGCAGACGGGAACCTTTACCCCATGGGCCCTTACCAGAAATACCTTCTGGACAAAAATCCCGAACTGATGCTGCGCCTGGAGCAGGACTACCGCAGTTACATGCGAAAGAAACCGCGTTACTACGCAGCGCCGAGCGTGCTTCCTCCGGATTGTTTCCTGGACGATTTCATCGGCACACAAGCGCTGAACTGGCTGCAGGAACATGACGGGACCGGTGCCCCCTGGCATCTGACTGTCAGCTTTGCCGGGCCTCACAACCCCTGGGACCCGCCTCGCCCGGATTACGACGCGGCAGGTGATGGCCCCTGGCCCGCCCCCATTCCGGACGATATGGAAGGCAAGCCCGCCTGGATTCGGCAGCGTGCGGCCCAACAGACCGGCGGCATGACAGAAGCCGATCTGCAGCAGGTCAAGCGCTGCTACGCCGGCAGCATCCATGTGATAGACCGCTGGGTGGGAAAACTGCTGGACTGGCTGGAGCAAAGGGAGCACACCGAAGATACAGTGATTCTGTTCTGCGCCGACCACGGCGAATTGCTGGGCGACCACGGTCTTTTGGAAAAATCAGCCATGTACGAAGGCTGCCTTCGCATTCCCTTGATGATCCATACCCCCGGCATGCGGGTGCGGCGGGATACCGACGCGCTGGCTGAACTGATGGATCTGGCCCCCACCTGCCTGGAACTGGCGGGTCTGTCCTGGGACGAACGGCAGATGGATGCCCGAAGCCTGGTACCGGTGCTGCGCGACACCAACGCCCCGCTGCGCCCGGTACAGCGCAGCGAGCTGCACAACTGCACCATGCTGTTTAATGGACGGTACAAATGGATTCGCAGCTACAACGATACCGACGAATTGTATGATCTGCAGAGCGACCCCCGGGAACTGCACAATGTGATCGATCAATACCCCGAGGTCATCGAAAAACTCAAACCGTACAGCTTCCGGCATTGATAAAGGAAAGATTAACTATTAAAAGTCAACCCCTAAAAAATGAGTGGCGGTGAAAAAGA
>OGWU01001194.1_pt1 | contig 15665 bp, 10 predicted proteins | sample 1576071 | NCBI WGS metagenome assembly OGWU01 (sample SAMEA3541582, study PRJEB24748) | human gut metagenome | biome: human gut; feature: human-associated habitat; material: faeces | place: China | collected 2012
AACGACACCGTACAAAGTAAGCAGCATAAAGGCTGACTATACTCTGTATGCAAAACCCTTCCTCGAAATTCCCCTTACGGAAGAGGTTCCTGCAACGGTTGCCGAGCCGGCTCCGTCCCGTTCTGCCGGACCCCGTATCGTGGGGGGCGACGATGTATTTACCGAGGTCGATCTTTCGGGAGGCGAAGCCGACGCTGCCTTTACCGCACCCCGGGAACCCGAGCAACCGCAGTATGCGTCGGAGCCCGCGCCGGTCGTGGACGGAATTACGGAATATACGCTTACGGCGGAGCCGGAAATTCCGGCCGAAGGCGTCGTGGTGACCGTTGAAGCACGCGAGGCCAAGGTCGTGGACGAGAAAAGCATCGAGAGCAGTCTCTACGACCCGTTGAAGGATCTGAACAACTACCAGCGTCCGCCCGTGACGCTGCTCGAGGATTATACGTCCGATTCGCAGGTGAGCGACGAGGAGATTTACGAGAACAAGTCCAAGATCGAACAGACGCTCAAGGATTTCGGGATTCCGATCCAGCGGATCAAAGCTACGGTGGGACCTACGGTGACGCTCTATGAGATCGTGCAGGCCCAGGGCGTCAAGATCTCCAAGATACAGGGATTGGAGAACGATATCGCCCAGAGCCTCAAGGCGCTCGGTATCCGCATCATCGCTCCGATTCCGGGCAAGGGTACCATCGGTATTGAGGTGCCGAACCGCGACAAGCAGGTCGTGTCGATGTATTCGGCCGTGCGTTCGCTGCGGTTCCAGGAGTCGAAGGCCGAACTTCCGGTGGTGATCGGTCGCACGATCCAGAACGAGAACTATGTCTTCGACCTGGCGAAGATGCCTCACCTGCTCGTGGCCGGTGCTACGGGGCAGGGTAAGTCGGTCGGTTTGAATGCCATCATCACCTCGCTGCTTTACAAGAAACACCCCTCGCAGCTCAAGTTCGTGATGATCGATCCCAAGATGGTCGAGTTCTCGCTCTATTCCAAGATCGAGAAGCACTTCCTGGCCAAGATGGAGTCCGAGGACGAAGCGATCGTCACCGACCCCCGCAAGGCGGTCTATACGCTCAACTCCCTCTGTACGGAGATGGACAACCGGCTGGAACTTTGCAAGATGGCGGGAGCCCGCAACATCGCCGAATACAACGATAAATTCACGGCGCGGCGGCTCAATCCCGAAAAGGGACACCGCTACCTGCCCTATATCGTAGTTGTGGTCGATGAGTTCGCCGACCTGATTATGACGGCCCGCGAGGTCGAAGGTCCCGTGATGCGTCTGGCGCAGAAAGCCCGTGCCATCGGTATTCACCTGATTATCGCCACGCAGCGCCCCGACGTGAAGGTCATCACGGGCGGTATCAAGGCCAATTTCCCGGCCCGTATCGCCTTCCGCGTGATGCAGATGATCGACTCGCGCACGATCATCGATCAGCCGGGCGCCAACCAGCTTATCGGCCGGGGCGACATGCTCTTCTCGAAGGACGGGGAGCTGATCCGTATCCAGTGTGCGCTGGTCGAAACCCGCGAAGTGGAGCGGATCGTGGATTTCATCGGCCGCCAACAGGGATATTCCGAAGCCTACCGGCTGCCCGATTACGTGCCGGAATCGAGTGGCGGAGAATCCTCGTCGCTGGGCAGCGAGAGCGGGGCTCCGGTGCGCTACGACACGCTGTTCGCCGACATTGCCCGTGCAGCCGTGTCGCAGGGACAGATTTCGACCTCTTCGATTCAGCGCAATTACGAGGTGGGCTTCAACCGTGCCGGTCGGATCATGATGCAGCTCGAGCGGGCCGGCATCGTCGGCCGTCAGGAGGGAGCCAAGCCGCGCGATATTCTCTTCCACGACCTGCCTTCGCTGGAGGCCCGCCTGCAGGAGTTGGGAGTATTTTGATGCGATGATCGCTCCGGACGAGGCTTGAATGTGTTTGGGTATTATGAAATAGGGATTGCCGTTGTCTTGTCGTACGAAAGCGGGGTGCGGAACACTCTTCGGATTGGTAATTCGGAATAAAAACGAGGGAGAAAACGATGAATTGGATCGTATTGTTTATCGCGGGAGTTTTCGAGGTGGCCATGACTTTCTGTTTAGGGAAGACCAAGGGGGCCCAGGGTACGGAGCTTTATCTTTGGATCGGAGGGTTCGTCCTGGCGACAGTGTTGAGTATGGGTTTGCTGGCCAAAGCCGTGCAGACGCTCCCGATCGGTACCGCGTACGCTATTTGGACCGGCGTGGGAGCTCTCGGTACGGTGTTGCTGGGGATTTTCGTCTTCGGCGAATCGGCGGGTTTCGCCCGGATTTTTTTTATCGTTACCTTGTTCGGTTCTATCGTCGGACTAAAATTGGTTTCGCATTGAATATATTGAATAAGGATGGTCGAAACATTCGTGATGTCGATTGTCGTTTTTCGGATTTTTGAATTCGACCGTTGTCGGAGCGGTTTCGGAGTACATTTGCAGATTCGGCCGATGTATTCGGGCGAAAATCGACGGAATGACGACGGTTCGGTCTATCGGAGTATAATCGGAAAAAATATCTTATGAAACGATCTGTTTTGTTGTTGGCGGCACTGTTTGCCGTGTTCTCTGTCCAGGCCGATAACCGGCCGCAGGCCGTGTTGAAGCAACTGACCGCTGCGCTCGGAGCGCTGGAGGGGTACAGCGTAGTCTTCGAGGTGCATACCGACGGGGATGTCGTGCCGGGCTATTATGAGGTGAGCGGCGACAACTACTATATGCATGTCAATGGGCAGGAGGTTTACGGCGATGCGGAGTTCCGTTACGAAATCGACCCCGATCGTAAAGAGGTGGTTATCGACCGTGTGGATCTCACGTCCCATAATCTGCTCAATAATCCCACCCGGGCGTTCGATTTCATCGACGGCGAATATGCCGCCTCGCTTTTGAGCGAGAAGGGAAGCACGGCCGTAATCCGGCTTACTCCGCTGCGTATCCAGTCGGCCGTCGGGCAGATCGACGTCGAAGTGGACACGGCCCGTTCGCTGCCGACGGCAGTGATCTACGAAATCGACGGCGACCGGGTTCGGATCGACATCCGTTCCGTCACCGTTCACGAGGCGTCGCCCCGCACTTTCGATGCGGAGAATTACGCCGGGTACGAGTGGATCGATTTCCGGTAGTGTATTTTTCCCGATCGTGCTGGCGGTCGTAAATAGGGCGTGATGTATAAAATTTGTCCGAACGGCTTTGAAATTCCCCGACACTTTGCCGGGGGATTTTTTTGATGTTGTCAAAACGGCTGAAAAGGGCTGAAAATGGTGTGTGCGGTGAAAAAACTTGCGGAAACGGGTGATTTTATTGGGTCCAAAGTTGCTTATTCGACGAATAAATGCTATTTTTGTGTGTTTATAGAATGTATTTTCGGATGTTTTCGATAAGCGGGAACCGACGAATAGACTCGTCGGACCGAGCGAAGAGAACAAAGAACGTAAGTCCGCTGTTTTCGATCGGGCGAAGAAGTAGTCCGAATGTAGAAAATAAGGGGTAAAGTTCGATGTTTTCGACCGGCGAAGGGCGGCGCGGGATGCGTTCGGGCCATGCCGGGCAGAGAAAACGAAGAGAGAAACTCAAAGAATAACATGCTGACAGAAGAAGAAAAGAATGCCGGATTGGAGGGAAAAATCATTCCCATCAATATCGAAGAGCAGATGAAGTCCGCTTACATCGACTATTCGATGTCCGTTATCGTATCGCGTGCGCTGCCGGACGTGCGGGACGGTTTGAAGCCCGTACACCGTCGTATTCTTTACGATATGAGTGCGGAACTGAACCTCTACTCCGACAAACCCACGCGTAAATCCGCCCGTATCGTCGGCGACGTGCTGGGTAAGTTCCACCCGCACGGCGACAGTTCGGTCTATGAAGCGATGGTGCGTATGGCCCAGGATTGGTCGATGCGCTACCCGCTGGTGGACGGTCAGGGTAACTTCGGTTCGATGGACGGCGATTCGCCTGCGGCGATGCGTTATACCGAGGCCCGCATGCAGAAGATCACCGATGAGGTGATGGCCGATATCGACAAGGATACGATCGATTGGACGCTCAACTTCGACGATACGATCCCCGAACCTACGGTGCTTCCGACGAAGATCCCCTTGTTGCTGGTGAACGGCGCGAGCGGTATCGCCGTCGGTATGGCGACCAATATGGCGCCGCACAATCTGGGCGAGGTGATCGATGCCTGCTGTGCTTTCGTGGACAATCCGGAGATAGCATGTGAGGAACTGCTCAAGTACGTCAAGGGCCCCGATTTCCCGACCGGAGGAATTATTTACGGCTACGAAGGGGTTCGGGAAGCGTTGCTGACAGGCCGGGGCCGTGTGGTCATGCGTGCCCGCACGGAGATCGAGCATACGGCCAGCGGCCGCGAGTGCATCGTCATCACCGAAATTCCCTATATGGTCAACAAGGCGGAGATGATCAAGAAGATCGCCGACCTTATCAACGAAAAGAAGATCGAGGGCATTTCCTATATCAACGACGAGTCCGACCGGAACGGCATGCGTATCATCGTCATCCTGAAACACGATGCCGTGGCGAGCGTGGTGCTCAATACGCTGTATAAGAATACGCCGCTGCAAACCTCGTTCGCGGTGAACAACATCGCGCTGGTGAACGGTCGTCCGATGATGCTCAATCTGCTGGATCTGGTGCAGCATTTCGTCGAGCACCGCCACGACGTGATCGTGCGGCGCACGCGCTTCGATTTGGCCAAGGCCGAGAAGAGGCTGCATATCGTGTTGGGTCTGCTCATCGCGCAGGACAACATCGACGAGATCATCCACATCATCCGGGCAGCCAAGAACCCCGACTTGGCCAAGCAGGCCATGATGGAGCGCTTCAGCTTGAGCGACGCACAGGCTTCGGCCATTATCGAGATGCGTCTACGCGCTCTGACGGGACTCGAACACGACAAGCTGGTTGCCGAGCGCAACGAGCTGGAGGCGCAGATCGCTTATTTCAACGATGTGCTGGGCAGCCGCGAATTGCAGATGAAGATCGTTAAGGACGAATTGTTGGAGGTGAAGGCCAAATACGGCGACGAACGGCGCTCGGAGATCGTTTACGCTTCCGAAGAGTTCAACCCGGAGGATTTCTACGCCGACGACGAGATGGTCATCACCATTTCGCACCTGGGCTATATCAAACGTACGCCGCTGGCCGAATACCGTACCCAGAACCGGGGCGGCGTCGGCGCCAAGGGCAGCGCGACGCGCGACGAGGATTTCATCGAGCATATCTATATGGCCACGATGCACAATACGATGCTCTTCTTCACGGAGAAAGGCCGTTGCTATTGGCTCAAGGTTTACGAGATTCCCGAAGGGACGCGCTCCTCGAAAGGACGGGCGATTCAGAACGTCATCCAGATCGAGCCGGACGACAAGGTGCGTGCCTATATCAACGTGAAGCGTCTGGACGATGCGGAATACGTGAACAACAACTATATCATCATGTGTACCAAGGACGGCACGATCAAGAAGACCAAACTGGAAGCGTACTCGCGTCCCCGTCAGAACGGCGTCAATGCCATCGTGATCCGCGAGGGCGACCAGTTGATCGAGGCCAAACTCACCAGCGGCAGCGCCGAGGTAATGATCGCGGCCCGGGAAGGCAAGGCGATCCGCTTCAACGAGAACACGGTGCGTCCGATCGGACGTGTCGGGGCCGGTGTGCGCGGTATTTCGCTCGACGAAGGCGACGAGGTGGTCGGCATGATCTGCATCGAACCCAATAGCTCGCAGGACGTGCTGGTACTCAGCGAGAACGGTTACGGCAAGCGTACCGATCTGGACGAATACCGCATTACCAACCGCGGCGGCAAGGGTGTGAAGACGATCAACATTACGGAAAAAACCGGCAAGCTGATTTCGATCCAGGCTGTGACCGACGAGAACGACCTGATGATTATTAACCGTTCGGGGCTGACGATCCGTACGGCGGTAGATCAGATCCGTGTGGCGGGACGTGCTACGCAGGGCGTGCGTATCATCAACCTGCGTGAGGGAGATGCCATCGCTTCGGTAATTGCCGTTCCCGCCAACGAAGAGGAGGAGCCGGCGGTCCTCGATGGGGCGGGCGCTCCGGAATCCGAGTCCGAAGAGAACGTTAGTAAAGAACAATAGAAGATAATACCTATAAATTAAAAACCCCGTTCATTATGAAAAAACTTATTTTGGCCCTGGCCGCCGTTGCCTTGTTGGGAACTGCTGCCCAGGCACAGAAAATCAACAAGGAGGCCTTGTTGCAGAAGATCGAAAAGAACGAAACGGCGAGTGCCGATGCGAAGAAGGGAGCGAAAGCCGCTACCTGGCTCAATTTGGGTAAGAGCTATGTCGAGGCCATACTCGCTCCTACCAAAGACCTCTATGTCGGAGAACTCGGCCTGCAGCTGGATATGACATTCGGCAGCCCGAAGTCGATCGACGAAGTGACGATCAACGGGATGTCGGTGGCCGCACAGAATTACGATTATTTGACCGTTTATGTTTCCAATGGACAGGTCATCGGCTGGAAGGAGATAGAACCTGTAAAGGAAGGTGCTATCGATAAGGCGATCGCTGCTTTGAACAAGGCTTACGAACTCGATTCCAAGCAGGGTCCGAAAGTCAAGGAGCAGCTTATGGCGATCAGCAACTACTGTTCGCAATTGGGCGATGCTTGCAATAATATCGGTGAATACAAACTCGGTTCGGAGGCTTTCGAAACCGCTTTCCGCGCGGAGATGAGTCCGGCTTGCGGTACTCCCGACGCTTCGCGCCTTTACTATGCGGGCTATCTGGCCGCTGCTGCCGGCGAGAAGGACGCTGCTGAATATGCTCGCGGCGTGGAATTGTTGAATAAGGCGCTTGAAATGGGATATACGGATGACAACGGTATGATCTATTACTACCTGTTCCATAATTATTATGGCCAGCGTGAGGCGGACCGTGCCAATGTCCTGAAAGCCAAAGACGCCCTGATGACCGGTATTACTAAATTCCCGAAGAATCAGGATATTCTCAAGAGTTTGATTATGTTGTATTCGATGGAAGAGGGATTGGGCGATTCGTCGGAACTGGTTACGATGCTCGACGATGCGATTGCCGGTGATCCCCAGAACATCGAACTGTGGTTCAGCCGTGCCCAGATCTTCGTTTCGTTGGAGGATTACGATGAGGCGATTGCCTCCCTGGAGAAGGCGATCGAACTGAATCCTCAGTCTTATGAAGCGCAGTTCTTTACGGGTTACTACATCATTATGAAGGCCGATGCACTGAATCAGGAGGCCAATGAGAAAGAATATACCAATGCGGGCGAGTATGAAGCCGACCAGAAGGAGATTCTTTCGATCTATTCGCAGGCTGTTCCCTATCTGGAAGTTGCCCATGAGATTATGCCGCAAAATCCCGATCCCGTACAGCTGCTCAAGACTCTTTGCTATCGTCTGCGCGACGAACCCGGCATGATGGAGAAATACGAGAAATACAACGAGCTTTACAAACAGATGTAATTCGAACGTTGGTTTCCAAATAAAGCCCGGAGCAAGACGCTCCGGGCTTTTTGTTTTTCAACCGATCACTTTGTTTACAGACACGTTTGTTCCCTGTACCGAAATGGCGGCAGCGGTGCGAAGAGGAAAGTTCCGTATAATCTTTTCGTTACTGTTGAAAAATTTATTGCAGTACGGTGTATGCAGTAGTTGAAGAGGAAGGGATCTGCCGGACGAAGAACCCCGGTTATTTGGATCGGCGGAGAGGAAGGGCCGTCCTTTGCAGGGCGAAGATACGTCGGGAAATTTATGCCGCAGCTTTTCGATAGATGAGCCGCAGGCGCCGGGTCATCAGGAGTTGCAGCGTGCCGCGCAGGAACATATAGAGCGTGAAGGCCAGCCAAAGGGCGTTGTTTCCGATGACGGGATAGAGCGAGTAGAAGATACCGAAATAGGCGACGGTCGAGAGCAGCATCGAATTGCGCATCACTTTGGTTTCGGTCGCACCCACCATGATACCGTCCATGATGAAGGGCATGGCGCTGGCCAGCGGGATGAGGATGATCCAGACGATGTAATTACCCGCCGTCGAAACGACCTGTGCTGCGTCCGGAGTTCCGGCCTTGATGAAAATGCCTAACAGGTCGCGCCACCAGATGAGGTATATGCCGACGAACAGCACCGAGATCAGTGTGCCCCAGCCCAGACAACGTCCCAGGCAGCGACGCAGCGATTGTTCGTCCCGGGCTCCGATGAAGCGTCCCGTGAGGGCTTCGGCGGCATAGGCGAAGCCGTCGTTCATGTAGGAGAAAAGGGTGAATATCTGGAGCAGAAGCGTATTGACCGTCAGCAGGATCGGGTCCTCCATACGGGCCGATGCCGCCGTGAAGAAGGTATATACGGCTACGATACAGAGCGTACGGACGATGATGTCGCGGTTGATGAGGAAAAATTTCCGCACCGGTTCCCAGTCCACCACTTCACGCCACGTAAACCGTGTGAGAATTTTGCGGTATCGCAGGATAAGCAGCAGGACCGCCAGCAGGACCCCCGTATTTTGGGCCACGACCGAGCCATAGGCGATGCCCGTGATGCCCATGCCGTGTCCGAATACGAGCCACAGGCTCGTGGAAACGTGTACGATATTCACCGTGACGGCGATACACATCGGGATCACGGCATTCTGCATGCCTGTGTACCAGCCGTTGAATCCGAAGAGCATGATACCGGCGGGTACCGCCCAGATGCGGGCGTAGAAATAGTCGTGTACGATTTCGTTGCCGTTCATGGCCCATAGTGCCAGTCGCCCCAGAGGGTTTTGGAAGCAAATAACCAGCAGGCCGAGGATCGCTGCGACCAGGATGCCCCGGACGAGCATGTTGGTGCATTCGTGGAAATTTCCTGCACCGAAAGCCTGCGCCGTGAGTCCGCTGGTACCCATGCGCACGAAGCTGCAGTTCCAGTAGATGAAGTTGAAGATGGATACGCCGATGGCGAGTGCCCCGATCGTCGCTGCGGAGTTGTCCAGGTGTCCTGCGACGGCGGAACTCACGATACCCATAAGGGGGACCGTGATGTTGGAGATGATGTTCGGAACGGCTAATCGGAGGATTTCTCGGTTCATGTCCTGGGTTTTGATGCGCAAATATACGGCTTTTACGGGTAAGGGGAAATATTTTGGCACGGTATTTCGATCGGATTTCCGCAGGGATAATCCTCTTTTTCCGGAAAATAGCGGCTGTCGGTGCCGTTATCCCGAAAATTCGATTACCTTTGCTGCCTGCACCGGTATTTTCGGCCGGTGCGGAATGCCGGGGTTTTCCCTGTTATGCAGGGGAAATCGAGTGAAATTGCCGATTTGGGACCTGGCGTCGTAAAACGCCGTAGCGTGAGTTTTGCGGGTTCCATCGACGATTGCGATTTCCGGGAATACGACTTATTAAATTCGCAAAACTCACAGAATCGATTATGAAAGATTTCAAAAACGACTCGGATACGACGTTGGCCCGCTTCGGGCGCGATAAGCGGGCGCGTATTTCCTCTGCGGAGCGTATCGAGCGTCGCCCGCGTTTGCAGCGTGATGCCGCCGATTCGGAGCACTCTTCGGACAGCCGTCCGCGCGCATCTTACAACCCTAATTTTACGAGCGACAACCGTCCCGTGCGGGAAGACCGTGCGCACCGTGACGATTCCCGTCGTTTCGGGAACCGGTCGTTCGGTTCGGACGACCGACGTAGGAACGATGCTGCAGATCGGGAGTTCAAGCCTCGTTTTTCGGAGCGGAAAGACGGGTACGCTTCCCGCCCGTACGAGGATAACAAACCGGGCGGTTTCAAGAAGTTCGGCAAACCTTACGGTGAGCAGAAGGAGGGGCGCGACCGGTCATTCGGCGATCGGAAATCCGGCGGTTATAGCCGTTCGGACAAACCTTACGGCGAACGTCGGTACGACGACCGCAAACAGGACGGTTACAAGACATTCGATAAGCCTTACGGTGAACGCCGTTCCGACGATCGGAAATCCGGTGGGTTCCGGGGCGGCGACCGCTCGTTCGGCCGCCGGGACGATAAGTTCCGAAGTTATCCCAGATACAATCCCAACAAACCAACGGGCGAGATACGCCTGAACCGTTTCATCGCCCAGTCGGGGATCTGTTCGCGCCGCGAAGCGGACGATTTCATCCAGGCGGGGCTGGTGACCGTCAATGGGGTGGTCGTGACGACGCTGGGAACGAAAGTCCAGCCTACGGACGAGGTGAAATTCAACGACAGCCGTGTCGAGGGCGAGAAGAAGGTCTATCTGGTGCTCAACAAGCCCAAGGGTTACGTGACTTCGCTCGACGATCCCCACGCCGACAAGACGGTCATGGAGTTGGTGAAGGACGCCTGTACGGAGCGTATCTATCCTGTGGGACGCCTCGATAAGAATAGTGCTGGGATTGCTTCTGTTCACCAACGACGGCGATCTGACCCGCCAACTCACGCACCCTTCGTTCCAGAAGAAGAAGATTTACCAGGTGTCGTTGGACAAGCCCCTCACCAAAGCGGATATGGAGCAGATCGCTCAAGGCATTACGCTGGAGGACGGCGAGATCTATGCCGATGAGATCGCCTATGTCAAGGAGGACAAGACGGAGGTGGGGATCGAGATCCATTCGGGCCGCAACCGCATCGTGCGCCGTATTTTCGAGCATCTGGGTTATGCGGTCAAGAAACTTGACCGTGTTTACTACGCCGGGCTTTCGAAGAAAAATCTCAAGCGGGGACAGTGGCGCTTCCTGACCCGCGAGGAGGTGCAGCGCCTCAAGTCGGGGCAGTATGAATAGGAGTGACGCCCAAGCGATGTATAAAGAAAGCCGAAATCCAAAGATTTCGGCTTTCTTGTCGGATGTTCCATCGAGGATTTCCGTTCTGATCCGTCGGATCAGTGGGTCGCCCGGTACCAGGAGGTCTGTGCCCATTCCGGGGCGAATCGTTCGCACGGGGCGCTGGTCGTTACGCCGGAATATTTTCCGTCTTCGATCGTATGCATCCCGTTCGGAGCGTCGCCCAATCCATATACCGAGTAGAACGAAGGCGTATGCAGCCGGCTTTCCGTCGGGAAGGCCTTTCCCATTTGTGCTCTGAACTTATCGAGCAGCGGATCCTTTTCGTCGCAGATCGCCTCGATGTATCCCTGCAAGTCGTAGAATACATGCTCGTCGAGCCCTTCGTAGGTTTGCAGCGATGCCCGGTCGTACGTTTTCCCCGGATACTTCGTTTCGATCTCCTTGACGATAGCCGCCAGCGGCTCCAGTTCGCCGGTGACCGTCAGGGCGATGCAGCCTGATTTCGTGGTCGCGCGGTTCATGTAATAGTCATAGTATTCGCTGCAGACACCCGGCAGGTCGTAACTTGTGCCTGCATCGGCGAGCAGGTGCGGCAGAATATCGGTGTAGTTGAAACCGGCGGCCATCACTTCACACGGTGAAGCGATGATGCGATCGGCACAACCGCGAAGATCGTACAATGCCTCGATCGAAGACATGAAGCAGGCGTCGAAGAGAAGGTAGTCGAAATGCAGCCCCGTGTTGCCGAAGGCCGCTGCCAGTTGCGGAATTTCAGCCCGCTTGCCGGAATCGCCCATCCAGCGGGTCGGCAGGGCATTCGGCATCGGGCTCCAGAAATCCTGGAATGCGGAGAACCGGATGGCATTGACCGACGTACCGTCCGGGACCCAACCCAGCCCGTGTCCGCCGAGGATCAGACCGTATCGACGTGCCGGAGCCTGTTCGGCCATGTAGGAGATAACTTCGGTGATCGTACCTCTGTCCATCGAGTTGAAGTCGGCGTCCGCCCAGCGGCGCAGGGTATCGACCTTGCAGTGTTCGTACGAGAACTGTGCTCCGGGTACGTAATCGTCGTTGCGGGGCGTATAGTAGAGTTCCAATACCATCGAAAGGCCTCTTTGAGGCTGGATGAAAACCAGTACGCGACTGTTGTGGAGTATGTTCCGGTCGATGGCGTTCATCGCGTCATCGACATTTTTCCTGAAGTAAGACCCCAGGTTGGTTCCTGTCAGATAGAACATAATGGTCTGGTCCGCCGTTTCGGGGACCGGCGGGCGGGGAGTGACCCCTTCGTCCTTGTTGCAGCCCGTGAAAAGGGTCGCTGCGAGTGCAAGGACAAGCACTATATGATGTAATTTTTTCATTTGGATCTCGTTCGGGGTGTTTCGTGCCCGTTTTGTGAAGGTTAGAAATACTCCCCCCCCCGCGTAGAGAGGAGGGTGCCTTTGCAGGATGATTCGGAGAAAAGAGTTGTTTTCATCTTATACTTTTATAATAAATTAGGCCGTTGAATTATGCCGGGGCTTCAAGAGCGGTTTTCGTTATTTGTATTCTCTCGGACGCAGGTTGTTGAATTGCCAGGTTCGGGGCCGTTTGAATACGTAGTCGTCGGGTTTGTTCCGGTAGATGCGGCTGTAATCGAAGTAATATCCCTTGATCCGCCCCTCTTCGGTCCGTACCGGCTCGAGCAGGGGGACGTATTCCACCGAGCGGCTGACGACGCGTGCTTTGCCGTAGTGACGGTCGTGTGCGGCCAGCAGATCGAGAGCATGTCCGAACATCAGGATATGCCAGGCGCTCCCTTCCTTGAGGCCGTTGCCGGAATCCTCGATCGTCGCCAGGATGGAGTTCATCCGGTTGTAGTTGATCTGTTCGTTCTTCGAGTCGCCGAGCGCTCCGTAAGCGAATGCCAGCAGGTTCAGCAGTTTGGGGCTGAACGGATCCTGCACCAAGGCATCGTTCACCGCTGCGATCAGTTTCTCGAGGCTTTCGTGCGTCGGATTCTCGAAATCGACCGTTTGGGCGATCAGTATGGCTTTGTCCATGTCCGAATTGGCATTCAAAGGCTTGTAGGCGTCCTGATAGGCATATCCGTAGTAGAGGTAGTGGTAGTCCTCCTCGGTCATCGAGTCGTCGCCCGACTGATACCGCAGCATCAGGTTCGGGTAGTAGTAGGGGGATTCGGAATCCAGCGTCTGCCGGATAATATCCTCTTCGACAGGTATTTTGGCCGTTGCCATCAGAGGCAGAAACAGCAGCAGGACAAGCAATTTTCTCATAGCCTTTTGTGTGCGGCGGTTCAGTGTGCGAATACGGTGCGGAACCCGTTTCGTGCCGCATTGTTATATAAACGTGCGATCAATTCAAATCGTATTTGGCGATCAGTTCTTTGAAGCGGGCTTCGAGCTGCGGGGTTCCGGGAACGAGGGGCAGCCGCAGCGTGTTGCCGATGAGTCCCAGTACCGACATGGCGCATTTCACGCCCGTCGGGTTGCCTTCGGCGAAGAGGGCGGTCACGGCCTCCTCCAGACATTCGTAAGCCTTGTGTGCTCCTTCGAAGTCGCCCTTCTTTGCCAGGTCGATGCAAGTCATCATCTTGCGCGGGAAGGCATTGACCGCTACCGAGATCACGCCGTCGGCGCCCCGGCTCATCAGGTCGAGCGTCAGGGCGTCATCTCCCGAGAGCACCAGAAAATCCCTGCTCCGCCAGTCGAGTATCTCCTGAATCTGGTCGATCTTGCCCGAAGCCTCCTTGATGCCGATGACATTCGGGAAGTCGCCCGCAATGCGGATCGTGGTCGCTGCGGTCATATTGACCCCCGTACGGCCGGGAACGTTGTAGAGAATGATCGGCAGGGGCGAATGTTCCGATACGGTTTTGAAGTGCTGGTACAACCCCTCCTGCGACGGTTTGTTGTAGTAGGGTGTGACGCTCAGGATCGCATCCGCCCCCCGCAGGTCGAATTCGCGCAACTGGTCGAGCACTTCCGAGGTCGAGTTGCCGCCTACGCCGATCACCAGCGGCACGCGCCCTGCGATGTGGTTTTTGATGAACATGGCGACCACGGCCCGTTCGTGCAGGTAGAGGGTCGGGGTTTCTGCCGTCGTGCCGAGTGCGACGATGAAATCCACACCGCCGTCGATGATGTAGTCGATCGTGCGGGCCAAAGCCGGATAATCCACCCGTCCGTCGGGTGTGAAAGGGGTGGGGATGGCTGCGCCGGCGCCGCTGAGTTTGTGTCGTGTCATATCGTTGATAATGTTATATTTGATAATTATATCCTTGAACGCTTCCGAGGCTTCGTCCTGTTTTTCGAATCCGTTCGCGGCCGTTCGTGGCCGCTGTCTGCGTATTTGCATCCCGTTTCCTTTGAATTTCCTTTTCGGAAGGAGTCGGAAACTGCCCGGCCGGAGCCTGGCGAGCGTAGGAGCGAGAAAGGAGTTCGTTCGTATTATTCTGATTTTTTACATCATTATTTTCGGTGTCAGGGCATGCGCCCGAAATAATATTGTGCGTTTTCTCGGCCCGGGGAGTGCCGTTTCCCGCCTAAAACAGCGACCCCTGTTCCGTGTTGCCGCCGTCGGTTTTGTCGGTCGTTTCCTGAGCCGACGGGGGTGCCGCAGACGTGTTCCCGTCCGAAGCGTTCTCTGTCACGGGCAGCGTTCCGCCGGAAGCGATCATCGCCAGCAGTTCCTCTTCGGAGATGAGACGTACGCCCAGTTTGGTCGCCTTTTGGAGTTTCGCCGGTCCGATCTTTTCTCCTGCGACCAAAAAATCGACGTTGGCCGATACCGCCGCGAGGTTTTTACCGCCGTGCGCTTCGATCAGTTCCTTCAGTTCGTCGCGGCTGTGACCGGAGAATCTGCCCGTGATGACGAAATTTTTGCCCGCCAGACTTTCCGATTCGAGGGCTTTGTGCGCGGCTTCGGTTTGCAGCCCCGCTTTGCGCAGCCGCTCGATGATCCGCAGGTTCTCCGCGTCGGCGAAGTAGTCGATGATGGCATCGGCGATCTTGCCGCCCACCTCGTCGGCTTCGATCAACTCTTCGCGCGTGGCGTGCATCACGGCATCCAACGTGCGGAAGTGTGCCGCCAGGTATTTGGCCGTGGTTTCCCCGACGAATCGGATGCCCAGGGCGAACAATACCCGCTGAAAAGGAACCTCGACCGAGCCCCGGATGCTCCGGATGATGTTCTCGGCTGATTTTTCGCCCAGCCGGGGCAGACAGGCGAGCTGTTCGGCCCGCAGGTCGTACAGGTCGGCGATGTCGTGCAGCAGTCCGTTTTCGAAGAGCAGTTCGACGGTCTCTTCGCCCAATCCCTCGATGTCCATCGCCTTGCGGCGGATAAAGTGGATGATGCGGCCCAGTATCTGAGGCCGGCAGTGGCTCTGATTGGGACAGTAGTGCTTGCTTTCGCCCTCGTATTTCACCAGCGGAGTGCCGCATTCCGGACAGCGGGTGATGTACTGGAAGGGACGGCTGTCCGCCGGACGGGCCGCAAGATCGACGCCCGTGATCTTGGGGATGATCTCGCCGCCTTTTTCGACATATACCATATCGCCTACGCGAATGTCCAGCAGGGCGATCTGTTCGGCGTTGTGCAGCGTGGCCCGCTTGACGGTCGTTCCGGCCAACTGCACCGGATCGAGGTTGGCGACGGGGGTGATGGCTCCGGTGCGTCCCACTTGGAAATCGACGCTTTCGAGCCGCGTGAGCGCTTGTTCGGCCTTGAACTTGAAAGCCACGGCCCATCGGGGCGCCTTGGCCGTGAAGCCCAGCTCGCGCCGCAGGGTGTAACTATTGACCTTGATGACCACGCCGTCCGTAGCGCACGGCAGTT
>OGWU01001195.1_pt1 | contig 15657 bp, 12 predicted proteins | sample 1576071 | NCBI WGS metagenome assembly OGWU01 (sample SAMEA3541582, study PRJEB24748) | human gut metagenome | biome: human gut; feature: human-associated habitat; material: faeces | place: China | collected 2012
GATCGTGCTCGACAAATCCCAGCCCACCCCGCCGGACTACACGCTGAGCGTGGCCACGAAGGCATCCGGCACGACCACCAAGGCCGGCGACACGCAGAACGTGGCGGACACGGTCACCACCAGCCGTAACGGCAGCTCGATCAGCGAGAACGTGACCGGCACCAGCACGCTCCGCTGGGCCGGCGTGGACGGCACCACCCACAACACATGGAACGGTGATACCGAAGTCACCGCCGAAGGCTACTACTACGCATCCGAGGACGAAACCATCCTCCAGCCCGTCGCACGCAAAGACGGCGAAACCGTCGACCAGATCACCAGCACGCTGAGGTGACTGTGAACGTCCCGAATCTTCCAGCTACTGGAAGATTCTTCCCGCTGACGAGCACATGAGCGCACCAAATTCTCCAGTGGGTGGAGGAATCTGCCCATTAACGGTTACGATCGCATGGTCGGCACATGCGAGAAGAATCAGTGGCATGACTGAAGCCGCACATGATGATTATCAGTTGCCCGAAGAATTCGAACACTGTTTGAAACTTGCCCCTGTACGCGATGCGCCTAGCGCGTTGGACCGTGTCAAGCAGGTCGTACGCATTCTGCACGAACCAGGCGGATGCCCTTGGGACGGCGAGCAGACCAATACAAGCCTGCTTAAACCACTGTTGGAAGAAACCTACGAATACATCGACGCCGTGGAAACGAACGATCGCGACAACATGCGTGAAGAACTCGGCGACATGCTGCTGCAATCCGTTTTCCAAGCGCAAGTGTGCGCCGTGGATGCGCAGGATCCGTTCGGCATCGACGAAGTGTGCAATCGTCTCGTCGACAAGCTCATCACCCGACATCCGCACGTCTTCCAATCAGACGATGCTGCCGACGCTTCCGCGCCAGCACCGGAAAATGCGCAAGATACGTTGAAACTGTGGGAAGCGATGAAACAGAAAGAAAAGCATCGCAAGTCCATGCTCGAAGGCATCTCCCACGCGCAAGGCGCATTGCCGCGCGCCACGAAAATCGTATCGAGAGTACACAAATCGCAGTATTGCGATCAGCTTGAAACAGCATTCACAACAAGCGCAAGTCAAATGGACGAACAGCATGATGGCGATCATCCTTACGCTGACGAAATCATCGCCATCATCCGCAAAGCGCAACGTGACGGCGTAGACGTGGAATCCGACCTGCGTTGCCGCCTGCGCGACATAGAATCCGAAATCGAACATATCGAAAGGACCATGAACCATGAGTGACGTCAAAGCACTCGACCCTGCGCTGCTCAAACAGTATTCCACAGACTTCAACGCTGACCGCGCCAATCTGGTGGCAGCCAACGCGGCAGTATCATCCGGTGTGCTCGCCGCAGCCACCGACTATAAGGGCGAGCGCGTGCTGCAGAATGATTTCTCCATCGAGCTGAAGCAGGGGAGTATCACCAATCAGCGTAGTTCGGGGCGTTGTTGGATGTTTGCGGCGCTTAATACGTTGCGTTATGAGTTGATGCATCGTTGGAATTTGGAGGATTTCGAGTTTTCGGAAACCTACCTGTTTTTCTGGGATGCGATGGAGAAGTCGAACACGTATTTGGAGAATGTGCTTGCCACGTTGGATGAGCCGCTGGATAGTCGTGTGTTCGAGGCGATTAATTATGGTCCGGCCGATGATGGTGGTTGGTGGCAGATGTTCGCTGATTTGGTGAACAAGTATGGTTTGGTGCCGAAGAGTGCTTATCCGGAGTCGGCTAATTCGAAGAGTTCGGATGCGTTCAAGCAGTATTTGAATACGAAGCTACGTGAGTTCGCGTCCGATTTGCGTGACCGTCATGCGGCTGGAACGTCGTTGGATGAGTTGCGTGCGTTGAAGAATGCGGATATGGCTACGGTGTATCGCATGTGTGCGATTGCATTGGGTGAGCCTCCGGAGCGTTTTGATTTTCTTGCGCGTACGAGCGATGACAAGGATGACGGCAAGAAGAAAACCACGGGGGAGGGGCCGTCTGAAAAGGCTGCGAAAACCGGTAAGGATGAGCGTCCGCAGATTCGTGAATTCGGTATCACTCCGATGGAGTTTTATAAGAAGTACGTGCCGGTGGATGTGAACGATCTGGTCACGTTATGCAATGTGCCGATGGAGAGTCGTCCGTTTGGCAAGCGGTATCGTATTCGTTTTTCCGCCAATGTGGCGGAAGCGGGTGATATGGAGTTTGTGAACGTGCCTCTTGACGTGTTCAAGAAGGCTGCTGTGGACCAGATCAGTGGTGGTCATCCGATTTGGTTCGCTTGTGATTGCATGCAGTTCTCGTTGCGTGGCGATGGCTATTTTGATTGCGATACCGTGCGCGTTGACCAGCTTTTCGGTACGAAATTCACGTTCGACAAGGCCAAGGGATTGGAGTATGGTGATTGCCCAAGCAATCATGCCATGACGTTGACTGGCGTGAATTTGGATGCTGACGGGCGTCCGAACCGTTGGAAGGTGGAGAACAGTTGGGGCAAGGATAATGGTCAGGATGGCTATTATGTGGCGTCCGATGCTTGGTTCGACCGTTATGTTACCGAACTGATCATTCGCAAGGAGTATCTCGATGAGACCACACGCGAAATACTGGCCGATCAGCCGGTCGAGCTTGAACCTTGGGAGCCGCTCACCAAGCGAATCCGGTGAAGGCTTGCGCATATCGCGCATGATTCGGTTTGATTGCAATAAGGAATGAGATAAACAGTGGAGGGCGTCGATTGACAGATTCGGCGCCCTCCACTTATTGCAGTATTTAGTTATTATTTAATTGCTATTCGGCAGTACCAAGGCATGCTTCGAAGGAACGGCGGGTGAGGCGTCCACGGTTGACGACGCCCACGAGCTTGCCTTGTTCAACCACCGGCACTTTCTTGTACTGTTGATAGCCGAACATTTGGCAGACTTGCGCGATATTGGCATCCGATTGCACGGTGACGGCCGGCTTTGCGGCAATAACCATGACGTTCATATCAAGCAGTTCTGCGTGAGACAGTTCCGGGAATTCGCCGCGGGCCATGCCAGTGACCAGCGTGGAAATGTCGGAAACCGGCGCGTTGTCTTGTGCGAAGCGGCACAGTACGTCGCTATCGGAGATGAAGCCGACCACGTGGCGTTCGTCATCGACGATAAGCATGCCGCTGATGTTCTTTTCCAACATCATGCGCACTGCGTCACGTACCTCGGCATCCGAGGCTACCGTGTAAACGTCATGCTGCATCACATCGGCAACGGTCTTGACATCCAAAGCGGGAACATGCTGTTGCGCGGACTTGTTCCATCCGGCGGCATCGCCGATGGCGTGAACTATCTTGCCGGACAATGGTGTGACGATCAGCATCTGAATCGGCAACGCGATGGTGAAATTGTAGGGGAACATGCGCCAGAATCCCGTGAACGCGCCGAATGTGAAACCGAATGCCATGATGGCGCCGAATACGGTCATGAACACGGTCATCAGCACCACCATGAGGAATTTGACCGTGATGCCTTTCCATACCGCACGGTCGGTTGCCGCGCAGAATGTATTCATAATCGCGCGGGAGCTTGGCGTGCAGATGCACAAATCGCAAATCATGCCGACCACGTAGGCCAACGGCCAGTTGAACAATGCGTAGCTCCACGCCGCCGCACCGACGTCACCGATACGTACGCCGTAATTGAGTGCCGCCATCACATAAATCATGATCGCGGACATGATGAAACTGAAGAGAATGCCCTCCTTGCCGTTACGTGGCACGGAACTTCCTTTCGCTATGCGTTCGATGTGTTGCTGCATCGGCCCCTCTGGTCTGTTCCGCACGTCATGTTCCAACAGGAGCGCGGAAGGCTAGGGGGCGCACAACGAAATCCGAAAAGGTTCGGACGATCGCAATGGCGACTTCCTGGCAAACGAATCGACTCAAGCCCTCAATGGGCATGCAAGATGCGATTCATGAGTCGGGGCCGCTTGCAAATCACAGATTGTTCGCAGACCCCAAGACAAATACGGAAATACCGAACGTGCTCGAAACGCATGTGGAAAGAAAAAGCCGGACGTTTTCGCGTCCGGCATAAATACAATCCGAATAAAACTCGAATTACTCGGCTTACTCTTCGGCGACCAATTCCAGATAGGAATCATTCCACAGGTCTTCGTCGCCGTCAGGCATGAGCAGCACACGTTCCGGGTTCAATGCCTGCACCGCACCCTCATCGTGGGTGACGAGCACAATAGCACCCTCATACTTGGCGATGGCCTTGAGGATCTCATCGCGTGAAGCCGGATCAAGATTGTTGGTCGGTTCGTCAAGCAGCAGCACGTTCGCACGGCTGGTCACCAAAGTAGCCAACGCCAGTCGAGTCTTCTCACCACCGGAAAGCACGCGAGCCGGCTTCAACGCATCATCGCCCGAAAACAGGAACGAGCCAAGAATCGAACGCGCCTGCGTATCATTCAGTTCCGGAGCCACATGAATGAGATTTTCCAACACTGTGGCATTCAGGTCAAGCGTGTCATGTTCCTGCGCGAAATAGCCGATTTTGCAGCCGTGACCGTAATCCACGGAACCGGTGTCCGGCTCTTCCAAATGCGCGAGCAGACGCAGGGTGGTGGTCTTACCAGCACCGTTGTATCCCAAAATCACCACACGCGAGCCCTTGTCAATAGCCAGATTCACGCCGGCGAATACAATGTTCGAACCATACGCTTTCGACACATCCTTCGCCATGATCGGCGTGCGACCGCACGGAGCCGGCTCCGGGAACCGGATATCCGCCACTTTCTCCTGCTTTTGTGCCTCGGACGTGGTCTCGAGAAGTTTCTCCGCACGACGCATCATGTTCTGCGCGGCCACGGCCTTGGTCGCCTTCGCATGCAGGCGGATACCCTGCTGCATGAGGCGTTCCGCCTTCTTCTCGGCCACTTCACGTTCGCGACGGCGACGTTCCTCATCAACCACGCGCTGATGCAGGTAGGCTTTCCAACCGAGGGAATACATGTCGATCTGTCCGAGCTGCGCATCCAGATGCCATACCTTGTTCACCACTTCGTCCAACAGTTCGGTGGAGTGGGAGATGACCAGGAATCCACCCTCGTATTTCTTCAGGTATCCGCGTAACCATTCGATGGAGTCGGCGTCCAAATGGTTGGTCGGTTCGTCAAGGATTAGTGTGTCCGCATCAGAGAACAGGATGCGGGCCAATTCGATACGACGACGCTGGCCGCCGGAAAGCGTACCCAATTGCTGGCCCATGACCTCCTGCGGCAGGCCAAGGCTTGCCGCCATTGCGGTCGCTTCGGACTGAGCCGCATAGCCGCCGGCCTTTTCGAAATCCTGCATAGCCTTGTCGTAACGGTTCATCGCTCGGGTCATGACGTCCGGATCCGGGTCGGTCATTTCCTTTTCGGCCTTGCGCATACGACTGATGATGGAAGCGATGTCTCGCGCGCTCATCATGCGGTCGAGCGCGGTCTGTTCCGGATCGGCAGCATGCGTGTCCTGCGGCAGATAGCCGAGCTTGCCCGATACACGCACTTTGCCGGCGGTGGGCAGCATGTCGCCGGTGATCACGCGGGTGAGCGTGGTCTTGCCGGCGCCGTTACGTCCGACCAGACCGATCTTGTCGCCCTTGGCGACGTGGAAATTCGTGGGATGCAGCAACGTGCGCGCGCCGATCTGAATCTCAAGCTCCTGCGCTTCAATTGCCATGCCTCAACACCTCTGCACTTTCGTTACTGTCGTTCCAAACTGGCTGTGCCGCACATAACGGCCTGCCCATCATTTCATAAGGCCAAACGCCAATCGAACATCATACCGAACGCCTGTAACCACGTGAATCCCACCGCGTGGTACGCAATCGCAAATGGAATAGATTGCGCGGAAGCGTAACAATCAGATTATTCTGGTGAGCAGGCAAATTCGGAAGGGAGCAAACATGAAGAAAGCTTTGATCATTGTGGATGTGCAGCCGACATTTTGCGAAGGCGGCGAACTGGGTGTAGCCGGTGGCAATGCCGTCGCGGAACGTATCGCGGATTACGTGAATGCGCATCGCGGCGAGTACGAATACATCGCAACCACGCAGGATTGGCATATCGAGCCCGGCTCACACTGGTCGGAGCAACCCGACTATGTGGATACGTGGCCCGTGCACGGCAAGGCCGGCACTCCCGGCGCCGAACTTCATCCAGCGATCGCCGCGCTGCATGTAGAGCATCATTTCAAGAAGGGACAGTATTCGCCGTCATATTCGGGGTTCGAAGGATACGAGGATAATACGGATTCGATTCCTTCCCGCGAACAGGTCGCCTCTGACATGGCTACAGGGCGTACGCTTGCCGTTGCATTGGAATCCGCGGGTATCGAATGCGTCGACGTGGTTGGCTTGGCCGAATCGCACTGTGTCAAGGAAACCGCGCTGGACGCCCGTAAGCTTGGACTTGAAGTGCATGTCATCGAAAACCTGACCGAACCGGTCAGTGAAGAACTCGGCATCGCAGCCCGCCAGCAAATGCTCTCCGCCGGCGTCATCCTCGACTAGTTTCTTGAGGAATGGGACAACGAATGGAGAAGGGATTGTTCAGCAGGCGTGTTTATGAGGTGGTGCGGCGCATTCCGAAGGGTAAAGTCGCCACCTATGGGCAGGTTGCGGCTTTGGCCGGAGCGCCACGCAACGCGCGTTTTGTCGGCTATGCCCTGCATTCGAATCCTGAGCCGGGTGTGATTCCATGTCATCGTGTGGTGTTCCGAGACGGCTCGTTGGCACCCGGATTCGCGTTCGGCGGTCCGGAAAGACAGCGGCTTCTGCTCGAAGAGGAAGGCGTTGTCTTCATCTCTCCGAAAGGTATGCCCGAACTAAGCGAGTCAGGCAAGATGAAAGACTCGAACGCCGGAGCTTCCGGACTGCGAGTCGATCTCGCCCGTTGTCAGTGGGACGCCTAGTCGCTTTCAATCCGTGTCAACCGCTTACGCCCCAACGACATTTGCTTTATCCGCCATGGTTGGATAATGGGTGCCTGCCATAAGGCGAAGAAAGCAACGGGGACGCAAAGGTGGAACGGCAAGGCATGTGGCAACAGGACGCACCAGGGGCGATATCGGTCGGAATGCCGGTTGTATCGTTGGCACCGGCTCCGCGAACCATGGCATAACATCGGCTTAAGTCGTTGGAAAATAGCGCGACACGCCGCGATTTGCGGAGTTGGCATGCTTCATGTATATTTTCTACTCGTTGCCCACCACGGTGGAAACAACTTGCGGACATAGCTTAGTTGGTAAAGCGCAACCTTGCCAAGGTTGAGACCGCGGGTTCGAGTCCCGTTGTCCGCTCCACCAAGCCCCACCTCGTGTGGGGTTTTCTTTTTCTCACACATCTACTCCACTCGCGTTTTTTTTAAAAAAAAACTGCCGACACGCGGAACTTTGCACAGTCCGGCGTCGGCAGCCTATCTACATGTTTACGCCTCTTCGCCGTGCCAGGCGTAGTCGAGGTGCATGAATTCGGGGACCTTGTACCATTTGACCGGATAGCCGGCGCCATGCGCGCAGAACACCGAATCCGGCGTGTTCTCCAGGTCGGATTCCGGATCGTAAGCCATGTTCTCGATCACCTCGTCGGCACTGTGGCACGGCTGGTAGCCGGCGAACACGCAGCTTAAATGGCCACGGCCGTGCGTGTACGCGTTCACGTCCATCGCATAGTCACGCATTTCGGATACCGGCGCCGTGCCGTTCAACGCCATATATTCGCCGTCGCCGGTAGGCGTGTCGAACGTGCCCGACATGCGCTGGATGTCGGCCATCGCATGTCCAACCATGTCCTGCGGCACTTCCAGACGGAAGCCGTACCAAGGTTCAAGCAGACGGCAATCGCCCTTCTTCTTCGCTTCCATCAGGCCCTGGCGTATCGCGCGGTAGGTGGCTTGGCGGAAATCGCCGCCTTCCGTGTGCTTCAGATGCGCACGGCCCGTCAGCAGCGTGATTCTCATATCGGTGATCGGCGAGCCGGTGAGCACGCCCAGATGCTCGCGTTCCTGGAAATGCTGCATGATGAGGCGCTGCCAGTTGCGGTCGAGCACATCCTCGCTGCACACGGTGGCGTATGCCATGCCCGAGCCCTGCGGCAGCGGTTCGAGCAGCACATGCGTTTCGGCGTAGTGACGCAACGGCTCGAAATGGCCGATGCCTTCGACCGGCGCGGCGATCGTCTCCTTGTACAGGATGCTGCCCGGTCCGAACGTGACGTCCAGGCCGAAACGGTCGTGCATGATCTGCTGGATGATCTCCAGCTGCACCGCGCCCATCAACTGCAGATGCACTTCCTCTAGGCGAGACTGCCAGACGACGTGCAGCAGCGGATCCTCGTCCTCCAGTTCGCGTAGGGCGACGAGACATTTGTGAATGTCGCACTCCCCCGGTTCCAGCGTGTACGTGAGCACCGGCTGGAGGACCGGATTTACGCCGTCAGGCTCCTTCCCAAGCCCGGCACTGGGAAATGTTCGCGTCAAGCCCGTAACGGCGCACACGGTGCCCGCAACAACCGAATCGACCGTACTGAACTTCGCGCCTGAATACACGCGCACCTGATCGGCCTTCTCATGCCACAGGCCATCATCACCGATTTTCGACTCGCCAGGATCGGAACCAACCCGCGCAGTGCCGGAAAGCATTGTTTTCGCTTTGAATTCGCCGCCCGTCACCTTAAGCCAAGTCAGTCGATTGCCTTGCGAGTCGTGCGATACTTTATATATACGCGCGCCGAATTCGCCGCCATACTCCGGCTCGCGCACATACCATTCGAATCCTGCGATGAATTCGTCGATGCCCTCCATTTTCAGCGCGGAACCGAAGAAACACGGGAACAGGGCACGTTCGGCAATCAGTTCGCGAATGGTTTCGTCCGGAATCGTCCCTTCTTCCAAATACGATTCCATGGCGGTTTCGCTTTGCATGGCGATGTCTTCCATGACATCGGCAAGCGCCTCGGTTCCGTTGTGCGATCCGGTAAAATCTACGCATCCGTCAGAGAAACGTTTCTTCAGCTGCTGCAGAAGTTTCGTTTTATCGGCTGCGGGAGCGTCCATTTTGTTGATGAAGATGAATGTGGGCACGTTATAGCGCTTCAGCAATCGCCATAACGTTTCGGTATGCCCTTGGATTCCGTCCGCGCCGGAAATGACCAGGATCGCATAGTCGAGCACGGCGAGGGTACGTTCCATTTCCGCCGAAAAATCGACGTGCCCCGGCGTATCAAGCAACGTGAGGGTGAGATCCGGCGTGGTGATGATCGCCGGTTCGGTGAAGATGGTGATGCCGCGCTGCCGTTCCATCGTATTGGTGTCAAGAAACGCGTCTCCATGATCGACGCGACCGAGCTTGCGTACGCTGCCCGTGGCATACAGCAATGCTTCCGACAGCGTGGTTTTGCCTGCGTCAACATGCGCCAGAATGCCGATGACGATTCGTTTCATGGGTTCCTCCCGCTGCCCAAGCGACAGCCGAAGCAGCCGCCTATCGATATACGAAAGCCCTTACGCCTACTGACGTAAGGGCTTGATGGTGACCCCGGGGAGACTCGAACTCCCGACCTTGAGATTAGAAGTCACATGCTCTATCCAGCTGAGCTACAGGGCCAAACTAAACACAGTATAGTCAGTTCGCACACGGTTGCCAACTCGACACGGCAATCACATCGCCTTGAGCACAATGCCGACGATGGCTACGAGCACGCCGACGTATTGGATGCCGGCCACGGGCTTGCGTGGCACGCCAAGCAGGCCGAAACGGTCGACCAGCAATCCTCCGCCGACCTGACCGAGCAATACCAGCATCACCGTCATGCCGGTGCCGATATGCGCGGACAGGTACGCGTTGCACATCACCAGCGTCGCACCCAGCAATCCGCCTACCCACATCCACCACGGATTGCCTTTCTTCAGCGCGTCGCCGAGGCTGTAGGTGCGGTCGACGAATGCGACGACGATCGCAAGCGAGATCAGACCGACCACGAACGAGGCGAGCGATGCCTTCACCGGCGATCCCAACGCGACGCCCAGCTTGCCCAACAACGCCGTCTGCACGGCCGAACACATGCCGAACGCGATGCCTGCGCAACTCCACAGCACGGTCGCGGAACCTGGCACATGTACGGCTTTCCCGTCAGTTTCGGATTTTTCGGAATCGCCGGAATTTTCCGAACCGCCAGCCGGGCGATCGATGGCAGGCCTCAATCGCAGATTCGGTCCGGCGACGGCAAGCAGGAAGCCGACCAGCGTGATCGCCGCGCCTGCGATACGCAGCGGGGAAATCGACTGCGCGGTAGTGCCGAACCAGCCGAAAGCGTCGATCAGCAGGCCCATGACGATCTGCCCGGTGACTGGCATAATCACGGTTTTGAGACTGCCCAGTTTCGGCAGCAGCAGCACATTGCCGGTCGGAAAGTGACACCGAACGCGCCCGCGAACCACATCCACCATGGGCCGTTCGCCGCGGTGGCGGGAATCAGCGGATACGGGCCAAGCAGCAGCGTCAAAGTCAGCATCGCAATGAGGCCGACGCTGAACGACACCAGCGAGGCGCGCAACGGCGAGCCGATGGAACGGCCGAGCCGCGTGTTCACCGCGGTCTGCACCGGCGTGATCAGTCCGGAGAAAATTCCCAGCAATCCTTGCAGCATGTTCAGCCTTCCTACGTTTCTCGGCACACGCTTCCCGGCACAGATTATCACAGCACCAGACCATCAACCGACGTAACAATAAACCCTTGAAATCCAATGATTCCAAGGGTTCTCATGCAATCCCAGCAAAAGGTGCGAACCGGCGACCTTGAGATTAGCGGTCAGGGAAACCGGTCGACGGCCAAACGCTACTCGATAATCCAGCTCAAACCGACCAGCACGATAAGGAACAGCACATTCACCGCCGAATAGACGGCCAGATAGCGCCCCTTCTTATCGGGGTACTTACGCGTCACGTTCTTGTATCCGATCAGCGAGGCCATGGATGCGATCAGCGTACCCATGCCACCAAGGTTGGTGCCAATAATCAGTGCACGCCACTGGTCACAGAAGCCCGACAGCAGCAACGTGGTCGGCACGTTGGAAATGAACTGGCTGGACACCACGGACACTTCCAGCGGATGCGCCCCCACCAAGGAGGCGGCCAGCTCGTAGAATTCCGGCACGCGTTTCATATTGCCGATGAAAATGAAGAACATGCAGAACGTGAGCGGCAATCCCCAGTCGATATTGCGGAACACGCGGCGATCGCAGAACAGGAACGCCACCACCACGATCACGCACATGGCCCATAGCGGAATGAAATCGCTCACAGCCAGCAAACACACGATGAACAGCGCGCAATATACGATCGTGCGCCAACCACCGTAACCTGCGCCATAGCCGGTCACACGAATCTCATCCGGCTGCGGCTGATCGGAATTCGGAGCGAGCACATTCTGTTCGATGCCGCTGCCGTCGATAGAGGAAAATTCGGAAACAGGTTTCTTACCGAACACCACACAGGCGATGACCACCAGCAATACCGCCGCAGCAACGGAATACGGTGCCATAATGCCGATCATTTCAGCGGACGGCATGCCCGTCAACGCTTTCAAATACAGATTGTGCGCATTGCCGATCGGCGTCAACATACTGCCCACGTTCGCACCGACGGTCATCAACGTGCCGACCAGCACCGCATGCTCCTCCATGTGAGCCATGGTGAGCACCGCGATCGCGAATGGAATGAACGTGACCAGCGCCACATCATTGGTAATCAGCATGCCAGAAAAATAGGTGAGCGAAATCAGCGTGATCACCAATCCGCGGGCGGTGCTCACATGATGCAGCAATCGTGAGCCGATGATACGGAACACGCCGATGCGCTGGAAGCCGCACACCACCAGCATCAGGCAGATCAACTGCGAAATGGTGCTCGCATGAATATATCCGCCGTACTCCTTGTCGGGAGGCACGATAAAGCATGAAATAAGAGCAAGTATGGAAGCAACTACGAGAATGGTCTCGTTTTTCAGGATTTTAACGACCAATCGCCGCATTCATTCCTCCGTGAATCCAGTTTGCAAACCGTTTGCAGACCCGGGCGATTTTCTCAAGAAACGCCGTATTCACTTTACCCGAAAAATCGCATAGCACATACCCTTGGCATACGATTTTTCCGACCATTCCAACGTTTTTCAGCCACTAAGCCCTACTGTTCTTTACCTTTGCAAACCGGCAAAACTGTTTTGCAATTGCAAAACACGCCGGAAGATACTGTATGTCAACTAAGAATTCGTTAAGTGTTCTTACCTCGTTCACCGCATGTTCGCCGGCTGTTCATACAACGCTCGAATATGCGGCAGATCCAAGTGCAAGGCAAAGACGTTCGGGGACTATCGGACGTTCTGGCACGCGGCAAAAACTCAAGTACACGACAGATATTCAGGCGACGTTATTGCCAAATACCCTTGCCTGCAGGTCCTTACGCAAGGTCTCAAGTTTGGTGATCTGACCGAGCAGCTCGATTTTCTCGGCACCGTCCGGCAATTGCGCCATGCGACGCTTGTCCGCACCGATCTTACGCATGATGCCCGTGTCAAGCAGTCGAATGATGAGTTCGGATGCATACCTGCGCTCGTCATCGGTCGGCTTGCGCAGTTGCACGTTGATTTCTTGCGATTGTTGCGACGCACGTTCCGTATCGGCGTCGCTCGGCGGCAACGGCAGTTGCATGACGGCAAGCTCGTTGATTACGGATTCCAGCATTGGTCCGCCTGCTTTGGTGAGATTATGCATCCACAGTCCTTGCGGGGTATCCGTGGACGGCAGACCGCCGGCCGCAGCGATGGCTTGGAACAGCGTACGGAATACGGGGGTCATGAAGCTTGACAGCGTGAGGCTGGCGAACAATGTCGGATCCACGGCAAGCGGCACCTGGATCAGAGTCGCCATGAACTGCTGTTCGCAAATGAACACGGCATCGTCGATACGGTAATAGGATTGCTCCGCCGCGTCACGATGTTCCAACGCCTTGCGCGCGGAAGGATTCGCATACGGATTCGCGCCCTGATCCATGCGAGGTTCCGCCGCCGCTGCGGCATTGGCGGCAAAACGACGTTTCGGCGCATACGCATCCTCGTCCCGCACATTCAGTTTGCGACGGGCGTCACGCACTTCGCGCTGCATGATGTCAAGATCGACGCCGATTTGGCGTACCGCCTTGCGTGAATACAAGTCAAGCAGCGAACGGTCGCGAATCTGCGCAATCAGTGGTGCCACGGCCTTGACCGCCCCCATTTGCCCCGTGGCATAGGTGGTGTCGAAACGTCCGATAGCTGTTTTTATCACGAAATCATACAGCGGCTCGGCATTCGCAATAAGCGCGCGAACCGCCTCATTGCCACGTTTGATGCGCAAATCGCATGGATCGAGATTGTCATCGGCCACGGCGACGAACGCCTGCGTCGAAAACGCGGCATCCAATCCGAACGCGTGAATCGCGGCCTTCTGACCGGCGGCATCACCATCAAAAGTGAACACGATGCGGGAACTCAACTGCTGCCCATCAACCTTCAACGGACCAATCAGCTGCACCGCGCCCAACGAATCGTCGGCGATAAGACGACGTACGATTTTGGCATGTTCCGCACCGAACGCGGTACCGCATGTGGCGATCGCAGTGTCGACTCCGGCCAGATGCATGGCCATCACGTCGGTATAGCCTTCGACGATCACCACCTGACGTTTCTTGACGATCGCAGCCTTCGCCATATCAATGCCATACAGCACCTGGTTTTTGCGGTATAACGCCGTGTCCGGCGTGTTGATGTATTTCGCACCGATCGAATCGTCCTCATACAATTTACGCGCTCCAAAACCCAGCGTACGACCGGTCGAATCGCGAATCGGCCATGTTACGCGGCCTCGAAAATAGTCGTACACCCCATGCTGGCCTTGGCGAGCCAATCCCGCGTCCAGCATCTCCTGCTGCGTGAAACCTTTGCCGGCCAGATAGCGCACTAGGTTGTCCCAACCTTGCGGAGCGTATCCACAACCGAAACGCTGGCAATCGGCCTGGCTGAAGTTACGACCGTCAAGCAATTTACGTGCGGCGAGCGCGTCTTTGGTCATCAGCTGCGATACGAAAAACTCCTGTGCGGCCTCGTTGGCTTCCAGCAGGCGAGCACGTTTCGAACCGGTATGCTCTTTCTTGGCGCTCGACTGGTCATAACGCAATTCGATATGGTATTTGTCGGCCAAAAGCTCGACGGCGTCGCGGAAGTCGACGTTCTCCTGATGTTCAATATAGCCGAACACGTCACCGCCGAGACCGCAACCGAAGCAATGCCATACGCCCAACGCCGGGCGCACGGAAAAACTTGGCGTTTTTTCATCGTGGAAAGGGCATAGCCCTACATAAGTGCCAGTTCCGGAAGGCTTGAGCGAAACCGTCGCGGACACAATGTCATACAGATCGGCGGTGGCACGAACTTTTTCGATATCTTCCTTCAGAATCATTCCTGGCATAGCTCACCACCTTAACAGCAAGCGCGGCACGTTGACCAACCATCGAACGTACCGCGCCCACCATATTGACTTTCACGGCGTGCCTCCCATCGCACGCCTGATTCTTTATAGGAGGGTTGCGGGATCGAGTTTGGCGAGATCTTCGACCGACAGCACGTCAGAGGCATGCTCGTACAGGCGCGGGATACGGTTGCACAGGCAGGTGAAGATCTCATAGCTGATGGTTCCTGCGGCACGGCCCCAATCGTCGGCGGTCGGCTCGGCATAATCCTCTCCGCGACCCGGTCCGAACAGCTGCACGGTGTCGCCCTCATGCACGCCAAGCTTTTCCGCGGAACCGTGCAGGTCAAGCATAAACTGATCCATGCACACGCGACCGGACACACGGTAGAGGCGCGGACCTTCCGTGGTCATCACACGCACCGGGCCTCCTGGCTTGACCACATGCTTCGCGCCTTCCATATCAAAACCGGAAGCGGAACGGTGAATGCCGTCCGCATAGCCGACAGGCACGATCGCGGTGGACGTATCGGACGGAGTCAGGTACGTGCGGCCATAGGAAATGCCATGGCCCGCTTCAACATCCTTGACCGTACCAAGCTGCGCCTGCAACGTCATGGCCGGCGTCAAACCGTATGTACCTGGCGTGCCCATGGCCGGATCAGCCTCATAACCATACAGGCCGATACCCGGGCGCGTCAGCTCAAAATGAATCTCGGAACGTGAAAGCGTGGCAGCGGTATTGGCGAGATGACGAATCTCCGGCGCAATGCCCGCCTGCTCCATACGACGGGTGAAATCCTTGAAATTCTCGATCTGTCTGTCGGTGGATGCCACGAATTCAGGAACGTCCGGAGCGTCCGCCACCGCCAAATGGCTCCACTGGCCGACGATATGCAGCACACCCTCCTTGGCGAGCGGCACCAGCTTGGCGAGCGCCGCGTCGAACGTGGCGGGCGTGAACCCGTTGCGGCCGAAACCGGAATCGACCTTCACATGCACACGTGCGGTTTTTCCAAGACGACGTGCCGCAGCCGCAACGCCGTCAATGCCCGGCAATGATCCGACGGAAATATCGATATCATTGTCGATCAGCTCGTCAAAAGGCACAGCCATGCCGTTATATACCCA
>OGWU01001201.1_pt1 | contig 15588 bp, 12 predicted proteins | sample 1576071 | NCBI WGS metagenome assembly OGWU01 (sample SAMEA3541582, study PRJEB24748) | human gut metagenome | biome: human gut; feature: human-associated habitat; material: faeces | place: China | collected 2012
GCCCCTGGGCGGCCCTGCGGGCCCGGGACGGGCATCCGGCCCCCTTTGGCATGAAGATGATCGGCATCGGCAACGAAAACCACGGCGCAGACTACTACGAGAAATTCCGCAGGGTCAAAGCCGCCGTACAGGCCAAGTACCCCGATATGGTCTGCATCCTGTCCTCCGGCGCCTTCCCCCAGGGCGAAGATTTTGACGAGACCTGGCGCCTGGCCCGCAGCGAGTTTACCGATGTGCGGGTGGACGAGCACTTCTACTCCTCCAACGAATGGGTCATCGGTCAGATCCACCGCTATGACAACTATCCCCGCGGCACGGCGCAGGTTTTCCTGGGCGAATACGCCGCCAACGATGTGGCGGTCCCCCACAAGCCCAACACCTTCGGTTCGGCCCTGGCGGAAGCGGCTTTCCTCACCGGCGTTGAGCGCAACAGCGACGTGGTGGCCATGACCAGCTATGCCCCGCTGTTTGCCATGGTGGACGGCGCCCACTGGAACCACAATATGATCTGGTTCAACCAGCAGACCCACATGTGCACCGCCAACTACCATGTACAGCAGCTGTTCGGCGCCCACCTGGGCACCCGCTACCTGCCGCTGGAAGGCGACCTGCCCGAAAACGTCTGCCTCTCGCTGACGGCGGACGACAAGGCCTACTATCTCAAAGCCGTGAACCTGGGCCAGGAGACCGCCAAACTTTCGGTGGAACTGCCCCAGGCACAGGATGGGCCGGCACAGCAGCTTGCGCTGCACAGCGATGACCCCGAAGCCGCCAACGAGCTGGGCTTCACCGGACCGGCCCACTGCCCGGTAACACCGGTGGAAAGCACGGCCCCGGTTGCCGACCACACCCTGCATGCCGAACTGCCGCCGCAGAGCGTGCAGGTCTGGGTGGTGCCGATGACGCACTGATCCCGGCCATAGTAGTATAAAAAAGAAGGAAGGAATCAACCATGAGCCAGCAAAAAGCCCCCAAAGTCAAAGGAGCCTACCTCTACGCCGCCGGCATGATCTCCTACAATCTGGAGTATACCTTTATCGCAAACCTGACCTATGCCCTGACCAACAGCTTTGGCATCAGCGCCATGGCAGCCGGCACCATCTTCCTCATCAGCCGTATTTTTGACGGTTTTACCGACATTCTGGCCGGTGTCATCATCGACCGGTGGAATCCCAAAGTGGGCAAAGCCCGCGTCTACGACCTGCTGCATCTGCCGCTGTGGCTCTGCGTCGTGCTGCTGTTCAGCGTGCCGGAAGTGAGCATGACCGCCAAGCTGATCTGGGTCTTTGTGCTGTACAATACCGTACAGTCGGTCATTGCCACCTTCATGAATGTTTCCGAGCCGCTGCGTCTGCAGCGCAGTTTCCCGGAGCAGGCCCGGCTCAAGGTCATGGGCGTCACCTCCATTGGTTCGCTGATTTTCGGCGTCATTATGGGATTTCTGCTGCCTCAGCTTATCAAAATCTATGGTGCCCAGCCCTATGGCTGGACTATCATCGCCAGCATCTTTGCCGTGCCCATGGCTATCTTTGGCCTGATGCGCTTCTTCCTGCTGCCGGAACTGCCCCAGAAGGAATCCACCAAGATTTCCCAGAAACTGACCATCGGCGATTGCCTGAAGGCGCTGGTGCAGAACAAATACGCCCTGCTGTACGGTGTCGTCATGATCTGCTGGGCGATGTTTAATACGCTGGCCTCTGGAAGCCAGAACTACTTTTTCCAATACATTTACGGCGATATCGGTGGCCTGAGTGCGCTGTCCATCGCCACCCTGCTTACCATCGGCTTCGTCGCCCTGGTCCCGCGTATAACCGAGAAATTCGGCCGTGTGCAAACGGTCCGCTTCGGTCTAACTGTCACCTTTTTCGGATGCATAGGGCGGCTGCTGATGCCTCATAACCTGATCTGGCTGGTGCTTATGCAATTCTTGGCTTTGGGTGGTATCATGACTCTGAGCTTTATGAAGCCGCTTCTGACCATCGACTGCATCACCTACGGCAAGTGGAAGACCGGCAATGCGGTGGAAGCTGCCTACTCTACCGTAAACAGCCTGGCCGACAAGCTGGGCCTGGGTCTCGGCAGCTTCGCGCTGGGTGCCATCTTGGATATGGGTAAGTTTGACGGTGCCTTGGCTGTGCAGCCGGATTCCGCCGTCTTTACCATCAAGATGCTGTACACCGTTTTGCCCGCCGCGCTGATGGCCATTGCTCTCTTTGCGCTGGCCTTCTATAACCTGGAAAAGCGCCTGCCCCAGATGGAGCAGGATCTGGCCGCGCGGGAGACTTCCCACTAACATTTCAAGCTGTTCCTTCAGCAGCCGAAAGGCGGCCGCCTACGCCAAGAGCACCGCACTGGTAGACGATCTATAAAGAACGCCAGGAGCAAAGGTCTATATACTAGACTGTATAGGGAAGGTAATCTGGGGTGCATACTATCAACTGTAAGGACACATATGTGGGCACAAGTATTTTGAAGGAAAAGCAGAGAGCAGAGAGCTTACCTCCTCCCATCTTGACGAGGACGAGTTTTGCCGCTATGTGATACACAGTGGGACATAATCGGCATAGCCCTTGACCTGCCGGAAACCCACAGGGACGATTTTTTCAGCGTCCCGGAGCAGACGGCTATGGCGCTTATAAAGAATCAGCCCAGCAGTTTTGCCTTTATGCTGCTCTCCTTTACAAACGGGTCCGACCAGAAGCGGGAATCATAGGAGTGGTTGGCATTGTCGCCCTGAACGTAATAACAGTTTTCCGGCACAATCAGCGTAATGCCATTCCGAACGACAGCTTCGCCGCCGGATGCCGTAATTCGCTTTACAATCAGTCGGCCATCCCGTTCAAAGATGATAATATCCCCATCAGTCAAATCTCCGTACAGCCGTGTCCCTAGAATAAATGAGTCTTTCTTCAGTGTCGGTTCCATGGACTCAGTCGGGACATACCCGAGAAAGAGCGCTGTTTTCATAAGGACAAGCAACAGGAGTGAGGACAGGATCGGGATAAGCAGCCAGCGGTTATTCTTGAAGAGTTTCATAACTTCCTCCTAAATGCAAAACCCGCCCTCCGCAGTGTTTATACTGGGGAGGGCGGGTTTGTTGTATCGTTTTCAATTGTGCATAAATCAGAATGCCGCAAGGTCCGGATGCGACCTGAGATATTTCCTGGTTCGGGAGATTCGGGCGGCGACACATTTGTCGCTTTCCCCGAGTATGCTGCCGATTTCCGCGTGGGAATAGCCTTCGGCGCTGAGACGGATCGCCCGGATGCCTTTCGCCATCGCCTCGGAAGCGTTGGCCTCCAGTCGGTCAAGTATCATACTCAGTTCGTGATGCTCGTCTAAACTATCTTCTTTCCCGAGCACCTCCGGGATCAGCTCACACTCCTTTGCCGCCCGGCGGTTGGCATAGATTAACGCCGTGCATATCTCGTTCCAGATTAGCCTGTATGCATACGTAGAGAAGCATCCTCCTTTATCGCTGTATGCCGCCTTGCAGAGGCCAATGCAGCCGATCTGATAGAGGTCATCGTAACTGTAGATACTGTTTTGACCGGGATTATGGACCTTGTCCTTGATCACCTTCCCGACCAGCCCGAGGTTTTGCTCCACTTTTCTCTGCTGGGGTTGTGTAAGCGTCATGATGCTTCGCCTCCTTTGCATGGGCGAAATCCGGCCGGCTGTTGTTTCCTGCGCCGCTCCAGGAGCTTCTTGCTTTCGGCGATGACCTCGTTGCAGTAATATTCACCGAGAAAGCCAATGTGCGCTTTGGAAAGCGGTACCTGCAGAAGCCCTGCCAGCCACAGGTAGGCGTCCTGTTTGCTCATCAAACCGCTTAGATATAGTTGGTCGAAATAGTGGTGCGCCTGATTCCGAAGCGTGCGCAGCTCGTGGTTAGCCAATGTACCGACGGGTATATTCGTGCCCGGATGGGTGCGGACATAAGCGTCACACCGCGGATAATTGCTGCAAACATATAGCATGGTATGGCTGTGGTTCTCATGGTAGATGCCGTCTGCGGAGCGCAGCACAACGGTGCCGCCGCAATACTGACAGCGCATGGCGGACGGGTTGATTCCTTTCTTCTTTTTCTTGTGTTTCACGGTTCCTTTCACCTCCGTCAGGATATAGAGAAAGGCCGGAAAACTGCATGAAAACCAAGGACGGCAAAGTCGGTTTCTACATACCGAGCACGTTCCTGTCATCAAAGCAGCTTTCCGGCCAATGAGTTCAGTTGTGGCTTGCACCGTATGGATCGCTCAGTGCGCAAATCCGTAACAGTTTCTCTCCCGCGGGGAGAGTCTAACTCCGGGAGCTCTTCCGAAGTACTGAAAGCCTGAGTGCAAGCCCCTGCCACGGTTACAGCTTAACATATCAGGATCCAAAAGTCAAGCCTTAAAGTAATGTTTTTAATTATTTTGCTGTAATATTTCTAAAAGTTTTGTATTTTGCAATTCAGAACCAGTCTGGTGGAAAGAAACGCCTCTCCAATCTGCCCGCACTCTCCAGAATGGCGATGTCAATATTCGTATTCATCCTCGTCATCGTCCTCATCGTCCGGATCATACGGCGAGCGTTCTGATGGGCGCCGGTTCCGAATAAAGCGCATGGCGACCAGCGAACCTGCCGCAAGAAGGAGCCCTCCGCCAAACAGGATAATGTGCATCACGGGAATCCCGCCGACGGTAGGACGGCCCGAATCCTGTTCTTGCACATTCTGCGAAGCGGCGTCCGCGTTCTCTGCACTGTCTGTTGTCAGCGGCTCCTGTTCTTGTTGCGTCACATCAGGACTTGGGATATCGCCCGGCGCCGGCACGGCGGCATTTAGAGTCAGGCAAGAAAGGACGTAGCTGCCGCTATTGCCCAGCTCGGTTCGTAAAATCCCGTCCTGCCCCACGGCAATCGTGCCCGGATAAAGGCCTGCATCCGTCTTGAGCTGGAATTCAACACCCGCCCATTGGGGGCCAAGCTGTACCTCAAGGATGACGGGCTGCGCGACTTGAAGCTCCGTGCCGTCCGTGTCATCGCCGGTAGCATAGACAACACCTGTACACATGAGGATGCATCACAATAGCGCCAGCATTACGCCGATGCCTGTTTTCATCTTTTTCATAATGACCTCCTGTAATTTGCATAGAAAAAGACGGCCTGATTTCTCACGCCGTCCTCTCTGATGCTGTATTTTGGTTTTACTTGATCGTGTCCTTGAGCGCCTTTCCCGCCTTAAAGGAAGGGGCTTTGCCGGCCGGGATCTCGATCGTTTCACCGGTAGCCGGGTTTTTGCCCACCCTCGCGGCGCGCTCCTTCACTTCAAAACTGCCGAAGCCGACCAGTTGGATCTTGCCGTCGGTTTTCAGTGCTTCCGTGATACCGTCAAATACGGAATTGACCGCTATTTCCGCGTCCTTTTTGCTGAGATTGGCCTTTTCAGCCACATAAGCGACAAGCTCTTTCTTTGTCATAGGCTTTATTCCTCCTTCTGCACCCGTTTACAACCGTGCACCAATTATCCTTTGGTCTGAGCGCAGTCAGTCATAGTCTCACGAGTGATGTGGGTATATTATAGCATGAAGAATTCTGATTGCAATGCTCTTTCCATGCTGCGTGTCAACTATGCCATGCTGGTTTTTGAATTAAGCTTGATTTATTTACAGTATTCGGCTATACTAATACTTGATATTAAATTAGCCGAAACGAGGTGATTTCAAATGACATACATCAGAAGGCACGCGGAGACCACTGTGGAGGAGCTGGCAAAGATGTTCGGTGCAATCCTTGTCGCCGGTCCGCGACAGGTGGGAAAGACGACCATGCTGCAGCGTATGACGGAAGGGTTCAACTATGTGACTTTGGATGATATTATCATCCGGGCAGGCGCTCAGGAACAGAGCGGAACATTCTTTAAGGATAATCCTCCGCCCGTGTTCGTCGATGAGATTCAGAAAGCACCTGAGCTGTTCCCGCAAATCAAAATGCTCATTGACCGGGATCATCGAAAAGGTCAGTTCTTTATGTGCGGCTCACAGCAGTTCCAAATGATGAAGGGCGTCAGCGAGTCTCTGTCGGGACGTATTGGCCTTGTGACGCTTCTGGGGTTCTCCCTGCGTGAGTGTTATGGTATTGCGTGCGAACTGCCGTTCCTGCCAACCGAAGAGTATTTTACCGTGCGCAAAAAGCATCTTGCAGAAGTGTCCTATGACGATGTGTGGAACTCAATCCATCGCGGTTCTATGCCGGAGCTTTGCGAAAACCCGAACTTCGACTGGCAAATGTTCTACGGCGCCTATGTCCGTACCTATATTGAGCGAGATGTGCGCGACCTGTCTGAGGTGGGCGATACCGTAAAGTTTGCTCGGTTCATGACCGCTGCAGCGGCATCCACCGGTCAGCTTGTCAATCTGGCGTCTATGGCACGGGATGTCGGAGTAAGCCAGCCAACGGCAGAGCGGTGGCTTTCGATTCTTGTCGCTTCCAATATTGTATACCTGCTCAGGCCTTATTCAAACAACATTACCAAGCGCGCCATTAAGACGCCAAAGTTGTATTTTTTAGATACGGGGCTCGCCGCCTACCTCACGCGGTGGACTTCTGCCGATGTTCTGAAAAGCGGTGCAATGGCAGGTGCATTTTTCGAAAGCTTTGTGATTTCAGAAATCATCAAAAGCTATTACAACAAAGGAATCATTGATCCTCCGCTATATTTCTACAGAGACAAGGACATGAATGAAATTGATCTGCTGATCGAGGAGAATGGGACCCTTTATCCGCTGGAGATGAAAAAACACGCTGACCCGCAGAAAAAGGATATGGACGCTTTCGACCTCTTGGATAAGATCCCCGGTGTCAGGCGTGGTCCAGGCGGCGTGATCTGCCTTTATGACAGGCTGGTCTCACTGAAGGGTTCGGATCGGGTCATTCCCATCAATTATCTCTGACATCTGTACTGCCCGCAGGATTTTGTCCTGCGGGCAGTTTTTCACTGTTTGAGCGTGGGTTTTGCTGCAAGCACCCGCATTTAAGGCATACGCCGCCCGACCATACGTGCCGGCATTCCCGGCCCAGGGACTGCTTGACGCCCTTCTTCTCACGGTTCCGCGGCCGATTTCTTCTACGCCTGTCGTTTTTCATATCGTTCCTCCATAACGAATCCGGGGATGTGCGTTCAAGCATATCCCCGGACAGGTGTTATTTACTTCTTCACGGCAATATGCTTGCCCGTTCTGCGCTTTTTCAGGTAGAAAAACGCTGTGCAGCCTACTCCTGCCGCCGCAAGCCCGAGCAGTGAGATCCAGAGCATAAGATCGGCGTCGTCTCCGGTCTTGGGAACATCCACCTTTGTCTTGTCGTTATGGATCTTTACCGTCAGTGTCTCGTTTGCAACAAGCGTGATTTTGACGGGGTCTGCGATCTTGTACCCTTCGCTGGCGCTGTTTTTCAGCTCCGTGACGGTATACTCGCCGATGCGCAGCTTCTCAATGAAGATTTCGCCCTTGGAGTCGGTCGTAAACGTCATATCGTAGCCGTTGGCGCCGGTGATGCGGAACGCAAAGCCCTCTTTCTTTCCGTCGCTGGTGGTCTTAATAATCTTGAGGGAGCCCTTCAGAGCATGGTTGATAAAGCCCTTTCCGTCTTCGTTCTCAACGGTGTAGGTTTTTCCGTCGGTATCGATCTCCACATAGTAGGCTTTCTCGTCCGGGATAAAGCCCTCCGGTGCGGTTTTTTCCCTAACCAGTACGCCGCCGTACTCCAGATTCTTCATCCAGTAAACGCCGGCAGAGGACTCCTCCATGGTGCCGAGCAATACATCGTCCTTGTCCAGCGCCTTGTTCCCGTTAACATCACGGTAGACCTCGAATACCGCGCCGCTGAGTTTATTCTCGGGATAGTCTGCGTCATACTTCGTCAATGTGATGCTGCCGCGGATAAGTTTGTTCACAATCTTGATCTCAATGACCTGTCCCTGCTCCTTGACCGTTACCGGAAACAGCTCTTCGCTCAGAACGAAGCCCTTGGGCTGCTCGATCTCGCGCACGAGCCAGTTGCCGGCAGGGATCTTTTCGAAGCGGAATCTGCCATTCTCGGCGGATACGGCTGTCAGCAGTGCGGTATCCTTCGTGAATCTCGTTTCGGATGCAGCAAACAGACCCATGACCGCACCGGAGAGTGGCTTATCGTTTGCATCAACCTTCAGACCCGAAACGGAGCCGTAGATCAGCTTATTCTCAATTACTGCGCCCTCGTTGGCAATCAGCTTGACAAGCTTCTTGTCTTGCCCGGCGTAGTCAAACGACACCGGATACTTCGTATCGCCAAGCCGGTAATGGCTGTCGGTAGAGATCTCCTGCAGGTAGAAGCGTCCAAAGGGGAGATCCGTCTTGCACGTTGCTTTTCCGTCTTTATTCAAGGACACCATCTCGATCAGGCCGTCCTGCGGGATGCTGCTGCCATCGGCTGCCACAAGCTTCTCCGCAGCATAAAGGCCGAATGTAACGTGCGTGAGCTCGCCACTTTGGCCAATGCCGAACAGCTTATCCGTTTCCATGGTTTTTACCAGACTGATCTCCACACGCTGGCGTTCATTGTACATATCTGCCCGAAGCTCGGTGACCTTAACCTCCTGTCCGGCATATACCAGCTCAACCGTATGCGCTTCGGTCTGAAGCGCCATGCCGTGCGGAGCTTGCTTCTCGGTGATCACATACTTGCCAAGGTGGAGTGCCTTACTGGCGGCCATGCCGTCCGATTGCGTGGTGACGGTGTCTACGATGTCCCCGGCCTTTACACGCAAGGTTCCGTCAGGGGTGTAAATATCCTCCGCAGCAGCGATATCAAAGACTGCTCCCGGAAGTCCGGTATTCTCATATACAGGCCGGAAGATGGATCCCTCGTTTACAACGCTGCTGAAGACCTCGCCGGTCTTTTGGATACGGATGACGCCTTTTTGCGCCATGTTCGACTTTGTAACTGTCACGACAGCCTCTGACCCATCCACGGTAAACGGAACCGGGGCGGTATCCAGCACATAGCCATGGCAGGTTGTCACCTCGATCAGCTCATAGCGGCCGTAGGGCAGCTCGCAGGGGAGCATAAGCGTGCCATCGTCTGCGGTATAGAATGTGGAGATGGTCACTGGCGCCGGATAATAGACGGTCTGTGAAATCAGTTCGCCGGAGGTCAGGTCTCTGACCTGAAAACCGATGCCTGCTGCCGGAATGATCTTTCCGGTCTCAGCATCGCGTTTTTCCACGCGGATAAAACTGGTGATGGTCTGGTTGTTCAGGATATAGGAGTACAGGTGTCCGTCGGAGCTGATGAATACGGTGAAGTCCGGAACAAAGGCCTGTCCTTCCTGTCCCTCGATTTGGTGTACGGTATAGCGGCCGTAAGGCAGGTTCTTGGAAAGCGCTACGCCGTTTTCATCCGTCACGAGCAGATCGCGCTCGCTATCTTTGGCTGCGTCATAGCTTCCGGCACTTGAGAGATAAAGCTGGAACATCGCGCCTGCTTCCGGCTGTTCGATAATGCCTGCATTGCCGGAGGGTTTGAACTCCGCCGCCGGTACAGATCCGTTTTCGGGTTCTGGCTCCGCTTCATTCTGACCGGGAATCAGCGTATCGGCTGCTTCCGGCTCAGACTCGGCCGGCGTTTCCGTGTCGGCTTGATTGGGCATTGGGGTTTCTCCCGCTGCCGGTTTGGCTGCGTCCTTTGCATCATCGGAAGCCGCAGTTTCCTGCGCATTCTCCGGTGCGGCGGCGTCCGGGCTAACAAAATATGCGGAGCCTTCCGGCGCAGTGGGTTCCGTTGCTGCGGGGATCTCGACTTCTGTGTGCGGGGTCGGCATATTCTCGGGGGTTTCCAGTTCCGCATCAATATGCTTGATCAGGCGGATGCTGCCCTTGATTACCGTTTCGGTCACGGCGTTAGCCGTTGTATTGTGTTCAACCGTATACTGACCGGGCGCTGCACCAACGGCATGTTCCGTCGTATCGAGGAGGTACCCCTCCGAGGGTTCCATTTCACGGATCGTCCAGTCGGTATCGCAGATATACTCTTTGCTGGTGAACTGACCTTTGGCGTCTGTGTAATACACATCGACAAGTTTCCCGCCCTTGTAGATCCCGTATTTAGCGCCTGACAGCGTGGCGTCGCCCTGCGGTGTTCCGGTTTCTGCGTCCGTCTTGGTTACTGTCACGGTAAACTTTTTGAGGATATTGGCAAAGCTGCGCTCTGCCACCCGGTTCCACTGGATAGATACCGACTGGGGATCAGGGATAACGTAACGAACGGCCGTATCCACCTCCTCGATGGTATATGGGCCGCCAATCAGGACATTGCGGAACTTAGCCACGCCGGTGGAGTCCGTTACCGCATACTCATCGACGCTCAGGCCGGAAAGGGATTTGCCGTACAAGCGAAACTTTACGCCCTCAACGAATCCGTCTTCTGAAGTCTTGGTCACCTCCAATGCACCGCGCTTGAGCACGTTGTTGAAGGTCACGGTCGAGGTCTGCCCGCCGACAATGGTGACCTGCTGTGAAGTCTGGGGCGTATAACGCTCAATGTCCGCTTCTGTTACGGTGTAGGTGCCGGCCATGAGTTCGGATACGTCAATCGTGCCGTCGCGGCCGGTAGTCACAGTCTTGGTGATTCCGTTGCCAGAGATCGTGAAAGAAATGCCGGCCACAACGCCATCCTCGCTGGTCTTGACCAGGTGCATGGTGCCGAGCGCCTCCATCTCAAGCCGAAGATAGGCGCTGACAGGGTCTGACACATTTTCGCCGTAGGTGACAACGTCCTGAATGCCGGCGCCTTTGTTGCCGTCCGTCCAGACGACCACACCGCTTCGCACGCCGTTGGTCTTGCTGGCGCTTACGCGGATATCGCCTGCAATCGGCATGTCGGAGGTGATTGTCAGGCGGTTCCCGCTTCGGGAGAAGCTGATTCCGGGTTCCGAGGAGCTGAACGAGAAGTTCGACAGCACTCCATTGGTATCCGTCAGTGTCACGGTATATCGCGTGCCGTCGTATTTGAGTTCATAGCTGCGTGCGCTGCCAATGCTTCGTGCGCAGAAGCTGGGGATTTCTGCGTGACTCTGCACGCTGGCGGCCATGGAATTATAATAGGAGCGGATCTGGCTGCGAAGCGGATGCTCGTCCCGGATATAACTCCAAACCGCGCTCTTCCCATAGCCGGAGGGATCCACTTTGTTGAAGCTTGCGTCACGCTCGCCGACAACCGTCTCCCAGACCAGCAGCTGTGTAGCGATTATATGGCTTAACGCAGCTGCATCCGAGGCGTTCTGAGAACGCCAGGATGTGGATACATTGCCCTGATAGCCATACTGCATGATCCGGCCAAGCAGGACCTTGATGGTATCCGGGGAAATGGTCGGATTGAGGTGGCTGGGGTAGTTTTCCCAAAATGTCTCATCCTTGTGGGAGAGAGTATCGCCGGCATTTTGCCCGATGCCGGGCTCGATGCAATACGAAACCTGACCGTTATAGGTGCCGATGCTATGCACCGTTGTGTATTTGCTGTTGAGAAACCGCCAACCGCCCATCAGAGACGTGGCAGAGTGGCCCCACGCCGTCGCAGAGTAGTTGCTGTCACCGTCGCGTGGGAAATCCACCATGTAAGCGTCTACCGTCGTTGCGGCAAACACAGGTGTGCTGATAGACAAAAGCGTCATCATGCACATGAGCAGGGACAAGAATGCCGAAAAGGCTTTCTTGAGCGTTTTACGTTTCATCGGTCCTTTACCTCCTGTTTTTTTGCAGCAAAGAAGCGCACCGTTTCCGATGCGCTTCTCGCTGCGTGATGTGGTTTGGCTCAGGTGCAGCCGATATACAGATCGTATCACGCTTCTGTTCTCAGCTGCGCCTAAACGCAGAAATATATGATGCCGTCTGCTGCGTACAGTTCCAGCCGCGATTTGATATCCCGCGCAGGATGGATGGATATATCTCCGGCGATAATGGGGATATCCCGGCGTCCTGTTGCGGTAGAGTCATAGGTGAAGCCAACTCCAACGCCGCAGTTTCGCGCAAATGCAGTTCGTTCATGGCCGGCTCTTTGAGTATGGCTGGTTCTGATTCCGGAGGGCTTGACGGCTGTAAGGTGTACTCCGGAGTGCCGCAGTATGGCTCCCGGCTCTCACTTGAGACTTTTCCCCGGGTACTGCCGGGAGACGGTGGGGGTGTCCGGTATGCGGATACGCACTGAGCATTACGGCAATATGCTCATCCTGCCAGATTGAAATAGCCACGATCCGCTTCGTCAACGCAGCGGCTGAGTATTTCAAAGAACCGTTCCGGTGTGAGCTCCGTATCCAGCCAGTGGGTAGCGCGATAGGAATAACAGCCGACGTCCTCGTTGATGGCGTGGCTGCCCAGCACACTGTGCAGGTTCAGTTCGTTGGCAAGCTGCTGTTTTCGTGCGCCATCCGGGTTTCGGATCGCCTTAGCCAGGCAGACGACCAGCAGCGGGTGCAGCGGCGAGAACGAGATCTGCATATAGTAGCCGCGGTGATCCAGCGTCAGCGAAGTTTCGTCCTCCGCCTCCACCTTCATGTGGGACAGGATCATCCTGCGGGCTTTTTGCGCAAGATCCGTTCTTCTGACCTGCTCTGCGCGGGTCAGATCGTAATCAAGCATAGTTGTTCAACCTCCTTGTCATTTTCTGTTCGCTCCAGTCATCTCGGGGTAGCGATGTGTGTGATCGCTCCCCAGATTCGATTGGATTCGTTGTTGATGCCCAGAATCCGTACCGTTACGCGAGAGCCTCTGGGCGGGCGCCCGCGCTTAGGATAGCTGCACAGACAGTCGATGCCGCCGTCCAGTGAGACGAACACGCCGTTCATGTCCACCATACTGACGGTACCTACATAGCGGTTGCCCACAGAATAACGCCGCAGCGCCTTTTCATAGGGATTCTCTCCGGCCTGCTTGATGGAGGCGCTGACCCGGATACGGGTTCGGTCACTGCGGTCGATGCTCAGGATTTTAACCAGAATGCGCTGCCCGGGCTGAAAGCTGTCCTGCGCATCCAGCATACGCTGGTAGCTCAGCTCACGAAGCGGGATGTAGACCTCCAGGCCGAACAGATCCACGAAGATGCCGGCACGAATGACGGATACGACGCGAGCTTCCGCACAGATACCTTCGTAGAGCAGATTGTTTCCATCCCGGTCTGTACCGAAATAGTACGCGCGGCGCTTAGCGGACATAGCCTCAAGACGGCTGCCGACTGCAACGCCCGTCTTGGCGTCGATGCCCTTGATGATGTAATCCACCTCCGCCCCCAGGCGTTTGGTGACCATATAGTGCAGCACATCCTCCGGAAGCCTGCCACGGAAATCCTCCGGCGGCTCCACCGCCTCCTCCGCAGGAATGATTACCTTGATATCGCCATGATAAATGACTGCAAGAGAACGAGAGGGATGGTCAGCGGGGCGTTCGATGCCCTGAATGGTCCCGGTCAGGATCCGCTTGGTCTTTAAGGATTCTACCAGGTCCAGCAAATCGTTGCGGGCTTTGTCCGCTTCCGTTTCCACACTGGGGCGCTCGTCGATGGATACCACCGGCGACGCCGGTCTGGCAGCGGCGCGCCTGCGAGGCTTCTTCTCCGGAGATTCGACGCCGTCGGATGCATCCCCGGGCGGTTCTGCCGCTGCTGTGTCAGACTCACTTTTCTTAGCTCTTGGTTTTCTAGTTCGGCGGGCCGGCGGGCTCTCTTCAGGTTCTTTCTCCTCTAAGTCGGAATCGGTCTGAGATACCGGTGCTTCCGGGGTATTGCGCGCGGCGTCTTCGATCGGCATCCCTTCGGGATTCGCAGATTCGGAATCAGTCTGGCAAATGTCGATGAGATCAGCGTCTCCGGGCGCCCCTTCAGCGCTGAGCACTCTATCCGGCTCAGGTTCAGTTTCAGTCTGATGTAATGAGTGTTCATTGATGTTTTCTTCCGTTGCGGCCGCAAGAATTTCTTCTTCCGGGATCACCGCCGTTTTTTTCGTTGCCATTGTTTGATCCTCCGTTTCTTTTGTTTGAATATAAAAAGAGCGTCCCATTTCTGAGACGCCCATCTGCCGGTAATGTGTTTTATTTGTTAGTCTGTCCGTATTGCCGATACGCTCGGTGTTTTGTGATATAGTCCATTTGCTCGCCACCAATTTAACTATCTTTCAGCATTACAACATCACTAAAGTTAAATGTCAGCTTTTTAGTTAAAGCATTGAGTTCAAAACTCGCTCGGCGGTTTTGCGGAGCTGTACAGAGTTCTGCGTTTTGAGGGGATGGACGATGTGTGCGGCCGCTCCTCAGGCACTGTGTGTGGCGAAGTCGTCTCGGTCTGGAGAAAAGGCACTGCCGCGTGCGGGGGTGTGTAATCAAGAATGCTGACGGAAGTCAATTCCTTGGCCAGCGGGTGGTCAGCATAATCAAACTTTTTTAGTTTCAGGACATTGTGTCCTCGGATGACCACCAGCAGTTCCTCGTTGGGGATGCGCAGCACCTCGTCCGGAGTCAGCAGCCGTCTGCGCCCCTGGCCCTCCGTCTGACGGTATTGGGGGATGACCTGCGCTACGGCAATGGTCTTGCGCACGGTCATGGTGGAGTTGATCTCCACCGACATATCACCGCTCCGCGCGGAGAAGTATTCGGCGCTGACCTCATCGGTACAGCCCAGCATGAGCTGCACGTCCAGGTTGCCGACGATCTCCGCCCAGAGATTGTTGGGATACCGGTTCTGGAGCTGACCGAGGCTCTGCACGGCCAGCATCACATAGATCGCACGGCTGCGGATAACGCTGAGCGTACGGGCGAAATCCGAACCGTCCGCTGCGCTGCCGAGCTTGCCCACATTGTTGAACTCATCGAAGATGAGGTTGACCGGGACTTTGCAGCGCAGCTCCGGCGTGCTGTCGGCATAGCGCACCAACTTGATGAATAGAAACGAAAAGAACAGCGAGGACAGAAACGCCATCGTTGCGTCCTGGTCGATGAGTATGACGAAGTAGGCGCATTTGCGCTTGCCCGGCGCCGTGAGATCGATATCGCTGCGGCTGATGATGTCCCGCACAGCCTCGTTCTGTAAGACCTGTAACCGGGTGCCGAGTCCAAGGACGATGCCGGAACGCACCGTGTCGCTGGCCTGCGAGAAAAGATTGAACGGCGCACGGGCGGGGTGATCCAGCGGCAGCTTTTCAAAAAGTGCCGTCAGCTGCCGTTCGCTGTTTTGGGTCAGGAGCTGGTAGGCGGCCGCCAGGTTCTTCGTCTCCGGGCTGCGGCTCCTGTCCAGATCGATATAGAGCACCAGCGCTTTGAGCAAATTGGCCTCGCCGTTGTCCCAGAAATGGTCGCCCTTGCCCTCACTGGTGTTGGAGATGATGACATTGGTCAACACCTGTGCCAGCAGGGTATCGCCGTTCAGGTCTGACATGCAGTTCCATGAGTCGCCGTGCCGGGGGTCTACCAGGTTGAATACTTTTACCTCATACCCGTTCTTGCGGAACAACTCGGCGGTATCGTTATAGAGCTCCGCCTTCGGGTTTTGTCAATAAGGATAGAGAAAAAAGTAAATTATTTTTATGAGGTT
>OGWU01001206.1_pt1 | contig 15545 bp, 10 predicted proteins | sample 1576071 | NCBI WGS metagenome assembly OGWU01 (sample SAMEA3541582, study PRJEB24748) | human gut metagenome | biome: human gut; feature: human-associated habitat; material: faeces | place: China | collected 2012
TTTGGCATATTCATGCCAAAACACCTCGCGGGATAGTGGTGTGTGAACAGTAACAGGAAAATTTCAATTTTGTTTATATACAATACGAGGAGGCTTGAATTTACTTTATGAATTACAAAACACTTGGAATTGACATTGGTTCCACTACTGTAAAGATCGCGATCTTAGATGAGAATGAAAATCTCATTTTCGCGGATTACAAGCGTCATTTTGCGAACATTCAGGAAACCCTTGCAGACCTTCTTCAGGAGGCCTTTGACCAGTATGGCGAGATGACTCTCCATCCTGTGATCACAGGTTCCGGCGGTCTGACCCTTGCCAACCATCTGGGCGTTCCTTTTACCCAGGAGGTTATTGCAGTTTCTACTTCTCTGCAGAAGCTGGCACCAAAGACAGATGTTGCCATCGAGCTTGGCGGTGAGGATGCCAAGATCATTTATTTCGAAAACGGAAACGTAGAACAGCGTATGAACGGTATCTGTGCAGGCGGTACCGGTTCTTTCATCGACCAGATGGCTTCTCTTCTCCAGACAGATGCCACAGGTCTGAATGAATATGCCAAAGATTACAAAGCACTCTACCCGATTGCTGCACGCTGCGGTGTTTTCGCCAAAACGGATATCCAGCCGCTGATTAATGACGGTGCAACCAAACCGGATCTGTCAGCTTCTATTTTCCAGGCAGTTGTAAACCAGACCATCTCCGGTCTTGCCTGTGGAAAACCCATCCGTGGACATGTTGCATTCCTGGGTGGTCCGCTTCACTTCCTGTCCGAACTGAGAGAATCCTTTATCCGTACTTTGAAGCTGGATGAGGAACACACCATCATTCCGGAGAACTCCCATCTTTTTGCAGCCATCGGTTCTGCATTAAATGCAAAAGAAGACAACTCCATTTCCCTGACAGAAATGAAAGACAGACTCCGCAATTCCATTAAGCTGGATTTTGAAGTAGAACGTATGGAACCACTTTTCGCTTCTCAGGAAGAATACGATGCATTTGCAAAACGTCAGAGTTCCTACAAAGTAAAAACAGGAGATCTGGCTACATATAAAGGAAACTGCTATCTGGGTATTGATGCAGGTTCCACCACAACCAAAACTGCACTGGTAGGCGAAGATGGAACACTTCTCTATTCCTTTTACAGCAGTAACAACGGAAACCCGTTAAAAACTACCATCCGTTCTATTAAAGAAATCTATGAACTGCTTCCCAAAGACGCAAGGATCGCTTATTCCTGTTCTACAGGTTACGGCGAGGCTCTGATTAAGGCTGCTCTGATCCTGGATGAGGGCGAGGTTGAGACCGTATCCCATTACTATGCAGCTGCATTCTTTGACCCGGAGGTAGACTGTATCCTGGATATCGGCGGACAGGATATGAAATGTATCAAGATCCGCAACAAGACCGTTGACAGCGTACAGTTAAATGAAGCATGCTCCTCCGGATGCGGTTCCTTTATTGAAACCTTTGCCAAATCCCTGAATTATACAGTACAGGATTTCGCAAAAGCTGCTGTTTTTGCACAGCATCCTATTGATCTTGGTACCAGATGTACTGTTTTCATGAATTCCAAGGTAAAGCAGGCACAGAAAGAAGGAGCTGAGGTATCCGATATTTCCGCAGGCCTTGCTTACTCTGTTATCAAAAATGCACTCTATAAGGTTATTAAGGTTTCTGATGCTTCCGAACTTGGCAGACACATCGTTGTACAGGGTGGTACCTTCTACAATGATGCGGTTCTTCGAAGCTTCGAAAAGATTGCAGGCTGCGAAGCCATCCGTCCGGATATTGCCGGAATCATGGGTGCCTTCGGTGCCGCACTGATTGCCCGTGAACGCCATCAGGAAGGCACAGAAACGACTATGCTCTCCATTGATAAGATCAACGAGCTGAAATATACAACTTCTATGGCAAACTGTCGTGGATGTACCAATAACTGCCGTCTGACTATCAACAAATTCTCCGGCGGCCGCCAGTATGTAAGCGGTAACCGCTGTGAGCGTGGTATTGGCAAGGAAAAGAACAAAGATCATATTCCGAATCTTTATGAATATAAATATAAACGTATTTTCTCCTACACACCGCTTACTGCTGATAAGGCAACGCGAGGCAAAGTAGGTATCCCCCGTGTTCTGAATATGTTTGAGAATTATCCTTTCTGGTATACTTTCTTTACAGAACTGAAGTATGAGGTTGTGCTCTCTCCTACTTCCACCAGAAAGATTTATGAGCTGGGTATTGAATCCATTCCAAGTGAATCCGAATGCTACCCTGCCAAGCTCGCACATGGCCATGTAACCTGGCTGATCCGCAATGGTGTGAAATTTATTTTCTACCCTTGTATTCCATATGAACGTAACGAGTTCCCGGATGCAGTCAATCACTATAACTGCCCGATCGTTACCTCTTATGCCGAAAATATCAAAAATAACGTAGACGAATTAAATGATCCGTCCATTACCTTCCGCAATCCGTTCCTTGCATTTACTTCTGAGGAAATTCTGGCAAATCGTCTGGTAGAGGAATTTAAGGATATCCCGGCAGAAGAAGTCAAAGCTGCTGTGCATAAGGGCTGGGAGGAAATGGCTGCTGCACGCCGCGATGTACAGAAAAAAGGGGAAGAAACCCTGAAATATCTGGAAGATACAGGACGCCATGGTATTGTCCTTGCAGGACGCCCATACCATATTGACCCGGAAATCCATCATGGTATCCCGGATCTGATCAACAGCTATGGTATTGCCGTACTTACTGAGGATTCCATCTCCCATCTGGCACCTGTGGAACGCCCGATCCGCGTCAATGACCAGTGGATGTACCACTCCAGACTGTATGCTGCTGCAAACTATGTAAAGACACGCGATGACCTGGATCTGATCCAGCTCAACTCTTTTGGATGTGGTCTGGATGCAGTTACTACAGACGAGGTTTATGAAATCCTTGACGGAAGTGACAAAATCTATACCTGCTTAAAGATTGACGAGGTAAATAACCTTGGTGCTGCAAGAATCCGTATCCGTTCCCTGATCGCAGCGATCCGCGCGAAGAAAGCACAGGGACAGAAACGTACTGTCAAACCTGCTTCTATTGATAAAGTATCCTTTACAAAGGAAATGAGAAAGGACTATACCATCCTCTGCCCGCAGATGTCACCGTTCCATTTCAGTCTCCTGCAGGCAGCATTCAATTCCTGCGGATACAACCTGGAGGTGCTTCCGAATGACAATAAGCATGCAGTGGATGTTGGTCTGAAGTATGTAAACAATGACGCCTGCTATCCGTCTCTGATCGTTGTGGGACAGATCATGGATGCTCTGCTTTCCGGTAAATATGACCTGAACAAAACGGCCGTTGTCATGTCACAGACAGGTGGCGGATGTCGTGCTTCCAACTATATCGCATTTATACGACGCGCATTAAAGAAAGCCGGTATGGAACAGATTCCGGTTATCTCTGTTAACTTAAGCGGTCTGGAAAGCAATCCCGGATTCAAACTTACGCTTCCATTAGTGAAGAAAGTTGCTTACGGTGCCGTATTCGGAGATATCCTGATGAAATGCGTATATCGTATGCGTCCTTATGAACTGGAAGAGGGAATCGTAAACAGGAAACATAAAATCTGGGAACAGCGTGTGATCTCTTTCTTAAGCGGAAGCAGTATCAGCCACAGCCAGTTTAAAAAAATGTGCCGCGAAATGGTTCATGAATTTGATACCATTCCGATCAGTGATGTGAAGAAGCCGCGTGTCGGCATCGTAGGTGAGATCCTTGTCAAGTTCCTGCCTGCTGCAAATAATCATCTGGCAGAGCTTCTGGAATCTGAAGGCGCTGAGGCAGTTGTACCGGATCTGATCGATTTCATGTGCTACTGCTTCTATAATCAGAACTTTAAGGTAGAAAATCTTGGATTCAAGAAGTCCAAGGCAACCATGGCAAACTGGGGAATCAAAGCAATCGAATGGGTGAGAAAGCCTGCAAGCGAAGCTCTTGCACAGAGCCGCCATTTTGCACCGCCTGCTGATATCAGAGATCTGGCAAAAATGGCATCTCCGATCGTTTCCACCGGAAACCAGACAGGTGAGGGATGGTTCCTGACAGGTGAGATGATGGAACTGATCCATGGAGATGTTCCGAATATTGTTTGTATCCAGCCTTTCGGATGTCTGCCGAACCACATTGTAGGTAAGGGTGTTATCAAAGAGATCCGCAGAGAATATCCGACAGCCAATATTGTAGCCATCGACTATGATCCGGGTGCAAGTGAAGTTAACCAGCTCAACCGAATCAAACTGATGCTCTCCACAGCCCAGAAAAACTTGAAAAAAGCAGAAGAAAAAAATGCATAAATAATACCGTAATGGATATATTGCAATGTATTTTACCTTGCAATATATCCGCCTTAGAGCGTGTCTGAAAAAGGCTTTCCCGCAATCTACATATCCTGCTTTGCGAAAAGCATTTTTCAAACGCGCTCAAAAAAAGAGTTATATTTCAGAAATTTTAAATGTGTTTCTATTTCAGAACTACATTTAAACCATGAAATATAACTCTTTTGTTTTTATAATTTCAGTGTTTAATTATTCTGCCAGAACGGAAGTTTCTCTGCAATCCTTATCAGATAGCTTCCACCCGGAATTCTTCTAAGCTGTGATTCTGACGGCTTGCTGATAATCAGGTAAGCAAACAGATAAACAACCGCAGCAACAGGAATGGAAACGATCAGACAAATGAAATTGGATTTTACAAAAATGTTCAGTCCATAGCAGATACAGCCTGCAACAATTCCCATGGGAACAGATGCAAGAACAGGATACAGATATCCTTCTTTCCATGGATTCTTATACTGCAGATATTTCTTCATGGCTCTGTCATTTAACACACATACAACCACAGAATAGATCACCATTGCGATCAGCAGTGCATAAACTCCAAGGTTTGTAGTAAACAGTAGCACTACCACTACCACAATGTCCACAACCAGTGCGATTGCAGCCGTAATCACCGGAATCCTCTGCTGTCCGATTGCCTGCAGAACTCCATTGGAAATATTTGACATTCCATTGAGCAGGATCGAAAAAGAACCAAGGATCAGCAGGTTGGCTGCCAGTCCTGTGGAATTTCCGTAAAGCAAAAATACAATCGGCTGTGCAAGCACTGCCAGTCCCATTGCACATGGGGCGGAAACTACCATAGAAAGCTGTACGGTCTGGTCAATGCACTCTCTGGTCGCTTCAATATCTCCGGTGGCATATAGAGCGGAAACTTCCGGAATCATGGAAGTAGGTGCCGTACTGGACAGCGTCAGAGGAATATTGATAATTGTCATAAAGTAAGTAGCATACTCTGCATATAAAATACCAATCTGTGCCGCATCTCCACCTCTTCTTCCCAGAATATCCGAGAAAAGATACCCATTGATATAAGCATTTACATTATAAACAAAGGCGCTGAGAATGATCGGCGAAACAACCAGGATGATCACACGAAAAATCTCTTTGTAGGACTCTTCCTGATGTCTGTGATCTCTCTCTACCCGGTGCAGGATTTTTCTGCGGTTTACACCATATACCAGAAGCATGAATGCCAATGCAGTCACCACTCCGGCTCCGGTTCCTACTGTGGAACCTGCTGCCCCCCATTTTGCAATGCTGTTCTCTGTTCCATCTGAGAATGCATTGATGAATCCCCAGGCTGCCAGAAGACTGACTGCTGCATTAAATACCTGCTCAATGATCTGGGAGATAGATGTTGGCATCATATTTCTGTATGCCTGAAAATATCCTCTGAATACCCCAAGAATACCGGACAAAAAAATCGTCGGAGCCAGAATCTGAAGTGCCGGAATTGCATCCTTCTGATTCTGAGGGATGATCAGTCCTGCTCCAAAGAGACAGAATAAACCGACCACTCCGCCAATCACCATGGCATAGATCATGGCACCCTTAAAGAACTTATGTGCATTTCTGTAATCCTTCAGGGCAATACGCTCGGAGATCAGTTTGGATACCGCCTGTGGGATACTAAAGGATGCGATCATCAGAAGGATCATATAGGCATTCTGCGCAAGACTTGTATAGCCCATTCCAAGGCTTCCTATAATATTGGAAAGGGGACTCTTGTACAGAAGACCGATCACCTTGGAGATCATAGCTGCAATCATCAGAAAGGATGCATTTTTTACTAAATTGTTTTTCTGATTCATGTTATCACTGTGTGTCTTTTACCTGACTACACATTACCTCTTTTCTTATATATTTTCTATCTGCCAGTCGATTGGTTCCAGACCATTGGCAACAAGAAATTCGTTTGTTTTACTGAAATGTTTACACCCGAAAAATCCCCTGTAAGCAGACAGAGGACTTGGATGAGGTGCCTCCAGAATCAGATGCTTCGGATTATTCAGCATGGATTTTTTCATCTGCGCCGGACGTCCCCAGAGCAGAAATACAATAGGACGGTCCTGCTCATTCAGAACCTGGATCGCAGCATCCGTAAACTGCTCCCAGCCGATCCCCCTGTGTGAATTTGCCTGATGGGCGCGTACAGTCAGAACTGTGTTCAGAAGAAGCACCCCCTGCTTCGCCCACTTCTCCAGATAGCCGTTATTGGGGATATAGCATCCACAGTCATCATGAAGCTCCTGATAAATATTCACCAGGGACGGCGGCGTCTCCACTCCTCTCTTTACGGAAAAACAAAGCCCATGAGCCTGCCCGTCATTATGATAGGGATCCTGACCCAGAATCACTACCTTCACTTCGTTTAACGGTGTAAAATGAAATGCATTAAACAGATCATCCGCAGGAGGAAAAATCTTCCTGGTCTGATATTCTGTCATCACCGTTTTATATAATTTCGCATAATACGGCTGGTGAAACTCCCCCTTCAGGGCTTCCAGCCAGTCACCTGAAATTGCTGACATACCTTATCCTTCACCTCTTATATTTTTCGTGGTCATCGTCTGACAGAAATTCCCCTGTCAGACAGATAATCCTTCACCTGAGAAATCTCCAGTTCTTTATAATGGAACAAAGACGCAGCCAGTGCAGCATCTGCTCCCCCTTCGGTCAGTGCATCATAAAAATGCTCCAGTGTCCCAGCACCGCCTGATGCGATCACAGGAATGGAGACAGCATCAGCAATTGCTCTGGTAAGAGCCAGATCATATCCTGCTTTTGTACCGTCACAGTCCATACTGGTGAGAAGAATTTCCCCTGCACCCAGAGCTTCCACTTTCTTTGCCCACTCTATGGCATCAATCCCTGTATCCAGTCTTCCGCCATGTTTGTAAATATTCCATCCGCCGTCTTCTCTGCGCTTGGCATCAATAGCCACAACTACGCACTGGCTTCCAAACTTGTCAGCCGCCTCACTGATCAGTTCCGGTCTGTCAATTGCTGCAGAATTTACGGAAATCTTATCTGCTCCTTCTCTCAGCAGTTTCTTAAAATCATCTACAGTACGGATACCGCCGCCTACTGTAAACGGGATAAATACATTGGCAGCAACCCGTCTTACCATGTCAACTACCGTATCTCTCTGTTCGCAGGATGCTGTAATATCGAGAAACACCAGTTCATCCGCTCCTGCTGCATCATAGGCTTTGGCAATCTCCACCGGATCACCCGCATCGCGAAGCTGCACAAAATTTACGCCCTTTACCACACGTCCGTTATTTACATCCAGGCAGGGAATAATTCTCTTTGTAAACATCTTATTTTCCCTCCTTCTCAGTATTGCCGTCTTTTCCCACAGCAGCAAAATTTTCAAGTATCTTCAGTCCCCATTTGCTGCTCTTTTCCGGATGGAACTGGCAGGCAAATACATTGTCCTTTTCTACGGAAGCATGAATACAGGTGCTGTATTCTGTAGTAGCCTTTACAATCTCAGGCTCCTCTGCCTGCAGATAATAAGAATGCACAAAATATACATAGGTCTGTTCCGGGATTCCCTGAAACAGTCTGCCATTATTCTGAAAATGCAGGGAATTCCATCCCATATGTGGAATCTTAAGCCCGGGCGCAGGCGGAATCTTAACAATTTTCCCTTTCAGGATTCCAAGGCCTTCCACCCCCGGTGTCTCCTCGCTGCTTTCAAAAAGGAGCTGAAGTCCCAGGCAGATTCCAAGAAATGGCGTCTTCTTCTCTACAATCTCATGGATCACAGGTACAAGTCCGTATGTATGAAGATTCTCCATCGCCTGTCCAAAGCTTCCCACGCCCGGCAGGATTACTTTATCCGCATTTAACAAAGTCTGCGGATCGCGGGTTACTGTTGTTTCTTCCCCAAGATAATGAAGTGCTTTTTCTACACTTTTAATATTTCCGGCATCATAGTCAATTATTGCAATCATGTTATCCTCCTGATGTCATTATCTGTTTTCCTCATTATGGTAATCCAAAGGTTTTCCGGATCACATGTCAGACCGGAATAAAATATCCGATCAAAACGCTCCAATACAGTATAACCCAAAAACAGACAGTTGCAAAGTGCTTTCTTTGCTTCTGTCTGTTTTTATTCCGATCATACTACCAGTTACTGTTCACTCCATTCACAGTAACACGCTTCTCACTACGTTCACAATACCCGGATATCTTATCACTGCCTGCAATCCAGAGTGAACCAGAACTCCACGCCATTATCATAATTACATACCCCATATTTCTGGTTCATACTCTCAATGATTGCCTTAACAATTGAAAGTCCGATACCACTTCCGCCATATTCTCTTGTCCGGGCCTTATCTACTTTGTAGAATTTATTCCAGAGATTTGGGATATCCTCTTCCGGAATCGGAGTACCTGTATTAAATACGGTTACTTTCACACAGTCCTCTTCCTGAAGAACCTTAATTTCTACTTTTCGTTCTCCGTCCAGATGGTTCAGTGCATTGCTTGTATAATTGGTCACAACCTCTTCAATCTTAAACTCATCCGCCCATACATATACAGATTCTGTTTCTTCAAAAATCACAGTTGCTTCTTTCTGTTCGATCATAATATGCATAGAACCAAGTACACCCCTGATCAGAGATACAATGTCAAATCTTTCCATCACCGGGGCATCTTTACCGGACTCCAGCTGATTCAGCGTCAGCAGGTTTTTGACCAGCTTGTTCATCTTTGAAGCCTCATCCATAATAACTTCACAGTAAAATTCCCTGCTTTCCGGATCATCGGAAATATTTTCATTCAGCCCCTCTGCATATCCCTGGATCAATGCAATAGGAGTTTTCAGCTCATGAGAAACATTATCAAGAAATTCCTTACGCATCTCATCAATTTTAATCTTATCTTCTATGTCTTTCTGAAGCTTGTTATTAGCCGATTTCAACTCTGAGATCGTGCTCTCAAGTTTTCTGGACATTTTGTTAAAGTTATCGCCAAGTACATCAATCTCATTACCTGCCCTGCTTTGATATCTGGCATCAAAATCCAGATCAGACATCTTCTCTGATAATTTGGTCAGTTCACTGATTGGGCGGGTAATACGATTTGTCATCACAAGAATCACAATACCGCTGACCACAATTATGATTATTCCTACAATGAAGTAAAAACTGTTGGAAATAGATGCACTTTCCTTAATACTTTCCAGAGGAGAACGGATCAGGAAATAGTAACCATTATCAAACTGTCCCCAGCATTCCACATATTCCATGCCTGCAAAGCGATCATGCACCTGCCACATGGTACAGGTATCTGTCTTTTTGAGCACACGACTGTGCTGCATATCCTGATCCAGATTATTAATATACCCAAACAGCTTACTGCGGAGCATTTTTGCCATATTATTCTCTCCCCAGTAATAATAACCGCTGTTTTCCTCATTTACTATGATCCAGGTAAGGTTATTTCTGGAACTGCTCCTCTCAATCTCATCCGAAATCTCATCTGTTGCCCCTTTTTTGTCCTCTTCTATATCTGTATCATACTGCAGGATGTCATCCAGATTCATCTGAGACAACACTTCTTTTGCCTCCTCCAGCACTTCTACTTTTTTGGATACATAATATTTTTCAAGAAAAAGACCATTGATCAGAGTAATGGTAAAGATCGAAAGCAGTAACAGACATATAAACACTACTGAAATCTGATGTTGCAGAGTATGAAATTTTTTATCTGTTTTTCCGTTTCCTGTCATTCGTCTACCTCAAACTTGTATCCCATACCCCATACAGTCTTTATATATTCACCTTTATCTCCCATTTTACTTCTGAGCTTCTTAACATGGGTATCAATCGTACGGGCATCTCCAAAGTAGTCATAATTCCATACAGAATTCAGGATCTTTTCTCTGGAAAGTGCGATTCCCTGATTCTCCAGAAAATATGTCAGAAGTTCAAATTCCTTAAAGCTCAGTTCCATAGGCTTACCATCCACAGTAGCCAGATGTGCTGCTTTATCTATAACAATGCCGCCTGCTGAAATTACATCTTCAGGATTATTCTGACCTGTACGTCTCAGAATTGCCTCCACTCTTGCAACAAGGATTTTCGGACTGAATGGTTTAGAGATGTATTCATCTACCCCCAGATCAAATCCAAGAAGCTCATCTCTCTCATCACTTCTTGCAGTCAGCATAATGATCGGAACTTTTGAGTTCTTGCGAATCTCACGGCAAACTTCCCATCCATCCATCTTCGGCATCATGACGTCCAGAATGATCAGTGCGATGTCCTTCTCCTCATAAAAGATATCCATGGCTTCTTCACCATTACCGGCTTCCAGTACCTGGAAATTCTTCTTTGTCAAGAAATCCTTTACCAGCTTTCTCATGCGGCTCTCATCATCCACCACCAGGATTTTTAATGTATCCATTTGATCCCCTCCGTTTTTCTTCATTATTTTCCGAAACAGTTTTTACTTTTTATTTATACTGTTTTCCGAGTATTGTTAAAATCCACGACTGTTCAGCGCCTTTACAGCCACAGCGCAAAATCCGGGAAAATCGCCCTCAGCAACAGATTTTATCTTTCATATGGTTACTATAGCAGAGATTTATGTAAGATTTGTGAACATATGACAGAAAAATTATAAGTATTGCTGTTCACAACACCAAATAGCCGTTACTGTTCACTCCGTTCTCAGTAACGTAGCCAAAATTCATTCCAAATTGCCTGCGGCAATGGAATTTTGGCTTGTATGTCTCGGGATTTTGGCATATTCATGCCAAAACACCTCGCGGGATAATGGTAAGTGAACAGTAACAAGCAGTCTCAAATATAAAAATCTTCTTGACAAATTCTGTTTTTATTTCTATACTGTTAATTAGTCGATATATCTTATATAATGAATGATATATCAATATTAAAAAGTGCTTTCGTCTCATCACCAGTGCTGTTTTATGAAAAAACAGCGTTGCAGACTCATTTTCAGGGCTTGTACTGGTTTCGACGGGGGCTTTGAAGTTGGGGAAGCCATCCGCAGACTCCCAGACTGCGTACCAACCGGGAAACTAAATATAAACGCAGACGAACAGTACGCGTTAGCAGCCTAATTGCTGCTCGTCAGCCCTGATGCACTCACACTTCAGGAATCTGACGTCGACCATGTGAGAAACCTTGCCGGGTAAGCTTTGCCCCGGTAGATGTATCATGAAGCTACTAAGGTTGTAAGCCTGTCGGTGGGCGTACATCCAAGGGAATGTTAAAACAGCGACTGTGATGGGAGATGCCTCAATGAATAGGCTTTCGGACGCGGGTTCAATTCCCGCCAGGTCCACTTGACCACGACAAAGCGAACCCTGACAAATTTTGTACAGTAATTGTATATAAGAATGTCGGAATGTTAGTTGTGTCGTTGGAACGGTAAACAAAAAAGAGGGTTTTTAGCCCTCTTTTTTTTGTGTCTGTTTCTCTTAATTGTAATGAGACAGCACTATTTAAGTATCCACAGTCTCAAAAAAATCCTCAAAAAACTTCTTTTTTTCAAAGCAGGGCTGGCACAGTTTGTATGGGTAGCCAAATGGCAGGTTCCTTCCGCAGACCATACACCTCCGTCTTTTCAATTTCTTTTCCCTGATCGTATCTGTCAGCTCTTTTGAGATTTCCTTTTTTCTCTTACGTATCAGATTCTTATCCCAGTTTTGTCTCCCCGGCATTCCAAAAAGACGGACGAAACTGTGGAACATGTCATATTTCTGATAAGCCATTTCTCCACCTCCGCAGCCCTGCCTGTCCCATGTTTGCAGTGGATGTCCAGCTGGTCTAAGGAAATGACAGACGGGATCTGTTCAAGGACTTTTTCCGGATCAATGTGCCTGGTCTGCCAGTTGAGGTAATCCGTATGTGTCAAAACACCGTCAGTATCAAGAAATATTACTTTCACGACCTTTTCCTCCTCTTTTGGACAGTATAGCATCTATCTGTTTTTCGTTCCAGTTTCTCTGGAAAATAATATCCCCACCGGGAACACAGTATCCTTTCTCATCAGATTCGACACAATGATGCAAAAAGTAAAAAGTTTCGCACAGGATAGGGTCATATTTTTTTCCGTTTTTGAACCGGAATCCTTCTACGGATCCTTCTCCGCGGAGAGGTAAGCCTTTTTCCCTCAGAACAAAGGAAGAAAGCAGGACATTATCCACTTCGATGTATTTGGACATGCCAGCTCCATCTCCTGTGTAGAAATCTGCCTCATGCCAGAAATCTCCTGTCTCAAAGAAATACGTATACTCCATGCCGGAAGACCATCTGAACCAGTCCACACCACAGAACACAAGCATTCTTCTACACAATGCTTTTTCACCAAATTTGCAAGGAATCGAAATGATCATACTTCCTCCTTTCTGTCACACCAACTACTTTTCACAATTTAACTACATTCTCTTCACAATCTCACCATTATTTTCCGTTATATTAATAGTCGTAAACAAGCAGGATTGCTTTTCATATACATTTTTTCTCCTTTTGGGCCGGGATTTTCCCGGCTTTTTCTTTTGCAAATTTCCCTGCTCTCGCATCTGTAAGACGATGGTAATTGTTTTTTAGCCGCCACTCAGAGACATCTACCTGCCATCCCTCATACAACTCCATATATCTGCCAATCATGACAGCTTCTTCCTTTTCCCGTTTCCGGATATACTCCAGTGCTTTATTGAGATACGGGATACTGTTGGCATAGTCTACCGTCATTCCCCCACGTCGCCATCCGCCAATCTTATGATTCTGGATCGCATAGACCAGATATACAGAATTTAAAAATGTCAGATTCAGGTATTCGCCCGGCCGGATCTTCATGTTGGCAAAGGAATCCGCATCCTTCCAGTAATTATCCTTTTTGGCGGAAACGTAGTATTCTTTTTCTGTTTCCGTATGCACAATGCTCTCAAATACCGTGTAATAAGAATGCGTGTGGTCCATCGTGATCTGCTCTGCATCTGTATGGACATAGCCATAGGCTTTTGCAGCTGCAAGGATCTGTTCGGGCGACTTTCCTTTCACATCGATCTTTTCATATAGCTTGTTGTTTTTTACTGTCAGATAAGAAGTTATTTTACCAAGATACTCATTGGTCTTTTTCGTATCGTACCGGAACTGGGTCACCGTTGTATTTCCTTCCCTGACTACCTTTACCGGAACTTCCGTAACGGTCAGGCGGAACTTCTTTTCCGTAATAGTGTAAGTATCAATCGTATCTACCAGGTTAACCGGGACAACTCTCCTGTCGGGGATATGGGCATCGTGGGTACGGTTCCTTTCTCCTCTTCCGCGGTCATTGTTCCACGCATCATACCTTGTACTCCTTCCATTGTTCCAGATATTCCCAAGGCCGGCATCATCGCGCTCGATCTTTATCGTAGTGAGGATCATATCGCCTTTCATAAGAGGTGCATCTGTGCGCTCAACAATATCCGCAAAAGTTCCATACCGGTTGTCTTCCAGCCACCCGTCTGCCATGGAAAAGATCAGGTATGGGGACGGTGTTAATACATTGATCTTCTCCGGAACCTTTAATATCCTGCCATCATTCAATACCCCCTGCAGGATGCTGAATACAAAGTAACGGGAAGCAACCTCTTCCCGGGACTGAACTTCTGCTTCTTCCAGGGAATCTTCCCTGGTTTCCGGCTTCAGATATACATTTTCATCTTTGATACGGACCTTCTCCTCATCCGTCCACCCCACGTACAGGTTCTCTCCATTCCGGATAAGGATACCGATCTGTTTCCCATGAAATTTCTTATAGGTATCCAAAACATTCGATACCATATCTGAGGCACCGCATAAGATATTGTTTTTACTGATCCGGATCACAGAGACAGATTTCGGTCCGGGAGCAAACCTTATCTGTTTTGCATTAACTTTCTTAACCGCCCGGACCCGATACTCCCATTCTGGATCAACAGGATTTTTGATCTCCATGGGACGGTAAGCTTCCATCGGTTCCCAATACTTCTTAGCGATCACTGTATGGGTGGTAAACTTATTCTTATTCTTGTCATACAGGTCACACAGTACAAGAAACTTTTCTCCATGGAAACCGGAATCCCGCTGTTTCTCAATATCCTCATGTGCAGTCAGCCAGGTCAGGTATCTGTTATAATCCGGATCAGTGTCATACTTTGGTTGTATTTTCCGCGGAAACAACTCCACAACGATCCAGTTAAACGCAATATTCCCAGAGCCTCTTTTGTAATAAGTATTTATTGATACAACATCTACCCACATGTTTTTTGTATCCAATGACTTTACGATATTTTTGACTATATATACTGCCGCGGATTCCCCGCTGTCGATATAATCAAGGTAATCCTTATCCTGTCTCCAGTCCAATGATCTCATCCTTTCTTTACTTTCATCAAGTATCCCGAAAACAAAGAATCCCGCATTCCTTAAACCAATAATGCCCGCTCCGAATACAGTTTCCGACCAGTGTCATATCAGAATATGCCACATTTCTTCCACCGCTTTGCATTTTTCTATTTTACAATATCAAAATATCCAATAATTCCAATATAGCCATCTTTTTTTAATGGAGTCCATAAGGTATGCAGTTTCAGATTATACATTTGTCTTTTGTTTCTAAACCTTGCTTTTATCTGTAATGAAATCTCTTTATTCTTTATTGAGGTCTGCTCCAACAAATCTACGATATTTTGAATATCCTTTTCGCTCACTTCTAACACTTTGAATACATCAAATCCCGGATCATCTCTCTGGTATATTATCTTCTGTTTTTCATTTATTATAGTTAATTTCCCCGAACTTGCATTATAATCAATCGAATTCATGCCACTGTTCGATTTGAAGAAATCGATCTTTTCCTGCATGACCTTGATAAGATTTTGTGAATAAATCTGGTTCGGTAAGGATTTATCACTAAGTATTTCATTCGAAAGTCTCCGTGCTTCATGATAATATTTATTAACATCCATCCCTTTACCAAGCATTTTTGAAAACTGACGACTCAGTTCTTTCAGACACCTAAGGAGGATTGGATTAAACTGACCGCATTGCCCATCCAGAATCATTTGAATCGCTGTATCATGATCAAATGCTTTCTTATAACATCTTTCACTTGTAAGTGCGTCATAAACAT
>OGWU01001225.1_pt1 | contig 15321 bp, 7 predicted proteins | sample 1576071 | NCBI WGS metagenome assembly OGWU01 (sample SAMEA3541582, study PRJEB24748) | human gut metagenome | biome: human gut; feature: human-associated habitat; material: faeces | place: China | collected 2012
TTAATCATGATTTAGACAGCGATGAACCCTAAATAAGATTATTATAGTATAATCTATAAATAATAAATGTAATAGAAAACATACAACTTAATTAAAGAAAATTAAGAGTTGATATTATAAAGCTAATTATTATATCAATAAATAATTTTGAAATAAGTAACGGAGGTAGGGTAACATTTCAAATTATCAATGGATAATAGTTATCCTTAAAGTATTTGAAATAATAATCAGATTAATATTTGAGTATTATAAAAATACTTTTAAAAAAGATATTGGGAAATAGACCTGCCTATTTACTTAATAATGTTGAACTTTAGAGTTATAGGTTCTTTGTTATTATAATATTCTTCTAAAAGATATCCACAAATTTTTAGAGAATATGAAGTTCTGTCTAATTCTTCCTATAACTCATTCTCTTTTTAGGTTAAAATAGAGATGAGAAAAACATAGTTCTTCTCTAAAAATCCACAAACCCTATTTTAACTTTTATTCAATTAAGAAAATCAAGATTCAATTTTGAAATGTTGAATCATTGGGAATTCGGAAGGAGGTTGTGTATTCAATCCAAATTCTTAATACTACTATTAGATTTATCATTATATAAACATTATTGTTTATTAAAAAATGAAAATCTGCCCCATATTTTCAAAAATAAAATCTAAAAAGCGAAATAATATAATATACCATGAAAATATTAAGATTTTGCTGCTATGACAACATAAGAAAAGATTTTTAAGATATGTTCAAATTTTTCAATTCAAGATATAACATAATTTTTCATGTATTGACTTTTAGATTATTTGATAAACCCTATCTTTTTAGAAATTATCTTCTCTTTAAAATTAATATTCGTATTTGGGGGATAATAATATGTTTCATTGTTTAAAACTATGATAGAAGCGCCTGATAGAGTATTATTGGTAATTATGTCTACGATTCCCTTTCCACCATTAATGGTTAAACCGTTGTTAGCGTAAATCCCATTGGATTTAACCCATTTATTGTTAATAAAAGTACAATTAATCATAGAACATGAATCACGCAAGTAAATAGCGCCACCATGAGTAATTGCGTTATTATTGGTGAAAGTTGAATCAGCTATAATAAAAGGAGTAGTTGGATTACCTTGTTCATTATGCCAGAAAATACCTGCTCCATCATGAGCATTGTTGCCATTGAAAGTACAACCACTTAAATACCCATTAAGATAAAACCAATCAACACCACCTCCATAACGGGCAGAATTATTAATAAAAGTAGAATCAGTTAATTTACCATTGGTACCTCCCCAGGAAACACCTCCTCCACCACCATTAGCAGAGTTACCGGCGAAATATGAATTAAATAAATTACAATCACTATTATAAACAAGGATGCCTCCTCCAATGTTATGAGCAATGTTATTAATGAAAGTAGAATTTATTATAGTACCATTAACACCACCCCATCCAATTCCAGCACCATTAGCAATCGCTGTATTATTAATAAAAGTAGAATCAGTTAATTTACCATTTGCACCATTCCAAGTAACACCACCTCCATGATTAGCATTATTGTTAGTGAAAGTAGAACCAATTAGATTACCATTAATACCATTCCAACGAACAGCACCACCAAAATTTGCTGTGTTGTTGTTGAAGTTACAGTTTTTTAAGGTTCCGTTGTTACCAGACCATAAAATTGCTCCTCCGTTGCCAGTGAAATTGAAGTTTCGGAAAGTAATTTTCTCAATTAAAACACCTTCTCCAGTGACTTCAAAGTGTACATTACCACCTTTAGCATCAAAAATCACATTAGTACTTTGACCGGAGATGATTACTCCTTTTTTGTTTAAAACAATAGTGCGTGAGGGGGTTCCAACACCATTTAAAATAAAAACATAATCATAATCATGTATTTGATCATATTTGTTTAAAAATTCCTCCACAGTCCATGTCCAATATAGATTTGCTCCTTTAGGTGCGTAATTGTTTTTGAAATTACAATTAGTCATATTATTGTTAGCACAATCCCAATAAACACCACCTCCAGCTTCATTCGCAGTATTGCCGATGAAATTAGAATCTGTTAAGGTACTATTAACTGCTCTAGGATAGAAATACATTGCGCCACCCAGACCATTAACATGATTGCCTGTGAAATTACAATTAAATGTATTACAATTAAGGCCATATACTAAAAGACCACCACCAATGGAAACTGATGTGTTATTGGTGAAAGTAGAGTTTGCCACAGTAATATAATCACCAGACATAATAACTCCCCCTCCAGTAGCACTTGAAGTGTTATTAATGAAAGTAGAATTATTTATAATACTATTAATACCCCAACAGTCAATAGCACCACCAAAACGACCTGCATAATTATTAATAAAAATAGAATTAGCTATATGTCCATTATCTGCAATAACATCTATATAGATACCACCACCACGATCAAAAGCTTTGTTATTTGTGAAAACACAATCACTTAAATTACAATTAACACCATACCAGGAAACACCACCACCATGATACCTACCTGCAACATTATTATTAAAAATAGAATCTATTAAAGTACCATTAGCACCAGACCAAAAAACACCACCACCATAACCACTAGCTATATTTCCAGTGAAATCAGAACCAATAACAGTACCATTAACACCATTCCAGTAAACTGCCCCACCATTATTAGTAGCAGTGTTATTAATAAAAGTACAATTAGATAGAGTACCGTTATCAAGACGCCAGTAAACTGCCCCACCATGATTTGGTGAAGTGTTATTAATAAAAGTAGAACCTGTTAAAGTACCATTAACACCATTCCAAAGCAGAGCACCCCCATTTTGGAAACTGAAGTTTCAGAAATATAAGACAATGTTATTGATAGGTTAAAAAAACTAAAAATCCCGACTAATTCTTGAAAAATTCAAAAGTTTAATATAAACATTTATATATCATGAAGGTTATCTTCTAATTGGTGAAAAATATGGTAGATAGTAAAAATGCTAATCATGGTAATAAATTTAAAATGTCTTTAATGGCATTTACATTAGTTACATTAGCAGCTCTTATGAGTATTCGTAATTTCCCAACAATGGCATTAGTCAAATGGGAATTAATTGTTTTTGCGATTTTGGCTGTTATAATGTACTTGATTCCAGCAATTTTAACATCATCCGAATTGGCTACTGGTTGGCCTGAAGATGGTGGGGTTTATGTCTGGGTTAAAAAAGCGTTTGGACAAAAATGGGGTTTTGTTGCTGTCTGGATGCAATGGTTCCAAATGACAATAGGATTTATAGGTGTTTTAACTTTTGTTGCAGCAACCTTTGCTTATGCAATAAATCCTGCATTATCAAACAACAAAGTCTTTGAATATGCAATAATTCTAATCGTCTGGTGGTTATTCACATTTATTAACTTCAGAGGAATGAAAACTTATACTAGAATTAGTTCAGTATTTGTTGTTATTGGTGTATTCATCCCATGTGCACTCTTATTTATCTTTGGAGGTTGGGCATTGTTACACGGACATGTACCAACAATGACTTTACATCCAACAGTTGCAGACTTTATTCCAAAATTCTCAGATATTAATAGTCTGGTTCTTTTAGTAACATTCGTATTTTTATTTGTAGGTGTTGAAATGACTTCAGTGCACATCACTGATATTAAAATGCTAAAAGGAATTATCCTCTCGGTCTTTTCATAAGTGGTGTTGTATTGGTTATTATAAGTGTTTTAGGAGCATTAATTGTAGGATTCTTCGTTCCAACCTCTGGTTTAAACTTAATGGGAGGAATCATGCAAGCATTTGAAGGTATATTCGGTCTAGGAATAATTACCACAATCATTGCATTAATGATTACTGTAGGATCAATTGGTGAAGCTTCTTCCTGGATTTTAGGTCCTGTAAAAGGATTGTTAGTAACTGCAAAAGATGGGAATCTTCCACCAGTTCTTCAAAAAACTAACAAACATGGAATGCCAACCAATATGATGATTTTACAAGCTATTATAGTTAGCTTCTGGGGTTTAGTTTATGTACTTTTACCTGGAGGAGTTAACAGTTCATTCTGGATATTGTTCGCTTTAACAACTAACGTTTATATTGTAATGTACCTCTTAATGTACGCTTCATTAATCAAATTAAGATACACCAAACCAAATGTAAAAAGAGCATTTAAAATACCTGGTGGAAAATTAGGAGCTTGGTTAGTTGGTGGATGGGGATTCATCGCAATGGTGATATTATTTATCTTAGCTTTAGTACCACCAAGTGAAATAGCTGGATCTGGCCTTACAACACCAGAATATGTGTTACTTATATTAGTATCAACTATAGTTATTGCAATAATTCCACTTATAATTTACAAATTCCGTAAAGAAAGCTGGAAACCAAAAGTTGAAGAAGGTAACAAAAGTGCAGAATAAAAAACCATGATTTAAGTAGGAGATGAAAATATGGATATTCAAAATATAAATAAAGAAGCAGTGGAAAATAACGATCAAATCGTAAAAGCAAGGTTTTTAGGGCCAAAATCTGAAAATAGAGAATATTTTGAAAAAACTTTAAATTTCTTAATCCAAGAACATGCACATTGGAGAAGAGATTTCCACCCTTCAGATAAAGAAAGAGATGATAATGAAGATAGAAATACTCAAGAGTATTTAGCTACATTAGAAAAAACTTCAGATGTTTTAACAAAATTAAGTGAAACATTAAAAGAAAGTAGTGCTCCATGGTTTTCCCAAAGATATCTCGGTCAAATGAACGCTGATACATTAATGATTGCAAATTTAGCTTATATGGGCACTATGTTATATAATCCTAATAATGTTGCTTATGAAGCTTCACCTGCAACTTCCCAAATGGAATTTGATGTAGGTAAAGAACTTGCATATATGTTAGGTTATAGAACTGACCACAGATGGGGTCATATTACCACTGACGGAAGTGTAGCTAACTTTGAAGCAACCTGGTTAATGCGTAATTTAAAATCTTTCCCAATAGCTGTTAAAAATATCAAACCGGATTATGTCAAAGGTAAAAGTGATTGGGAATTATTAAATATGCCTGTAGCTGACATATTGACATTAATTGAAGAGGTTCAAAAAGGTGGAGATTTCCCTGAAGTCAGAAAAGGAACTGCACGTGGAGTAGGTGCTGGAAATGGTAACTACGGAGTTTTACTTGTTCCACAAACAAAACATTATTCCTGGGTAAAAGCAGCTGATATCTTAGGTATCGGTGGAGACAATTTAATTGAAGTTCCTGTAGATGACGATTATAGGATGGACATTGATATTCTTAAAGAAACTATTGAAAATTGTGTTGCAAAAAAAGTTCCAATTATGGGTGTTGTAGCTGTTGTTGGAACAACTGAAGAAGGTGCAATTGATAAAGTTAATGAGATTGTTCAACTTAGAGATGAATTTGAAAAACAAGGAGTAAGCTTCTATCTTCATTTAGATGCTGCTTATGGTGGATACTCAAGAACATTATACTTAGATGAAAATAATGATTTCATGGAATATGATGAACTTAAAAGAAGAGTCTTTGAAGATGGTGTTTTCAAATACGACACAAATTACCCTAAAAAAGAGGTTTATGATGCCTATAAAGCATTTGATGCTTCTGACTCAATAACTATTGATCCACATAAAATGGGTTATGTGCCTTATGCTGCAGGAGGTATAGTTGTTAAAAATGAGAGAATTTTAGATTTAATCTCAGAAGTGGCTCCATATGTATTCGAGGAATCAGGTTACGGTCCTGAAGAAATTGGAAGCTGTATTCTTGAAGGTTCTAAATCCGGTGCTGCAGCTGCTGCTGTATGGGCAAGCCATCAATCCATTCCATTAAACATTAAAGGTTATGGAGAAATGATTGGTAGAAGTATTGAAGCTACCAGATTACTTACCCAAAAATTATTAGACGTAAAATCCATTAAAGTAGGAGATAAAGAAGTTTTAGTAGAGCCATTATGTATAGATCCTGACTTCAACATCACTTGTTTCGCATTTAACATAAAAGGAAATACTGATTTGAAAAAAATGAACCAACTTAATGAAAAATTCTTTGACAAATCATCCTACCGTAACGGACCAATGTATGTTAATGATTGGATTACTTCACATACTATATTCAGTGTTGACGAATATGGTGATGCGCCTGTTGACCTCATCGAAAGGTTAGGAATTCCTAAAGAGCAATGGGACGAAGTACATGCTGTAACTCTAATTAGATGCTGTACTTTAAATACTCTTTTAGCTCATGAAAAAGATATTGACGGCGTATGGGACGAATACATCAACGTCTGGACTAACAAATTAAATGAAATTATAAACTAGAAGTATTTAATACTTCTCTTCTTTTTTTATTTTAAAACTTGAATATAAATCCCTACTTTTAAAAAACCATAATTCCCTAAACATTATAATGGCAAAAAAACAATATAATTATAAGGTGACTCGATGGTTTTATCAGAATTATTAGCGCCAGCTGGCTCGTATGAAGTGTTTTTAACAGCAGTAAATGCTGGGGCCGATGCAGTTTATATAGCTGGCAATAGATATGGTGCAAGAGCATTTGCTCAGAATTTTACAATAGAAGAAATAGAAAAAGCTGTAAAATATGCTCATCTAAACAAAGTCAAATTACATGTTACTGTCAATACACTTGTAAATAACTTTGAAATAATAGACGTGATGGATTATTTATTTAAATTATATCAGATAGGAGTAGATGCAGTTATTGTACAGGATTTTGGAGTAGCTTACTTACTTAAAATGCTAATTCCTGATTTTGAAGTTCACGCATCTACCCAAATGGCTTTGAATAACTACAGCAGCATTAAATGGGCTTCAAAAAACAATATAAAAAGAGTAGTTCTTCCGCGTGAAGTCAATGTAGATTATATTAAAGAGATTAATGAAAACCTTAAAAAAGATAATATAGACATGGAATTGGAAGTATTTGGTCATGGAGCCCTTTGTTATTCTGTATCTGGAAATTGCTACATGTCCTCATATAATAGTGGAAGAAGCGGAAACAGAGGAGCCTGTGCACAACCATGTAGAAGAGAATACAAACTTAAATACCGAGGATACAATGTCGGAAATGGATTTCTCTTATCAACCCATGATTTAGCTACATACAACAACATAAAAGCCATTTCAGATGCAGGAGTCACTTCATTAAAACTTGAAGGAAGAATGAAATCAAAAGATTATGTTGGAACCATTGTAGACAGTTACAGAAACATTATAGATGAAGTCGAAGGAGATTATGATAAAAACTTACACCTAGTATTCAATCGTAAATTCACAAATGGCTATCTTATGGGAGATAAACCTGAAGAAGTCCTTGGAAGAAAAGCCTCAGGTCATGAAGGACTTTATATTGGAGATATTGTAGATATTGAAGGAACCAAAGTCACAATTAAAGTTAAAAACAAGGACAACTACATCCCATTAGAGCTTGGTGATGGAATTGGCTTTAAGTACAATGGCAAAATCAAAGGAATATACCTGGAAGACATAGTATCCCAGGATAAAGATAAGATAGTAATCAATACAACCAGAAATGTAAAAGTAGGAACTGAAGTGTTTATCAGCTACCGCAAATCAATCCATGAAGATCTCAAAAGGTTTGACAAGGAGATAATTACACCTAAACATGGTTTAAACTTAAAGATTACCTGGAATGAAGATATGACCATTTTTGTGCAGGTCGAATTTTATCTTGATGATGAGCTAATGAATTTCAGATACAATGCACCGGGACTCTTTGAAGAGGCTATTAACCAACCGATTACAGAAGAGAAAATTGAAAAACAGTTATCAAAAACTGGAGGAACCCCATTTTATATAGAGAATATTCAGATTAACAACATGCCGAAAAATATTTTCACAACAATGGGCAATTTAAACAGAATAAGAAGAGAAATAATCGAAGAATCCGAAAAGCTGCTTTTAAGGCATTACAGGCCAACTAAAAAATCAGTTAAAGCAACTAGAAAACGATTGCATTCCTTTGTTGATGAATACAAATCCTATGAAAACATGGGAATTACAAAAAATCCTTCTCTTTCAGTTTTTGTTGATAATTTAGACGTGCTTAACTCCATTTCAGGATTTGACTTTAAAAGAATCTATTTTGATGGAAATTATCTCTACAATAATCCTGAAGACTATTTTGAAAATATTGGAGAATATCTTGAAAAAGCTGCACTTATGGCGCCTCAAAGTGAAATTGTATGGGTTTTAGCTACTTTTTTAAGTCAGGAAGATGCAGTTAAATGCAGAAAAATCGTTGAAGAGCTTGAAGAAAAGGGAATTATAATTTCAGTAATGGGAGATTTCCCAGCTATGAAAGACATTTTCCAATGCCCCATCTATGGAAATCATAATTTGAATGTTTGGAACAGCTATGCTGTTAAAAGCTTAGCAGAATCTGGATTTGATGGCCTTATTCTATCTTCTGAACTTTCCGGTGAAGAAATCAGAGAATTAATCAGAAAAAACGAATGTCATGATGTTGATTTGGAAATGATAGTTAATGGAAATCTGGAAGTGATAGTTAGTAAAGATGACTTTTCCAACTTAAATGATGGAAAAGACTTTATAATTTCAAATAATAATGACTATGCAATTCTAGAAGACAAGAAAAGGAAGAAATTCAAATATAAAGTTTCATTTGACTACAACAACTACAGCCACATTGCAAACAAGGACTGCTTATGTTTAATTGAGGAAATGAATGACATCAAAACACTTGGCCTTGACAGCCTGATTATTGACTGTAGGTATGCTAATGAAAAATATGCAACCCAGATTGTATCCTATTATAACGATGCACTTAAAGGCAGAGACGATGAGGAGTTAGCTAAATTCAAATACAACATAATGGATTTATCTCATTCTTATATTAACAAAGGAAACTATATAGAAGGAAGACTTCACGAAGACAAAGAAAGGGAAAATAAATATGAAATTGCCTGAATTACTAGCCCCCGTTGGTTCATTTGATCATTTGAAAGTAGCAGTAAATGCTGGAGCTAGTTCTGTCTATTTATCTGGAAAAAAATATGGGGCCAGAAAGTACGCTGAAAATTTTACATTAGATGAAATAGACGAAGCAGTAAAATATGCTCATCTCCATAATGTGAAAGTTTATGTAACTGTAAATACGTTAATTAAGGAAGATGAAATAAAAGACGTTCTAGATTATCTCAATAACCTATATGCCATAGGTGTAGATGCAGTACTTATTCAGGATCTAGGATTGGTAGATTTGGTAAACAGATACATTCCAAAACTGGAAATTCACGGATCTACACAAATGAACATTGAAAATCAGCTTAAAATAGATTATATTGAAAAGAAAGGAATAAAAAGAATAGTATTGCCTCGTGAAATGAGTAAAAGTGAAATTGAAAATATTAAAACCAATATGGAACTGGAGATATTTGTTCATGGTGCATTATGCTACTCATACTCAGGACAGTGCCTGTTTTCAAGTATGAAAGGAGGGAGAAGTGGAAACAGAGGGTCATGTGCACAGCCATGTAGACAGAAATATACACTTTCAGACAATAAACAAACTGACTGTTATTTATCTCTAAAAGACCTTTCATTATACCATTATCTAGAAGAAATAATCCAATTAGGTATTGACTGTATTAAAATAGAAGGAAGAATGAGAAGCAAGGAATATTTAGCTATTGTAATAAGCGAATATAGAAAAGCACTTAACAAGCTTAAAAGCCATAAAAAACACGATAGTGAAGAGATAAGCCTTGTATTTAATAGAGGATTTACACAAGGACAATTTAAAAGACGTTCATCAAGAAGCAAACAACCAGGCCATTTGGGGCTAGAATTAGGAACCGTCTGCAATTCAACTCCTGATAAAATAGCGATAAAACTAAAAGACAACATAAAAACAATACCTGAAAAAGGAGACGGAATATTAATATTAAATAAAAATAGCAAATTCGGCTTCGACATCTCTCAAAATCCAATTGTAACTACATATAACCATTATAAGAAAAATAAAATAAAACCTCTTAAAGATACCAACCGAAAAAACAGAATCCTCATTTTGAAAAATGCTAAAAAATCAAAGACTGATTTAAAAGGATCATTATGCTATTTAAATAAAAGAAATAACCTAACTAAAAAAACAAAAGAAATTGAAAATAATTATACAAGCTATATAAAGACACCATTAGATTTAACATTTTCCGTAAAAAACAATTATCCAACACTTAAAGGAACATTGAAAAACAAGAATATTACAGAAATAGTAACTGGAGACAAACCTTTTGAAAAACCATTAAAAAAAGCTGTTGATGTAGACACAGTTAAAAAACAGCTGTCAAAATTAGATAATTATCCATTTAAAATCAAACAGCTTAACATAAATTATAATGAAGATAAATTCATTCCCATAAGTGAACTTAATAAAATTCGAAGAGATTTACTTAAGAAATTAAAAATAGGTATTGAAAAATCATCAAAGAGAAAACCTGAAAAAATCAACTACAAAGCAGATACCCCTAAAGTGATTGAAGATGAATGCAACCTATCATTTTATACAAACAATTTAGAGCATTTACCTAAAATAAACAATGTAAAAAGAGTATATTTAGAGATACCTCCTGAAAAAAATCTTATTTACAATTATGATTCAAAACAGCCAAATGTCAGTTATATGGTAACATTTATAGAATCAGCTGTAAAACTTGCTGAAAACAGGAACTACCAATTAATATGGAAATGGCCAGATATTGCACATGACAGCCTTATAAAAACCTTAAAAAAAGTCAAAGGCATTTTAAATAAAAAAAATATAGACCTCCCAATTATGAGCCCAGATTTCAATAGCAAGTATGGACCTTACTCACTAAATGTTTCTAACAGCGCAACTATAGAAAGTCTGGACCAGTATGAATTACTTACACTGTCAGTTGAGCTTACTAAAAAAGATTATGAAGATATAATAAAGCACTGCAGAGACAATTCCAAAGTGGAGCTTATAGTTCAGGGATCTGTTGAATTAATGAAAACAAGAAATAAGTTAATAAATAAAAATGAAGCAAAACCAATCAATCCAAATAAGATCAAACAAACCACATTAACTGATAGGAACAATAATGAATATTTAGTTAAGGAAAATTTATCAAATGAAGAGCTAATTATTTTAAATAATGAAGAATTATGTTTGCTTGGAGAAATTCCATATTTAAAATCAATAAATTATGTTAATTTTGCAATTGACGGAAGATGGAAAGATTCAGACTACGTTGAAATAATTGAGATATATAAATCAGCTATTGAAAAGGATGACTTCAAATTAAAAGAACTGAAAAAGATTTCGCCAAAAAACAACCTTGGAAACTACTGAAAAAATACTTTTCAAATGCTCTTTAACAAGTTGAATATATAAACAAATGACCAAATTAATTATAACAAAGGTGGGTAGAAAATGACTGGAGATATAAGGACTTTACAAAATATAAAAGGAATAGGGAATAAAATGTCAGAAAAAATAATCCAAAATCTTGGAGGTCTGGAAAATCTTCAAAAAGTAATTGAAGAAGAAAGCATAGACCAGATTGCAAAAATAGAAGGAATAAGTCCAAAAAAAGCAGCAGAGATTATAAAAGAAATGAAACATAAATCTCCAAAAGATTTTATAAAAAGCGAAAGGGCAATGGAGCTATATGAAGATATACTAAACAAAATTCTGGCCTATTCAAATACAGACTACTCAAGAAACAAGGTTCTTCTACTTTCACCGTCAAAAGACAAAAAAGCGATACTGGAACAGTTAGCCTTTTCAATGAATGCAAAGGAAATGGTAAGCAAACTTCCAATAGTCAAACTAAGAGGCTTGATGAAAAATTTAAAAGAACTGGAAAAACCAAAACCAGAATATGACGCAAGTAAAGTAATATTGGTTGAAAGTGAAGAGGACAATGCTTACCTTACTGATTTAGGCCTAAACCAGTATTATCCAATAATGACTGCAAATGAAATGACCATGATGAGTGACGAATTATTGAGCTATGATTTAGTATACTACGTTTACAATCAGGGAATACTGGACTTTGAAGGAATGCCCAATCTTGTTATGATAAGCATTAATGAACAGGATTATGAAATTGTTCCTGAAAAGATTATAGATTTCTTTACAACAAATGAAAAGCTATTGAGAAGAGTTTACAAAATCCAAAAAATAAGAAATAAAGAAACAGTTCTTGGAGAAATATTCCCAATTCTTGATGAAATAAATATTATAGATAAAAGTGAAGTGGATATTGAAAAAATTGTAAATTCACTTAAAAAAGATATGGATGATGAATTAGAAGAAGCTATAAAACAAGTTGATCTTGAAGGAGATGAAATTCTCAATTTATTAAACAATAATTTCCCTCCAAAGATAGATAAAATATTTGAGGAAATAATAAGGAAAAGAAAAGAAATAATCAAAGACGCATGTGGATTCAGCTTTGATCCGTTTATTAAAAAATACCCAATAGAAATAGACGACGGAGAAATCCAAAGAATACAACTAGAACAAGCATCCAAAAAAGAGAACAATATATTTGACATTAAAAAAAGTGCAGCTATCCAATTAAATGCAATAAAAGAAAAAACAATAGAAGAAATAAACGAAACAATAAAATTCGACTATGAATTCACATTAGGAAGCTTTGCATATGAATATCAATTAACACCACCAGTATTTACTGATGACATAATATTAGAAGGAGCACTACACCTAGAATTGTCAGATAGAAAAGGGAAAGAAGGAATACAAAAAGTTAACTACAAACTAACAGAAGAAGAAAATATAGCACTGTTAACAGGGGCAAATAGTGGAGGAAAAACAACACTACTTGAAACACTGACTCAAATATCAATAATGGCTCAAATGGGACTGCCAGTAAGTGCGGATTATGCTGAAATAAAGATATTGGATGAAATATATCACTTCTCCAAAAAGAGATCATTAGATGCAGGAGCTTTTGAATCATTCCTCAATGTCTTCATACCAATAGTAACAACAAAAAGCGATAAACTAGTGTTATTAGATGAATTAGAAGGAATAACAGAATTAGATGCAGCTGTAAAAATAATATCCACATTTATAGACATGATAAAAGAAACAGACTCATATGGAGTAATAGTAACCCATATGGCAAGGGAACTAATGAACTACACAGATATAAGAGTGGATGGAATAGAAGCTAAAGGATTAGATGAAAATAATAATCTAATAGTAGATAGAACACCAAAAATGCACTTCCTAGCAAACAGTACACCAGAACTGATTTTGAAAAGAATATATGAAAATTCAGACGATGACTTAAAAGAAGTGTATGGAAGAATATTAGAAAAATTTTAATAATACAATTTACAATTTTGATGTATGAATATTATTCCAAGTACAAAAAATGAATACTTGCAGAGAATAAATCAGATATATGCCGTTCTTAAGAAAAATGACTTTGGATATGTAATAGAACAAAACACATTCCTAAAAAAATTTCCATTTATGAGAAATTCGAAAGCAGAAGAAGGGAAAGAATTTGATGAATCTCTACCTGTAAGAATAAGAAAAGTGTTAGAAGAATTAGGACCTGCCTACATCAAATTAGGACAAATGCTAAGTACAAGACCTGATTTAGTAGGATGGGATATGGCAAACGAGCTAGAAAAACTAAGAGATGATACTCCAGCTACACCATTTCCTGAAATAAAAAAAGTAATAGAAGAACAATTAGGAAAACCAATAGATGAGGTATACAAGAATTTAGATGAAAATCCAGTAGGATCTGCATCAATAGGACAAGTTTATAAAGCAACTTTAATAGAAAATAATGAAGAAGTAGCTATTAAAGTCCAGAAACCACATATACAAAAAATGATATATGCAGATATAAAAATAATGGAATTTCTAGCTCAAAAAATGGACAAATACTTTCAAAAAACAAGAATATACAATCTTCCAGCTATTATCTATGAATTTAAACGTTCCATAAAAAAAGAACTGAACTACAAAGACGAAGTAGGAAATATGGAACATTTAGCTTATAACTTTAGGAGAAGTCCAAATATCCATATACCAAAAGCATATACAGATTACTGTAGTGAAAAACTAATCACAATGGAATTCATAAAAGGAATTGAAGTGGAAAAAATCTTCGATAGTGATGATCCAAAATATAATAAAAAATTAATCGCTGATAGAGGAGTTAAGGCTTATTTTAAACAGATATTCATAGACGGATTCTTCCATGCAGACCCACATCCAGCAAATATAATGATAATGGATAACAATGAAGTATGTTTTATCGATGAAGGAATGATGGGAACATTAGATAATAATTTTAAAGAAAACATCGCAGAGCTAATATTATTACTAATCAATGGAAATACAGACCATCTTTTAAATCAATTCTTATACATGGGAGTAATAAACAAAGAACAAAGATCTAGCGGCAAACTAAAAGACGATGTTGAAGATCTAATGAATAAATATTATGGATCTGACCTTAAGAATATGGATGGAGGATTTCAAGATTTAATTAATGTAATGATAGAAAATGATGTAAAACTTCCAAGAGAATTTGTAATGATAGGAAGAGGATTAGCATTAATCGAAGAAACCGGTAAAAAATTAAATCCTGAATTTAATACTGTAAAACAACTAAGAAAATTAAGTAAAAGAATAATTTTTAACAAATATAATCCAAAGAGAATACTTGAAAACGGAGAAAACTACCTTCTTGAAATAGAACATCTGGCTAAAAATTTACCATCAAGAGTAGATAACCTAGTTACACTTCTAGAAAAAGGTGAAATAAAAATAACCTTAAAACATGTAAATTTAGAAAAATTAGTTCATCAATTGTCTGTTTCAATAATAATAGCAGGATTATTAGTAGGATCCTCACTTACAATAATGTCAAATGCAGGACCTAAACTATTTGATATGTCCATATTTGGATTAGTAGGATTTTTATTTAGTGGAATACTCGGAGGATATTTAGTATTTAAATATATCAAGTCAACACACGTTGAAGAATAAAATAAAAATTGTGTTTAATTCAAAACACACCATAAAACAGATTTCTAATAATAAATATAATATAGAATATCGCCCGTATACTAACTCTCATGAATCATAGGTAGCTTACCCTTTCCTCCTCGAGCAACCCTCGAAACGGGCGGCCTATCCAATGCTGGGTTTCTTCTAATCATAGACAGCAAAAGCTTCACTCATAAAAGGACCGAAGGCATTGGTCATTAAAAAATGATA
>OGWU01001226.1_pt1 | contig 15309 bp, 17 predicted proteins | sample 1576071 | NCBI WGS metagenome assembly OGWU01 (sample SAMEA3541582, study PRJEB24748) | human gut metagenome | biome: human gut; feature: human-associated habitat; material: faeces | place: China | collected 2012
CATGCAGGAGAAAGGGATATCCACTCTGGTATCCGTAAGTCTCCTTGAAGATGAACTGGATAATTAGTAAATGGAACAGATTAGGAGGTTATGATGTCAGAAGAACAGAATGAAAAGGTAGGTTTTTTTAAACGTCTGGTGTCTGGACTTAGCAAGACCAGAGATAATATCGTTGCCGGCTTTGATAGTATTTTCAGTGGCTTTTCCAGTATTGACGAGGATTTCTATGAGGAACTGGAGGAAATCCTGATCATGGGAGATATTGGTATCAATGCGACAACAGCGATCGTAGAGGATCTGAAGCAGAAAGTAAAAGAGCAGCATATCAAAGAACCGGCTGAATGCAAGCAGCTTCTGATCGACAGTATCAAGGAACAGATGAATGTCGGTGAGACAGCTTATGAATTTGAGAACCGTCAGTCAGTTGTTCTGGTGATCGGAGTCAATGGCGTTGGAAAGACAACGAGTGTTGGGAAACTGGCAGGCAAACTGAAAAATCAGGGAAAACGTGTGATTCTCGCAGCCGCAGATACGTTTCGCGCGGCCGCAGGCGAGCAATTGACGGAGTGGGCGAACCGTGCCGGTGTGGAGATCATTTCCGGACAGGAAGGAAGCGATCCTGCGGCTGTTGTGTATGATGCGATTCAGGCATCCAGAGCACGCCATGCAGATGTTCTGCTGTGTGATACAGCAGGCCGACTTCATAATAAGAAGAATCTTATGGCAGAGCTTGGAAAGATCAACCGTGTGATCGAGCGTGAATACCCGGAAGCGTATCGTGAGACACTGGTTGTATTAGATGGAACGACCGGACAGAATGCACTGGCACAGGCAAAACAGTTTTCGGAGATTGCAGATATTACCGGTATCATCCTGACAAAACTGGACGGAACAGCAAAAGGCGGTATTGCAGTAGCCATTCATTCCGAGCTGGGGATTCCGGTAAAATACATAGGAGTAGGAGAGAGCATCGACGATCTGCAGAAATTTGATGCAGATGAATTTGTAAATGCCCTTTTTGATGTAAAAGATTCAGAAGAAGAGGAGTAAAGACATGCTTACGTTAGACAAATTTGAAGAAGCTTCAGAAATCGTAAAGAAAGCCACACAGGAAACAAAGCTGATCTACAGCAAATATTTCAGTGAGCAGACAGGCAACAAAGTATATCTGAAACCGGAAAATATGCAGACGACCGGTGCTTATAAAGTAAGAGGTGCTTACTATAAGATCAGCACTTTAAGCGAAGAAGAAAGACAGAAAGGTCTGATCACAGCATCTGCCGGAAACCATGCACAGGGTGTTGCCTATGCGGCAAAAGAATTTGGTGCAAAAGCAGTGATCGTTATGCCGACGACCACACCGCTGATCAAAGTAAACCGCACCAAGAGCTATGGGGCAGAAGTAGTACTTTACGGAGATGTGTATGATGAAGCCTGCGCCTATGCACTGGAGCTGGCAGAAAAAGAAGGTTATACGTTCATTCATCCGTTTGATGACCCGGCGGTTGCAACCGGACAGGGAACGATCGCCATGGAGATCATCAAGGAACTGCCGCTGGTAGATTATATCCTCGTGCCGATCGGAGGAGGCGGACTGGCAACCGGTGTCTCTACACTGGCAAAAATGCTCAACCCGAACATCCGCGTGATCGGTGTGGAGCCGGCAGGAGCAGCCTGCATGAAAGCTTCCCTTCAGGCTGGAGAAGTTGTGACACTGCCAGGTGTCAATACGATCGCAGACGGCACAGCAGTAAAAACACCGGGAAAAAATGTTTTCCCATACCTGCAGAAGAATCTGGATGATATCATCACGATCGAGGACGATGATCTGATCGTTGCATTCCTTGATATGGTGGAAAACCATAAGATGATCGTAGAAAATTCTGGTCTGCTGACCGTGGCAGCCCTGAAATATCTGGACGTAAAGGACAAAAAAGTAGTATCCATCTTAAGCGGTGGCAATATGGATGTGATCACCATGTCTTCTGTAGTACAGTTGGGACTGATCCAGAGAGACCGTATCTTTACGGTATCGGTTCTGCTGCCGGACAAAGCAGGTGAGCTGGTACGTGTGGCAACGGTCATCGCGAATGAACAGGGCAATGTCATCAAACTGGATCACAACCAGTTCGTAAGCACAAACCGCAATGCAGCCGTAGAGCTGAAGATCACACTGGAAGCATTTGGAACCGATCACAAAGAACGTATCGTCAACGCACTGAAAGAGCATGGCTACAATCCAAAAGTGATCCGTCCGAATCTTTAAAAAGAAAAGAGAGGTCTGTCAAGAAAAAATACTTGACAGATCTTTTTTTGTCGTGTATGATAAGCAAGGTGATTGCAGTGGAAAAGATTTTAGAGCAGACATTGTTATATGATTTTTATGGTGAGCTGCTTACAGAGCATCAGCAGAGGATATATGAAGATGTAGTGCTGAACGACATTTCCTGCAGCGAGGTTGCCGAGAATCAGGGCATCAGCAGGCAGGGCGTCCATGATCTGATCAAGCGTTGCGATAAGATCCTGCAGGATTATGAAAGCAAGCTTCATCTGGTGGAACGCTTCATGGCAGCCAAGGAGAAGATCGGTGAGATTGAACAGTTGACAGCGGAGGATACCACGGATCCCGAAGAACGGATGAGACGCATCCGAGAATTGTCCAGATCCCTTTTAAAGGAATGGTAAGGAGCAGCAAATGGCATTTGAAAGTTTAACAGACAAACTCCAAAATGTTTTTAAAAACTTAAGAAGCAAAGGTCGTCTGACGGAAGAGGATGTCAAGTCCGCACTGAAGGAAGTCAAGATGGCGCTACTGGAGGCAGATGTTAACTTCAAGGTAGTCAAGCAGTTCGTGAAGGCAGTGGAAGAACGTGCCATTGGCCAGGATGTCATGAACGGTCTGAATCCCGGACAAATGGTGATCAAGATCGTAAATGAAGAGATGATCAACCTCATGGGCAGTGAGACCACAGAGATTGCCATGCAGCCGGGTAAGGCCATTACCGTCATCATGATGGCAGGTCTTCAGGGTGCAGGTAAGACCACAGCAACTGCGAAAATTGCCGGTAAGCTGAAGCTCAAGGGCAAAAAGCCGTTATTGGTAGCCTGCGATATTTACCGTCCCGCAGCCATTGAACAGTTACAGATCAACGGTAAGAAGCAGGAAGTCGATGTGTTCTCCATGGGAACGGATCACAAGCCTGCAGAGATTGCACAGAATGCGATCGCATATGCGGAGAAGAACGGTCATAATGTAGTAATCCTCGATACTGCCGGACGACTTCATGTGGATGAAGACATGATGGCAGAACTTCAGGAGATCAAAGAAACCGTGACAGTGCATCAGACACTGTTGGTAGTCGATGCAATGACCGGTCAGGATGCTGTAAATGTGGCAAAGGAATTCGATGAAAAGGTGGGCGTCGACGGTGTGATCCTGTCCAAAATGGACGGCGATACCAGAGGCGGTGCGGCACTTTCCATCAAAGCAGTCACAGGTAAGCCGATCCTTTTTGTAAGTATGGGAGAGAAGCTGTCTGACTTAGAGCAGTTCTACCCCGACCGTATGGCAAGCCGGATCTTAGGCATGGGCGACGTATTATCCCTCATTGATAAGGCGCAGGCAAGCATTGACATCGATGAGGAGAAGAGCCGTGATATGGCCGGCCGCATGAAGAAAGGTAAGTTCGATTTTGAAGATTACCTGGAGAGCATGAAGCAGATGCGCAACATGGGCGGTCTGTCCAGTATCTTAGGGATGCTTCCCGGAATGGGTATCAAGACCTCAGATTTAGAGGGTGCCATTGATGAGACCCAGATGAAGCGCACGGAAGCCATCGTATTATCCATGACGAAGGAAGAGCGCAGGAATCCCAAGATCCTGACCCCTCAGAGAAAACACCGCATTGCAAAAGGTGCCGGCGTGGATATCGCAACGGTGAACCGGTTTATCAAACAGTTTGAGCAGACCCAGAAGATGATGAAGCAGTTTGGCGGCGGCAAAAAGGGCCGCGGCGGCATGGGCGGTATGTTTGGCGGCGGAAAATTTCCCGGCATGGGCGGCAGATTTTTCTAAGCACTTTTACTTATTTAACTTAAGTCCGATATGAACAATCAGTTCTTATCATATAAATTTAATTTTTTATTAATGGAGGAAAAAGAAATGGCAGTAAAGATCAGATTAAGAAGAATGGGACAGAAGAAGGCTCCTTTTTACAGAATCATTGTAGCAGATTCTCGTTCTCCCAGAGACGGTAGATTCATCGAGGAGATCGGTACTTACGATCCTTCCACCGATCCTTCTACTTTCAAGATCAACGAAGACCTGGCTAAAAAGTGGTTACAGAACGGTGCTCAGCCTACCGAGCAGGTTGCTAAGCTTTTCAAGGTTGCAGGAATCGAGAAATAAGTTCTAAATATCTATTCATCGGAGGTGGATTATGAAGGAACTAGTAGAAGTAGTTGCAAAGGCACTCGTTGATAATCCGGATGAAGTAGTTGTAACTGAGAAGACAGAAGGAAAAAATATCGTCCTTGAACTTCATGTAGCTGCGTCCGATATGGGTAAGGTGATCGGTAAGCAGGGACGTATTGCAAAAGCAATCCGCTCCGTTGTGAAGGCAGCATCATCCAAAGACAACACAAGAGTGGACGTTGAGATCGTTTAATTCAAGTTAGAAGATCACAGACGTTGAGCGGAGAAACATACAGATGTGTGTTTCTCCGTTTTTTGGCTATCAGCCGGAATGGAGTAAGACTATATGGAAGATCTGTTACAGGTCGGCATTATCACTTCCACCCATGGGGTAAGAGGAGAAGTGAAGGTATATCCTACCACGGATGATCCCAGAAGATTCCGCAGATTAAAGGAAGTCGTTCTGGATACCGGCAGGGAAAAAATAAATCTGGAAATCGAAGGCGTCAAGTTCTTTAAACAGTTTGTGATCCTGAAATTCAAAGGACTGGACAACATTAACGATATAGAAAAATACCGTCAGAAAAGCCTGTATGTGACCCGTAAAAATGCGGTGCGTCTGCAAAGAGACGAGTATTTCATTGCAGACCTGATCGGACTTAAGGTGCAGGATGAGGATGGCACAGAATTAGGTACGGTAAAGGATGTCATCGAGACCGGTGCCAATGATGTTTACGAAGTGGAGATGGCGGACGGCAGAAGTCTGCTTTTGCCCGCTATCAAACAGTGTATACTGAACGTGGACGTGGAGAACGGCATGATGCAGGTACATGTATTGGAAGGATTGCTTGACTTATGATGAAGTTTCACATTCTGACCCTGTTCCCTGAGATGGTGCAGCAGGGACTGGCGACCAGTATTTTAGGAAGAGCGGCGGAGAAGAACCTGATCTCCATCGATGCGGTGAATATCCGGGATTACACACAGGACAAGCATGGAAAAGTAGATGATTACACTTATGGCGGCGGCGCCGGAATGCTGATGCAGGCACAGCCGGTCTATGATGCCTACCGGTCGGTAGCAGGAGAAAAAAAGATCCGCTGCGTCTATCTGACTCCCCAGGGAGAGCCTTTTACACAGAAAAAGGCAAAGGAATTGTCCGGGGAAGAGGAACTGGTATTACTTTGTGGGCATTACGAAGGAATTGATGAGCGAGTATTGGAGGAAGTGGTAACCGATTATATCTCCATCGGAGATTATGTTCTCACCGGCGGAGAGCTGGCTGCCATGGTCGTGGTGGACGCTGTGGCGCGACTGGTGCCCGGAGTGCTTAATAACGACGAATCTGCCGAGACAGAGAGTTTTCATAACGATCTGTTGGAATATCCCCAGTATTCCCGCCCGGAGAACTGGCATGGAAGGAAGGTACCGGAGGTTCTTTTATCCGGAAATCATAAGAAAATAAGCGCCTGGCGCCGGGAACAGTCCGAGCGACGCACCGAAGAACGCCGTCCGGATCTCTATGCAAAATATCAGGAAAAACAGCGGGTCATCAAAAAACTTTCCGCGAAGAAACGTATTTTTATTCATATGATGGAGACGCTGTCAAGAGGACTGGGAGAAGTTCTCTATGCGGAGGGGAAAAATGTACTGATCTATCTGCCGGAGATCGGCAATGCTATGCTGAATGCGGAGGATGAGGATCATTTGGAGAAAATGCTGCCACTGATTCCGAAAGCCGTGTCGGAGCATAGTATCGTGACCGTGACAGACCGGTGGAATGAACGTGTCAGTGAGATTTTAGGGTATCATGGCAGTATGCTATGTTCCCAGGCGTGCTATACCAGAGGAGAACCACTTCCGGTGAAGCATAAGGACATCCGGCAGCTGACAGTGGAAGAGGTCCCTTATGTGGCGGAGCATTATCATCTGGGAGATGAGATTTATGTTCGGGAGAGGATTGCAGCCGGAGATGTCTTCGGTATCTATATCGAAGGAAAACTCTGTGGTTTTATAGGATGTCACAATGACGGCAGCATGGGAATGCTGTATGTGGAGGATGCATACCGCAGACAAGGACTTGCAGCATCCCTGGAAGGTTATCTGATCAACAAACAGAGAGAACAGGGGATGATACCCTACGCCCATATTGTGAATGGAAATGAAGCGTCCGTACAACTGCAGGAACGGTTGGGGCTGAATCTGTCGGAAGCTGTGATCTGGTGGCTGTACAGATAAAAAAAGCTTGCTTTTTATGCAGGCTTATGATAAAATCTGAATGTTGTGAAAACGAGATGGTCCTCTGTTACCAATAAGGGTATTAAGAACATCCATTTTATGAAGGAGGCTCATTATGAGTAACATTATCAAAGAGATCGAAGCAGAACAGTTAAAAGAGACCGTTGACCAGTTTGAAGTTGGCGATACCGTTAAGGTATACGGCAAGATCAAAGAGGGTAACCGTGAGAGAATCCAGGTGTTTGAGGGCGTTGTACTGAAGAGACAGGGCGGCAGCAACAGAGAGACTTTCACTGTTAGAAAGACTTCTAACGGAATCGGCGTAGAGAAGACCTGGCCTTTACACTCTCCCAATGTAGAGAAGATCGAAGTTGTAAGAAAGGGTAAAGTAAGACGCGCTAAGCTGAATTACTTAAGAGATCGTGTTGGTAAGAAGGCAAAGGTTAAGGAATTAGTAAAATAATTGTATTGACCGGTGAGGGCAGCTGTTTTAGAACAGCTGCCTTTTATATTTGAAAAAACACCCCGGATATGGTACACTGTGACTTGTAAACTTGGATAGTAAGATAGGGCATAACATTGAGAAATAAAGGACTAAGTTTTTACAAAAAAAAGAAAAAGATCAGTCAGGCACTTTTGCGGGAGATATTCAGCTGGATCTTCAGCATTGCGTTGTCTGTGTTTCTCGCCGGAGTTATAGTGATCTTCCTCGGCAGGTCGGCAAGAGTGGTGGGTATGTCCATGGAACCGACATTGGAGAACGGACAGCAGATCTACATTGACCGTTTTACCTATATCCTGTCGTCCCCCAAGGCAGGAGATGTTGTGGCATTTCTGCCCAATGGCAATGAGAATTCCCATTATTATATTAAGAGAGTCGTGGCAGGACCGGGGGATAAAGTACGAATCGCAGACGGAACACTGTATGTGAACGGTCAGCAGAGTATCTGGGTTACAGAGAGGGTACTGGATGCCGGTATTGCTGAGAATGAGCTGATTCTTGGAAGCAGAGAATATTTCTGCATCGGAGATAATCCGAATAACAGTGAAGACAGCAGATCAGCCAATATCGGTCCGGTGGATGAGGATGATATTGTGGGCAAGGCATGGTTCCACCTAAAATCTTCTACAGAAGGTATGGGATTTATCAAATAAAGGAATGCAGGAATAAAGGAAAGAGGAAACGAATGAATTATCAATGGTATCCCGGCCATATGACCAAAGCACGTCGTATGATGCAGGAAAATATAAAACTTATCGATCTGGTCATTGAACTGGTAGATGCCAGAATTCCCATCAGCAGCAGAAATCCAGACATTGATGAACTGGGAAAGGGAAAGTCCAGGATCATTTTATTGAACAAATCCGATCTGGCGGATCCTGTCTGGAATAAAAAATGGGTGGAATATTTTGCCGCAAAGGGAATGGGAGTGTTGGAGATCAATTCCCGTACCGGAATGGGAATCAAATCCATTCAGGGACTGGTACAGGAAGTCTGTAAGGAAAAAATCGAGCGTGACAGGAAGCGTGGAATTGTAAATCGTCCGGTCCGTGCAATGGTCGTAGGAATTCCCAATGTAGGGAAATCCACTTTTATTAATTCTTTTGCAGGCAAAGCCTGTGCAAAGACCGGTAATAAGCCAGGCGTGACAAAAGGAAAACAGTGGATCCGGCTGAACAAGGGACTGGAACTTTTGGATACTCCCGGTATCCTGTGGCCGAAGTTTGAGGACCAGCAGGTGGGAATGCGGCTGGCGTTTATCGGATCCATGAATGATGAGATCCTGATCCCTGATGAGTTGGCATGTGATCTTATCGGAGCCATCAAAGAGCTGTATCCGAAAGCACTGCAGGAACGCTACGCAGCAGATCCTGTGGGTAAACCCATAGAAATACTGGAAGCGGTGGCAGAGAGCCGCAAATGTTATTCGAAGGGAGAACAGCTGGACCTGGTAAAGGCATCCGGACTTCTGATCGATGATTTCCGCAGCGGCAAGCTGGGAAGAATGACACTGGAGAGGATAGATTCAGACAATGAATAAAGTAATGAAAGAATTTTTGAACACTGCCATTTACCTGCTCTGTGTTCTGGGAGCGGTATGGCTTGTGATCACCTTCGTGGGACAGCGTACCGAAGTGGAGGGAGCCTCTATGGAGAATACTCTTCACAATGGAGATAACCTGATTGTGGATAAGCTGAGTTATCGTTTTCATGATCCGGAGCGTTTTGATATTATTGTATTTCCGTTTCAGTATCAGGCAAATACATACTATATTAAACGTATCATCGGATTACCCGGAGAGACGGTACAGATCATGGAGGATGGCAGCATTTACATCAACGGCGAGAAACTGGAGGAGTCCTACGGAAGAGAAGTGATTCAGCCGGAGACGATCGGGCGGGCCGCGGAACCGATCGTACTCGGAGAGGACGAGTATTTTGTCATGGGAGATAACAGGAATAATTCCAGTGACAGCCGGACGGATATCGTAGGGAATATTAAGCGGGAAGATATTATCGGAAAAGCATGGCTGAGAATCTGGCCGCTTTCTGATTTCGGAGTGTTGAAGCATCAGTGAATTTAACAGATGATCGGAGAAAAAGATGGAAAGTGCAGCGAAGATCAAAGAAATATTACAGGCAGCGGCGTTAGAGAAGCTGCCTGATTTTATAGCAGCATATCAAGAGGATCCCAGGAACGGCGTACAGAAACTGGTTGCATCAGCACAGAAAAAACTGGACGCATTGGAAAAGGAAAAACAGAGAATAGAGAATCTGAAAAAATATGAGAAGGAATATGCAGGATACACTTATATCTGCGGTATTGACGAAGTGGGCAGAGGACCGCTTGCGGGACCTGTGGTAGCGGGTGCTGTCATTTTACCTAAGGACTGCAATATTCTCTATATTAATGATTCCAAGCAATTATCCGAAAAAAAGAGAGAAGAACTGTATGATGTAATCACAAAGGAAGCAGTAGCCTGGGCGGTAGGGTACGCATCTCCGGAGAGAATCGATGAGATCAATATTTTACAAGCTACTTATGAGGCAATGAGGGAAGCTATCGGTAAATTGTCACCGGCACCGGATCTGCTTTTAAATGATGCGGTTACAATTCCCGGAGTGAGTATCCGGCAGGTACCGATCATTAAGGGAGATGCCAAAAGTATTTCCATCGGGGCAGCCAGTATTGTGGCGAAGGTGACCAGAGACCGGCTGATGGAACAGTATGCGGATGTGTTCCCGGAGTACGACTTTGCTTCCAATAAGGGGTATGGCAGTGCAGCGCATATTGCCGCTTTGAAGCAATATGGCCCCACACCGATTCACAGACACAGTTTTATCAAAAACTTCGGATTTTAGAAGAAAATCTCAGGGGAGAGCAGAACATACGATGAAACTGACAGGATGGTTTTCGCAGGACAAAATCACGGATAACAGCAAAGTGCAGACGACGGATACCCAAAATGCGGAACAGGTGAGTCGGCAGATCCGGACACTGGTTCCGGGACAGACGATTCGAGGGGAGGTAGTCTCCAGAGAAGGGAATAATGCGCAGATCCGTCTGCTTCAGGATGTTCTGATCGATGCCAGGGTGGATGCGGATATTCGTCTGGATTTAGGACAGAATATTACATTTCAGGTCAAAAATAACGGACAGGTACTGAGCTTAAGTCCGCTATTTACAAATATGGCAACGGAGGGAACCGTGCTGAAAGCATTGGAAATGGCATCGCTGCCGACCAATGAGAGTACAGTAGCCATGACGAAACAGTTGATGGATGCAGGTTTCCCTATTGATAAAAATACTTTGCAGCAGATCTGGCATGAGAGCAATGTGTTTCCGGAAGCGGCAATCGAAGATATCGTGAACCTGCACCGGCTGGAACTTCCGGTTACGGAGGAAAATCTGACGCAGATGGCATCTTATCGTAATCTGACATATCAGCTGACGGAGGGAATCACAGCTGTGGCGGAGAGCCTGAATAGTACATTGCAGGGACTGACAACAAACGGTGAGATAGAACAGGCAGCTACGATCTACGGTCATATTTTGGAGTTGTTGATTCCCGGAGAAAAGAATCCGGAAGCACAGCGGGCAACCGTACAATTCCCCGATTCGGAGCAGACAGAGACGGTATTGCAGCCGGGGGAGACCATGTCACAGACAAAGGAGGCAATAGCGCATACGGATACTGCTGTTACGAATGGAACGCCGGAAGCATCAAAAACTATGCTTCCTACACAGGAAATGATCGTGGAAGGAACGAAACCGGAAGATGCCGCAGAAGTGGTGTTGAAGCTTTTAAAACAGGGAATGGCGACCAAGGACACTGCTTTACTGCGCAGTGTTTTACAGAATTTCAAAATAGCGGGATTGCCGGGCGAATTGTTGCAGGATGCATGGAGTATCCGACCGGAGGATGTGGAATCTTCGGAGAAGGTGGAAGAACTTTATCAGAAACTTGGAAAACAGTTAAAGAGTCTGGCGGGTCTTCTGGAAGAAAACGGACAAAGCAGTTCCAACGCTTTTCAGGCGGTGACAAATTTAAGCCGGAATGTGGACTTTTTACAGCAGATCAACCAGACGTATGCCTATATCCAGCTTCCTCTTCATTTGCGGCAGGGGGAACATAAGACAGGAGAACTGTTTGTATATACAAATAAGAAAAACCTCGCAGGGAAAGACGGACGGGTCAGCGCACTGCTTCATCTGGATATGGAACATTTGGGCCCGTTGGATGTCTATGTGGCGTTACAGGATACCAAAGTCAGCACGAAATTCTATGTTCAGAATGATACGATTCTGGATTACCTGGAAGCCAATATGGAGGTACTGACACAGAGACTGAAACAGCGGGGATATGATTGCAATTGTGAGACTACCCTGCGGACAGAACTTCAGCAGACAGCACAGGCAATGGCACCCATTCTTAAGGCGGGAGGCAGCGTTCCAGTGGCACAATATGCATTTGATGTAAGGACATAGCATGGCGAATGGATAGGGTAAGCGAAACCGGAGAGGGAACAGAATGGATGATGAGAAAAAGAAAGTAAAACAGGCGATCGCCCTGGAATACGATCCTTCCGATGAGGCACCGCGGGTGGTAGCCAGCGGAAAAGGAATTCTGGCAGATAAGATTATCGAAAAGGCCAGGGAGAGCAGCGTGCCGATCCATCGGGATGACAAGCTGGCAGATACTTTGTCCAGGCTGGATATCGGAGAGATGATCCCACCGGAACTCTATGAAGTGGTAGCGGAAATTCTGGTATTTGTAGATGCGGTAGATCATCGTATGGTAAAAGAGAATGTAGCAGATGGGGGAAAACATAAGAATTGAATAACAGGCAGACGGGGAATGCTTATGAGCAGATGGCAGCAGAATATCTGCAAAAAAAAGGAATGATAATCCTGGATAGAAATTTCCGCAGGGGGAGAAACGGAGAAATTGATATTGTAGGCAGAGACGGAAAATATCTTGTATTTGTCGAAGTGAAATATCGATCCGGAACCGCCAAAGGAAATGCGGCAGAAGCTGTGACAATATCAAAACAGCGAAAAATATGCAGTGTAGCGGATTATTACCGTTGTCTGCATAACTATAACGATAATACATGGGTGCGCTATGATGTGGTGGCAATTCAGGGAGAGAAGATTCAGTGGATCCCTAATGCTTTTCCACATTATTATCGCACAAGAGGTTAGAGATATGTATCAACTGATCAGAAGTAAGCACGGCGATAAAAACAGCATACAACAGAGACAGGCAGGAGAACTGGAGTATCTGGTGTTCCCGAAGCTGGAAGAGACCGGAGTGGTGAAACATTTGTTTACCACCAGAACAGGTGGTGTAAGTAGCGGAATTTATGCGACCATGAATCTCAGCTTTTCCAGAGGGGATGATCCTTTGAATGTTATGGAGAATTACAGACGGATCGGGGAAGTACTCGAAACGGACCCGGAGCATATGGTGGCATCCAGACAGACCCATACTACCAATATACACGCGGTAACGGAGAAGGATTGCGGCAATGGAATCGGCAGAGCTTCCTCTTATGAGGATATTGACGGACTGGTAACGGATGTTCCGGGGATTGCACTGGTGACTTATTATGCAGATTGTGTCCCTCTGTATTTTGTGGATCCGGTACACAGAGCAATAGGTCTGGCACATTCCGGATGGAGAGGAACGGTTGCAGGAATGGCTGCCTGTATGGTACTGTATATGCAGGAGCATTTTCATAGCAGACCGGAGGAGCTGGTGACGGCAATCGGTCCATCCATCTGTGCTGACTGTTATGAGATTGGTGAAGACGTAGCGGAACAATTTCGGGGACATTTTCCGGAAAAAGTTCTGCAAAAGGGAAAGACACCCGGAAAATATCAATTGGATCTGTGGCAGGCCAATCGGAGCATTTTATTAAATGCAGGGGTACTTCCGGAACATATTGCTGTAACGGATGTATGTACCTGCCATAACCCGGAGTACCTTTTTTCACACCGTGCAAGTCACGGACAAAGAGGGAATCTTGCAGCTTTTTTAATGCTGAAAAATAATTGTCAATAACATTTTAGGTGGGAGTAGCGTGCAGACGCAGAAATGAGGAAAGTATGGCAAACATTTTAGTGTGTGATGATGACAAAGAGATCGTGGATGCGATTGAAATCTATCTGAGTCAGGATGGTTACAAAATATATAAAGCATATGATGGAGAGCAGGCGATACAGATTTTGGATAAGGAAGAAATTCATCTGCTGATCATGGATATTATGATGCCGAAGCTGGATGGTATACGTGCAACACTGAAGATTCGTGAGTACAGCAGTATTCCCATTATCATTCTGTCGGCGAAATCCGAAGATACGGATAAGATTCTGGGTCTGAACATCGGGGCGGATGATTATATCTGCAAGCCGTTTAATCCGTTAGAACTCGTGGCCAGGGTGAAATCGAACCTGCGCAGATATACTTCCCTGGGAAGTCTCACCGGAGAGAATAAGGCAATCTATCAGGTGGGAGGACTGGTGTTGAATGACGACACCAAACAGGTAACGGTGGATGACGAACCGGTCAAGATGACACCCATCGAGTACAATATTTTATTGCTTCTGATGAAGAATCAGGGGCGCGTATTTTCCATTAATCAGATCTATGAGAGCATATGGAACGAGGATGCCATAGGGGCAGACAATACCGTTGCGGTGCATATCCGGCACATTCGCGAGAAAATAGAAATCAACCCCAAGGAACCAAGATACTTAAAAGTAGTATGGGGAGTCGGTTACAAGATTGATAAGGAGCAGGCATGAGAAAACCAACGTTAAAGCGGCTGGCACTGGGATTGGTACAGCAGACGGCCGCATTGTTGCTGATGGTTGCCATTGCTGCGATCCTGTTTAATTCTTACCTGGCAGTGGATACGGCAGACGGAGCCAAAGTATATGAATTATCACCATTGGATGCGGAGACTGAATTTGAGGACTCTGTGATTTTCCATGATCTGTTTCAAAGCTCAGTATCGGACATTATACAGCTTATGGTGATTAAGGGACAGATGGAAACAAATGGTTCGTTTGATCCCTACAAATATATTGACATTACGGAATTTGTCTCCGGTAAAACCGGCAGTGCAGACTGCCCGGTGACTGCGGTGTACGAATTGGAGGATCTGATCAAATGGGGAAAATACGGCATGGAATATACGGATCGGATTATGAGCATGTCGGATTTTGTGAATTACTTTGGATCGGTGAATCAGAATTCTAATTTCAGACTGGACGCAGACGGGCAGCTGGTATTCTCTGTGGAAGGCACACAGACAGAAGAACAGCAGCAGGCGGTAACACAGGCAATCGAAGCAATTCCGGAGAGCCAGCGGACAGAACGGCTGGAAGATCTGGCATTTACGTATATCGTCAAAGAGAGTGTCACGGATATCAGAGTGTCCAGGGAAGATGACGGAACATTGACGGTCTATTTTCCTATGCTCGTATGCAGATATGCCACGGTGGATGGGGAAAAACAACTGACCGCCTGTGCCAATAACTGGGTGGAGTACACTGCTTTACAAAATAATCTGGCACTGGCAATCCATACATTGTCCGCAAATTACGAACAGTATCAGAACTGTAATGATCTGTATCAGGAGAATGCGAGCAACCTGAAGTATGCGGTGCGCCTGATGTCAAAGGATGGCATTACGAGGACTTATACAAATGTCTCGGAGATTGCGGACAGTTCCGATAACGAGATGACGGATTATTTCTCCGAATACAGAAGGTATCTTATTTACTATCCGGACAGCCTGGAATTTACCGGCAATACTGGAATGACGGAGAGACAGATCTACCAGTATCTCAAGGATTATGATTATGCGCATCCGGATATGACACATATATGGATCGCAGTGGATACGAACTATCCGGTACAGGGAGATGCATTTTACAATGCCAATGTAGTGTTCCAGAGAATTGTTCCGAATATCTGGTATCTGATCGGCGGGGGTATTCTGCTGGTGGTGTTATGGCTGTTGATCGGTATTTATCTGACGGTGACAGCAGGAGTGGCTTTTGACGAGGAAGACGAACCGGTATTGTATCTGAACGGAATAGATCATGTCTGGATCGAATGCATCCTCCCTGGCACTTTCCAGG
>OGWU01001228.1_pt1 | contig 15303 bp, 13 predicted proteins | sample 1576071 | NCBI WGS metagenome assembly OGWU01 (sample SAMEA3541582, study PRJEB24748) | human gut metagenome | biome: human gut; feature: human-associated habitat; material: faeces | place: China | collected 2012
AATAATGAAAAGGTTAACGACTTTTATCGCTGGTGCGGCCGTTGCCGCTACCTTATGGCATCCTCACTTAAAGGCTGACCGTTTCTCTTATATTTAAGTTCGTGCTCAAGGCTTGCCCAGGTGTCCATTACAACGGTACGAATCTGCACTTCCACAGGGACCTTTTCCACTCTGTCGGAAAGGAACACCGGCACAAGCACTACTATGTGCAGACTTCGGTAGCCGCTTTCCTTAGGGTTTTGGATATAGTCCTTTTCCTTTATAAGTTCAATATCATTTTGCTTAAGGAGCATATCTCTCACTCTGTAAATATCCTGAGAGTATTTACAAATTACACGGATACCGGCGATGTCCATAATTTTAGTAAATGCGTCGTCTTCCATATCGTAGCCCTTTCGTATTATCTTGTCGAAAATGCTTTTTATGGACTTAACACGGCATTCCATGTGATGTATAGGGTTATAATCGTGATTTACATGAAATTCATCATCGAGGATTTCAAGTTTAGTGCTTACCTCTTTAATGGCTGCATGGTATAGGTTTCTCACTTCCAAAAAACGCTGCGCCTGCATCGCCATCGGTTTAAACTCCTCTGGCATCGTATCTAAATCGATTTTGAGACTTTCTTTCTTTTCAATTATCATTTTGTTTGTTGCCCTCCCGGCATTAGTGTTTTGCTGTAAAATTACTGTCCTGTACAGTATACAGCAAACCAGGACTAAAAGACAGTTTCAAAACAGTCACAAATCAATCGCAGAGGCATCTTAAATACTTTCCAAGCCAAATTTCATTATCGATGGCGTGGTCATACTCGCCGCCTTCAAGCTTCATTGCAAGCTGAGTTTCGTACCAGAACTTTCTTGCTTCTCTTCCGTCAATCATGTCCATTATTTCGTTTATGTATGTCATTTTATCTTCCTCCTTTTTGGGTGTTGATGTTGTTGTCTCTTTGTTATGTGCAGAGTATATGATATTTTGCCTTAGGCACTTGTCATAAATTTGTGACATGTTAAAATATTTTTGAAAAAATTTTTAAAAACTTATACGAGAGGAAAAGCTCATGAGCGACAATAAAAAAGCTCTTATATACACAGGACAAATTTTAAAGAGAACAGATGCCCGTCACCCGATAACCGCAGGGCGCATATGCGATATATTGGAAAACGAATATGGCATAATAACTGAGCGTCGCACTGTGGGGAGGAATATAAAGACCCTTATGGATGCGGGAATGAAAATTAAATACTGCAAGGATAACAGGCTCGGCTGCTATTTGGCGGAAAGAACATTTAGCGAGGTTGAGCTGAAATTCCTTTTGGATAGTGTCGATAAAAGCGAAATTCTCAGCAAAAGCGAAGAGGAACAGCTGAAAACAAAAATACTATCCCTTGCTTCGGAGAGCATGAAAAAAATTCTATCCGATGCTACAAGGGGTGGGGCATCTAGCAAGCATTCTGAAAAAAGCGGTGAGAATTCGGTTCTAGATACGATGAAGCTTATAATAAGATGCATGGAGGAAAGAAAAAGGCTTTCCTTTATGTACGGAGACAGAGATCGAAAGCTGCAGCTTAAACCTCGTCGAGGCGGAGCTATTTACACCGTTGACCCATATGCCCTAACGCAGATGGATGGTAGATATTATCTTGTATGTCGCTACAGTGATATGCAGGATTTATCATATTATCGTCTTGATAGAATGATGCAGCCACAGATTTCAGAGGAAGCGATTACCAATCCAAAGGAACTATTAGGAGAAAACTGGAGAGAGCGTATTGCGGATTTCATCGAGGGCTCTGTACGAAATTACGGAGGAAGCAAAAAGACGATAATTGTTTTAAGAGCAGCAGCTTCCATGATTGGCTATATGTACGATGAGTTTGGAGCCAACATACTAAGAACCCAGGAAGTGAAATCAGAACAAGAGGAACTACTGGATATATACATCAGCACTGCGGAAAATGATGGCTTATATTATTTGCTGCTTCAGTACGGCAGTAACATACAGGTGATGTCGCCTGAGCATATCAGAGAAAAGTATGTAAATATGCTTCAAAAGATGATAAGTAAGTATGATAAAATGGGATAAAGTGAGTAAGGAGAAAAAAGTCAAATGAGAATAAGAGAGAAAGATAAAGGTGCAATAAAGATTTATCAAACATCGGAGCATCGCATTACTGCGGCTACCCTTGCTTTAGTGGGAGGCTTTTTAGATGTTTATACATTTCTGTGCAGAGGATATGTTTTTGCAAATGCACAGACAGGTAATATAGTGCTTATGGCGGCGGCATTGGCAACTTTAGATTTTAATAGGATGCTGACATATTTTGCCCCAATCATATCTTTTGTTCTTGGGGTAGTAATATGTGAAATTATAAAAGGCAGAATAAAAAGTCGCATTGATATTAAAACCCACTGGAGACAAATTATAATCGCCATTGAAATCATAGCATTTGCAGCAGTTGCTTTTATACCAATCGGCAGAGGGGATTTCGCAGCAAATATAATAGTTTCCTTTGTATGTGCGATGCAGATGGAAGCCTTTAGAAAAGTGCAAGGGATCACATATGTATCGACCATGTGTACCGGCAATTTGAGAAGTGCAACCGCATGTATTTATACATGGAAGAAAACAGGAGATAAAAAAATACTTGAAAACGGCTTGAGATATTTTAAAGTGATTTTGTGGTTTGTAATCGGTGCAGCGGCAGGAGCATTGTTGGTGCCTTTGATAGGCGAAAAGGCGGTGCTGGTGGCAGCCGCCCTTTTGGTTGGGATTCTTTTACTGATGAGAAAAGAATACATAAGTTAGATTAGTATATAAGGCCCGCCCGGCGCGGGGAAAGATGTTAGCATATATAAAGCCAGGCGGGATTGGAAATATTTGACAATTAGAAAATAACCTTTTATTTCCAAAAGGTCAATAGATAAAAGAACTTAAGACATATAAAGATAATTTAAATACATTTGAGGTGAATAAAGGGTCAAATTATGAAAGGAGCTGACATTAGACCGAATAAAACTGAAGAAAATATAAAATGAAGCAATAATTGTTCGCAATACAACGAAATATTATTTGCTAAAATCCAAAAAACAGAGGTAACAGGTAAAGTTTTATGATATTATATTTTAAGACGCGAAAAGATGGACAGCTAAGTGTTTGTTTTTGTATCAAATTTGTATAAGATTAAGTCAAATTAAGGAGTATAAAAATGGTAAGAAGGATATTTGTCGAAAAGAAAAAAGGCTTTGATGTGGAAGCTCAGGGACTTTTTGAAGACATAAAGACAAACCTTCACATCGCAGGCCTCACAGGGGTGAGAGTAATCAACAGATACGATGTGCAGGGTGTTGACGAAAAGACCTACGAAATGGCAAAGTATTCAGTATTTGCAGAACCGGCAATCGACAGCGTATACGAGGAAAAACTGGACGATGCCATGGTTTCTGCTAATTTTTTTGCTGTGGAATTTTTGCCGGGCCAGTACGATCAGAGAGCCGATTCGGCGGCTACATGTATAAGGCTTATTGAGCCTTCTGCAACACCTGTTGTTAAATTCGCAAGGGTTATCATGCTGGAAGGTGAGCTTTCCGAAAGCGAAGTTGAAGAAATCAAAAAATACTGCGTAAACCCTGTGGACAGCCAGCAGGCTTCCATGGAAAAGCCGGAAAGCCTGGATATGGAAACTACGATTCCTGCAGATGTAGCAGTAATCGAAGGCTTTACGGAAATGAACGAAGAAGAACTGGAACAGTTCAGAAAAGATATGGAATTTGCCATGAGTGCCGATGATATCAAGTGCATTCAGGATTATTTCCGCGACGATGAAAAGAGAAATCCTACAGTGACGGAGCTTAAGGTTATCGACACCTACTGGTCCGACCACTGCAGACATACTACCTTTAACACAGAGCTGACTGACATCTACTTTGAAGACGGCAGATACGGTGATATGATAAAGGAAGCCTTCAACGAATACCTTGAAATGAGAAAGGAAGTTTACGGAAATCGTCAGAAGGACATTTGCCTTATGGACATGGCCTGCATAGGCGCTAAGTACCTTAAAAAAGAAGGGAAAGCAGACGATCTTGATGAATCGGAAGAGATAAATGCATGCTCTATTAAAGTAAAGGCGGATATCGATGGTAAAGAAGAAGACTGGCTTGTGATGTTTAAAAACGAAACTCACAACCATCCTACTGAAATCGAGCCTTTCGGCGGCGCTGCCACATGTCTTGGCGGAGCCATCAGAGACCCATTATCGGGAAGAGTTTATGTTTATCAGGCAATGAGGGTTACCGGTGCGGCGGATCCGAGAAAGCCAATCAGCGAAACTCACGAAGGTAAGCTGCCTCAGAGAAAGATTACAAGAGAGGCTGCTGCGGGATATTCTTCCTACGGAAACCAGATTGGTCTTGCTACAGGTCAGGTTGACGAAGTTTATGACGAAGACTATGTGGCAAAGAGAATGGAAGTAGGTGCGGTTATAGGTGCTGCCCCTGCCGACCATGTTATAAGAAAGAGACCGGAACCGGGCGATGTAATTATCCTGGTTGGCGGCAGAACAGGCCGTGACGGCTGCGGCGGAGCTACAGGTTCTTCCAAGGAACACGACCTTGATTCCATAAACGAATGCGGCGCAGAGGTACAGAAGGGTAATCCTCCTGTGGAAAGAAATATCCAGAGACTTTTCAGAAGAAAGGATGCCGCAAACCTCATCAAGAGATGTAACGACTTTGGAGCCGGCGGCGTTTCCGTTGCCATAGGCGAGCTTGCCGAAGGTCTTGACATCAACCTCGATTTGGTACCTAAGAAATACGAAGGCCTTGATGGAACTGAGCTTGCCATTTCCGAATCCCAGGAAAGAATGGCAGTTGTGGTTGCCGCTGAGGACGAAGATACATTCAAAAAATACGCAACAGAGGAAAATCTGGAAGCCACTACAGTTGCCGTTGTAACTGACAAGGGCAGAGTGTGCATGAAGTGGAGAGGTAAGACAATCCTCGACCTTTCCAGAGCATTCCTTGATACTAACGGAGCTAAGCAGACTGCCACAGTAAAGGTAAAGAGCATTGGTGCTGTGGAAGACGCCCTGATGACAGGAGATGCAGATCAGTGCTTAAAGGATCTCAACTGCTGCTCCAAGAAAGGACTTATAGAAAGGTTTGACAGCACCATAGGTGCAGCTACCGTTCTTATGCCTCTTGGCGGAAAGTATCAGCTGACACCAGAAGCCGGAATGGCTGCAAAACTTCCTGTAAGAAACGGTGAAACAAATACCGCAACTCTTATGGCATACGGCTTTGATCCTCAGCTGGCAAAGGCTTCTCCTTATCACGGAGCGGCGTATGCAGTTGTGGATTCCGTAACAAAGATTGCTGCCATGGGCGGAAATATAAGAAAGATAAGACTTACTTTCCAGGAATACTTTGAAAAACTTGCAAGCGACGAAGCATGGGGTAAGCCAATGGCTGCTCTGCTTGGAGCTTTGAAAGTTCAGAAGGAACTGGAGATACCTGCCATTGGAGGTAAGGATTCCATGTCCGGAACATTTATGGATATCCATGTTCCGCCTGCACTGATTTCCTTTGCCGTTGACACATGTCAGGCTGACAAGGTAATGAGTGCGGCATTTAAGAAGGCAGGAAGCACTCTGGTTTACCTGGAAATGAATAAGGATGCGGATCTTATGCCTGAATTTGCTTCTTACAGAAAGACCATGGATAAGGTTTACGAACTCATCCACGCAGGCAAAGTGCTGGCAGCTGAGCCTGTAGGCAAGGGCGGAGTATTTATGGCAGCCGTAAAGATGGCAGTAGGTAATATGATTGGTGTTGAAATCACAGGCATTACAGAAAAGCAGATGCTGACATCAGGCTACGGCTCAATGATACTGGAAATTCCTGCAGGAGAAGATGCGGCGTCACTCTTTGGAGATATTCCTTACATGGTAATCGGTAAGACTGCCGGCGAAGGGGAAAAGGCTAAGATAAGCATCTCAACTGAGGACGGCAAGGGCTTTGAAAAGAGCCTCGGCGAAATTGTAAAAGAATGGGAAGAACCTTTGGAAGGAGTATTCCCAACAAGAACAGCTGATGCTAAAGATAAAATAGAAGAAACCGTTCCTGCGGTGAACTATGCCGAAAGAAATACTGCAAAGCCTAAGACAAAGGTAGAAAAACCGCTTGTTGTAATCCCGGTATTCCCTGGAACAAACTGCGAAGTTGACTCTGCAAGAGCCTTTGAAAGAGCAGGAGCAATTGCGGATATACATATAATAAATACACTTTCTGAGGAAAGCCTCAACGCTTCCATAAGAGAGTTAGCAGAAAAGATTAAGAAGGCAAACATCATATTTATACCGGGTGGTTTCTCCGGCGGTGACGAGCCTGACGGTTCTGCCAAATTTATCACTGCGGTATTCAGAAATCCGATGGTGAGCGAGGCGGTAACAGATCTTCTGGACAATAGAGACGGGCTTATCATAGGTATCTGCAACGGATTCCAGGCCCTGATAAAACTGGGTCTCGTACCTTACGGAAAAATTACGGAACCTGACGAAAACAGTCCGACACTTACATATAACAGAATCGGCAGACATGCCTCCTGTCTTGTAAGAACGAGAGTGGGATCTGTTAAGAGTCCGTGGCTTTCTGAAAGCGAAGTGGGCGATATCTACACAATACCTGTTTCCCACGGTGAAGGTAACTTCATATGCGACGAAAAACTGTTAAAAGAACTTGTCGATAACGGTCAGGTTGTGACTCAGTATGTGGACTTTGACGGAAATCCGTCCATGGACATCAAGTACAACCCTAACCATTCTGTTATGGCAGTTGAAGGTATCTGCTCACCTGACGGAAGAGTGTTCGGCAAGATGGGACATTCCGAAAGAATAGGAAAGAGCGTGTTTGTGAATGTGCCGGGAGAAAAAGATATGAAGCTCTTTGAAGCGGCTGTAAAATATTTCAGAGACTGATGACTGGAGGATTGTATGAAAGTAGGAGTAGTGATGGGAAGCAAATCAGACCTTCCTGTCGTTGAAAAAGGAATACAGGTGTTAAAGGACTTTGGTGTTGAACCTGTGGTAAGAATACTGTCGGCTCACAGAACGCCGTCTCAGGCTGAATCATTTTCAAAGGAAGCAGAGGCTGACGGTATCGAAGTTATAATCGCAGCAGCGGGAAAGGCGGCGCACCTGGGCGGAGTGCTTGCGGCAAATACACCTCTGCCTGTAATAGGAATTCCTATGAAGACAAGCGATCTGGGAGGTATGGATTCACTTCTCAGCACAGTTCAGATGCCTAAGGGAGTGCCTGTTGCAACAGTTGCCATAGGAGGAGCGGAAAACGCAGCTCTGCTGGCGATACAGATGCTTGGACTCAAATATCCTGAGCTCAGAGAAAAGTTCAGAGAGTATAAAAAGCAGCAGGAGGAAGATATCCTCAAAGCTGACAGCGAAATAGAATATTGATAGGGTAGATATCAATCGAAAACAGTAACAGGAGGAGATATAGAATGGGAAAACTAACTTATAAAGACGCGGGCGTCGATACAAAAGAAGGCGAACGCGCAGTATCCCTCATGAAAGAGCATGTTAAAAAGACATTTAACGATAATGTGCTCACAGGGCTGGGCAGCTTTGGCGGACTGTTCAGACTTCCTGTAGAAGGAATGAAGGAGCCTGTGCTTGTCAGCGGTACAGACGGCGTAGGCACAAAACTGCAGATTGCCTTTATGATGGACAGACATAACACTGTTGGTATAGACTGCGTTGCAATGTGTGTAAATGATGTGCTCTGTCAGGGAGCGACACCTCTGTTCTTTCTGGACTACATTGCAACCGGTAAAGTTACAGCTGAAAAAATCGCTGATATCGTAAGCGGTATCGCAGAAGGATGTGCACAGGGCAGAAGTGCTCTTATCGGTGGCGAAACAGCGGAAATGCCGGGATTTTACGGCGAAGACGAATATGATATGGCAGGGTTTTCCGTTGGTATCGTAGATAAGGAAAAAATCATAACAGGTGATGCTATCGGTGAAGGAAACGCAATCATAGGTATTCCTTCCAGCGGTATACACAGCAACGGATATTCTCTGGTGAGAAAGATATTCTTTGAAAAGATGGGATATACTGTTGATACTGAAATTGACGAGCTTGGCGAAACTTTAGGAGAGGCTCTTCTGAGACCTACAAGAATCTATGCAAATGCTTGTGATGCTGTAGTTCCGAATTTCGATGTAAAGGGTATCGTTCACATCACAGGCGGCGGATTTTTCGAAAACATTCCGAGAGTTCTTCCTGAAGACATAGCCGTAAGCATCGACAGAGGCACATGGAATGAGCTTCCTATTTTCGGACTTATCCAGAAGTGCGGAGAAATTGAGGACATGGAAATGTTCAGCACATTTAATATGGGCATAGGCATGATGATGTTCGTAGATGAAAAGGATGCGGACGCAGTTATCAGAGCTCTTAAAGACGCCGGTGAAGAAGCGTCTGTTATAGGCAGAACTGTAAGATTTGAAAAGGAAAAGGTGATTATAAATGGGTAAGAAAAAAATTATAAGAATTTCGGTACTGGTATCCGGTAACGGTTCAAACCTTCAGGCTCTCATCGACGCTATAGAAGAAGGTTCTATTGAAAACGCTAAAATCGTACAGGTTATTTCATCTAATGCTTCGGCATATGCTATTGAAAGAGCTCAGGAACACGATATTCCTGTAAACATCATAACAAAGCATGACTATGCTGATATCAGAGACAGAATGGATGCAATTCTGGAAGCTCTAAACAACGAATCAACAGATCTTGTTGTGCTGGCAGGATATCTGTCTATACTTCCAAAGAAAGTTATCGATGCATATGAAGATAGAATTATAAATGTGCATCCGGCACTGCTGCCTAAGCACGGCGGTAAGGAGTGCTACGGCATTAAAGTTCATGAAAAAGTTATTGCAGCCGGTGAAACAGAATCCGGTGCGACAGTGCATTATGTAGATGAAGGAATAGATACAGGAAGAATAATCATACAGGGTATCGTTCCGGTAAAATCAAGCGACACTCCTGAACTGCTCCAGGCCAGGGTTCTTAAAAAAGAACATCAGATACTGCCTGAAGCGGTAAGAATGGTTATGAGAGAGAAAGGCTGGTAAAAAGAAGCATGGGTGGAGTATTTGGAGTAGTATCTAAAAATGACTGCGTTATGGATATATTCTTCGGTACCGACTATCATTCACATCTTGGTACTAAAAACGGGGGAATGTGCATACTGCAGAAAGACGGATTTCACAGGACTATCAGAAGCATAGCAAACAGCCCTTTCAGAGGTAAATTTGAGGATGAACTGGATTCAATGGTCGGAAATTACGGTATAGGAGCAATTTCTGATGGAGATCCGCAGCCTCTGACGGTAAAAAACAAGTTCGGCAACTGGGCAATTACGACAGTGGGACGCATAAATAATAAAGATGAACTTGTCAACTGGCTTATAAATGAAAGCAACGCTCATTTCATGTCAAAGAGCGGCGGCGATGTGAATAATACCGAGCTGGTAGGAGCGATAGTTTCCACAGGAAAGGACATTACAGACGGAATCAGAATCGCTCAGGAAAAAGTGGACGGCTCAGTCACAATGCTTGTGCTTACGGAAGACGGAATGTATGCTGCAAGAGACCGATACGGCAGAACACCGCTGATACTCGGTAAAAAGGAAGGAGCATACTGCGCAGCTTCCGAAAGCTTTGCCTTTATCAACATCGGCTACGAGTATGACAGGGAGCTGGGACCGGGAGAAATAGCATTTCTGACTCCTGACAGCGAAAAAACTGTAAAACCGGCAAATGATAAAATGAGAATATGCACTTTCCTCTGGTCATACTTCGGTTACACAACTTCCATTTACGAAGGACAGAATGTGGAACTGATGAGAAACAGAAACGGCGGACTTATGGCAAGAGCCGATAAAGAAGGCGGTATGCCTGAGGTGGATTATGTTGCCGGTGTGCCTGATTCAGGGACAGCTCACGCTTTAGGATATGCCAATGAATCAAATATCCCATATTCAAGACCTCTTATAAAATATACACCGACATGGTCCAGAAGCTTTATGCCTACAAATCAGAAGGCAAGATCTCTGGTGGCGCAGATGAAGCTGATACCGGTGTTTAACATAATTAAGGATAAAAAATTTGTGCTGATAGATGACTCTATCGTAAGGGGCACACAGCTTTCCGAAACTGTTGCATACCTTATCGACAATGGGGCCAAGGAGATTCATGTAAGATCAGCCTGCCCGCCGATCATGTACGGCTGCAAGTATCTTAACTTTTCAAGAACTATCAGCGAAATGGAGCTTATAACAAGACGTACCATCAAGGACCTTGAGGGAATCGATGCAGAAGCGGAAGTTCCTCAGGATGTACTCGACAGATACGCCGATCCAAATACACAAGAACATGAAAACATGGTTGATTCCATAAGAAAACAGCTGCATTTTGACAGTTTGAGATTTCAGAAGCTTGATGATCTGCTGGAAGCCACAGGCGTGGATAAATGCAATCTGTGTACTTACTGCTGGGACGGAAAGGAGTAAAAGATGAGAGCGCTTATAAGTGTTTCGGACAAGACAGGTATAGTTGAATTCGCAAAGGGACTTGCGGATATGGGTGTTGAGATTATCTCCACAGGAGGTACCCACAAAAAGCTTGAGGAAGCAGGTATAAAGGTTACAGGAGTTTCAGATATTACCGGATTTCCTGAATGCCTGGACGGAAGAGTGAAGACTCTGCATCCGGCTGTGCACGGCGGACTTCTGGCAAGAAGAGATGTGCCTGCACACATGGAGCAGCTGAAAGAACTGGGCATCACACCGATTGATATCGTTGCTATCAATCTCTATCCGTTCAAGGAAACGATAATGAAGCCGGACGTTACTCTGGCAGATGCTATCGAAAATATCGATATAGGCGGACCAACAATGCTCAGATCCGCAGCGAAAAATCACAAGGATGTTATGGTAATCTGTGACCCTGCAGACTATGACAGAGCTCTGGAAGAACTCAAAAAAGGCGAAGTTCCTTATGAATTCAAATATGAACTTGCTTTAAAGGTATTCCAGCATACTGCAGCATACGATGCGATGATTTCAGATTATCTGAGAAAACAGATAGATGCTCCGCTGCCTGACAATCTGACACTTACATTTGAAAAGGTTCAGGAACTTAGATACGGAGAAAACTCCCACCAGAAGGGTATTTACTATAAAGAAATCCAGCCTTTTAGCGGAGCTCTTGTTAACGCTAAGCAGCTTCACGGAAAGGAACTTTCCTTTAACAATATCAACGATACTCAGGGAGCCCTGGGATGTCTCAAGGAATTTGAAGAACCTGCAGTTGTGGCAGTTAAGCACGCAAATCCATGTGGTGTAGCTGTCGGAGAAACTATTGCAGAAGCATATAAAAAAGCGTATGCCTGCGACCCTACATCCATATTCGGCGGCATAATCGCATGCAACAGAGAAGTGGATAAGGAAACTGCAGAAGAAATCGCTAAGATCTTTGTGGAAATAGTAATTGCTCCTTCATTCTCAAAAGAAGCGATGGATGTCCTTACACAGAAAAAGAATGTGAGACTTCTCGAACTTCCTGATATTTTAGGCAAGTCGGATAAGCACGCCATCGATATCAAAAAAGTGGGAGGAGGTCTGCTTGTACAGGATACCGACGATACTCTCTTTGATGAACTCAAAGTTGTAACAAAGAAGGCTCCTACAGATAAGGAAATGAAGGATCTTGAAATCGCCATGAAGGTTGTAAAACATACAAGAAGCAACGCTATCGTATTTGTTAAGGACGGCATGACTATCGGTATCGGACCTGGACAGACAAACAGAATCTGGGCTGTTGAAAATGCCATCAGACAGTCAAATTTTGATACAAAGGGCAGTGTAATGGCATCAGATGCGTTCTTCCCGTTTAATGACTGTGTGACAGCTGCGGCAGAAGCCGGTGTAACTGCAATCATACAGCCGGGAGGTTCAATCAGAGACCAGGAAAGCATCGATAAAGCAGATGAAACAGGTATCGCTATGATATTCAGCGGATACAGACATTTTAAACACTAAAATACAAAAGGGCGGAGCCGGGCATAAAGTCCGGCTTTCGGCCTGTAATTTTACGGGAGAAACAAACTATGAAAATACTGGTTGTAGGAAGCGGCGGCAGAGAACATGCCATTGCCTGGAAACTGGCACAGAGCCCGAAGGTAGATGAGCTCTATTGCGCGCCTGGAAATGCCGGCATAGCTCAGGTGGCTCAGTGTGTGGACATAAAAGCAGAAGATATTGACGGTATCAGAGATTTTGCAGTGGAAAACAGGATAGATATGGCAGTAATCGGTCCTGAAGTGCCGCTTGCAATGGGCATTACCGATGAACTGGAATCTGCCGGATTAAAGGTGTTCGGTCCTAATAAAAAGTGTTCGCAGCTGGAAGCCAGCAAGGCGTTTACAAAAAGCTTTTTAGCAAGACACGATATACCTACCGCAAAATATAAAGAATATACGGACAAGGAAGCGCTTAAGGCAGATATAGGAATATATGGATATCCTATGGTTATCAAAGCGGATGGACTTGCTGCCGGCAAGGGTGTAGTTCTTGCAGAAAATGCTGAAGATGCGGAAAAAGCCATTGAAGAAATGATGGGCGAAAAAGTGTTCGGCGATGCCGGAGACAAAATAGTCGTAGAAGAATGTCTTAAAGGCATTGAGGCTTCATGCCTGTGCTTTGTAGATGAAAATACAATAGTTCCTATGGAATCTGCTCAGGATTACAAGAGAATATTTGATGGAGATCAAGGGTCTAACACAGGCGGAATGGGCACATATTCTCCTTCTCTTATATTCACACCGGAGCTGGAAAACAGAATAATGGACGAAATCCTCACACCGACCCTTGAAGGCTTCAAGGCGGATGGTCTGGACTTTAAAGGAGTTCTTTTTGTAGGTCTGATGATTACAGAGGATGGTCCAAAGGTGATTGAGTTCAACAACAGATTCGGTGACCCTGAAACACAGTCTGTACTTATGAGGCTTGAAACAGATCTGTACGATATATTTGAAGCTGTCTGCGACAACAGACTGGATGAAATAGAAATTGAATGGAGCGACAGAAAAGCTGTCTGCGTGGTTATGGCTTCCGGTGGATATCCGGGAGATTATGAAAAAGGCAAAGTCATAACAGGCCTTGATGATGTAGATGATGATGTTGTGGTATTCCATGCCGGAACTAAAGCTGGAGAAAACGGTGAAATTCTCACAGCAGGAGGCCGCGTGCTCGGTGTTACTGCGACCGGGGAAACACACGATGAGGCAAGAGCGAAAGCCTTTGCAAATGTTAAAAAGATTTCTTTTGAGGGCGCGCAGTACAGAAACGACATAGGACTTATAGTAAGAAAAGATAAATAAAGAATCGAAATATATTCAAGAAGAAGGAGGAAAGAAATATGCTTAACAAGAAAGTTGCAGAACTTCTGGTAAATCAGGTAAACAAGGAATTTTATTCCGCATATTTGTATCTTGATTTCTCAAACTACTACACCGACGAAGGCCTGGACGGATATGCAAACTGGTATATGATTCAGGCACAGGAAGAAAGAGATCACGCTCTGCTGTTTATGAAGTATCTTCAGAATAACGGAGAAAGTGTTGAACTGGAAGCTATTGCAAAACCTGATGTAAAACTTGAAAAACACATTGATCCTCTTGAAGAGGGATATAAGCACGAGCAGTATGTTACATCTCTTGTTCACAATATATATGAGGCTGCAGCAGGATGCAAGGATTACAGAACAATGCAGTTTTTAGACTGGTTTGTTCAGGAACAGGGAGAAGAAGAGAGAAATGCCGAAGATATGATTAAGAAATATCAGCTTTTCGGGACAGACGCAAAAGGTCTCTATGCTCTTAATGAGGAGTATAAGGCGAGAGTCTATTCTGCACCTTCTCTGGTTCTTGACTAACAGAGGGCAATTATTCCTGATGAAAAAGAGATATATAATAAAATGAGTTGAATGTCATGTTGCATATAAAAGACGGATAAGAAGCAGATCGCATCTTATCCGTCTTTTATCTACAGTTTGATATATATATGTATATCTCCTTTTTTTGTGGCATAAATAATATATTTCACAGAACAGTTAATTCTACGAAATATTTTATCTGATTAAAGTATACCTTAAAAGGCAACTTTAAACAATAGTATTTTGCCATGAAAATGAAAGGAGAATTACACAATGAAAAGCAGAATATATTATAACGACCTTATGGAAGAATGGTTCAGAATCAATAAATCTGGATTTGCAAAATCTACATATGTTAAATATATGAGAATATATAAAAAATATGTGAAACTATTTTTTGAAAATATAAATGTAAGGAAAATAGATATGCCAATGCTGGACGAATACAGAAATTATCTTGAAAACAAGCTGATATCCTCTAAGATAGAAGTCTGCGGTCAGACTGCAAAATGCGCCGTCATGCTGGTTAACAGATGTCTGGAATTTGCAGCAAAAAAAGGATTTATAAACACTGCATTCAGGCTCGAATGGAAAATCAGAGCCCAGCGCAGTGACATACAGATTTTCAGTGACGAAGAACAGCGTAAAATAGAAAATCACTGTATGCAAAACAGAGATGTATATTCTTTTGGAATAATTTTATGTCTTTATACAGGACTTCGTATAGGAGAATTATGCGCTCTCAGGTGGACTGACATAGATATTGCCGAAAGAGTGCTAAATGTTCAGCGTTCAGTTCAGAGATTAAAATTTGAAAATGAATCTGCGACTGTGCTTACTGTATCACATCCAAAGAGCGTATCCTCTGCCCGAATGATTCCTCTGCCTGAATGTATTATATCAATCATAGATAAATTCCGATGTAAGGACAAAGAAGATACATATGTCTTTTCAGGGAAAAAGGATACACCTGCAGAACCTCGCACTTTTCAGTACAGATATAAGCGATATCTCAGCGATGCCGGTGTAAACTACAGAAAGTTTCATACATTAAGACACTCTTTTGCGACAAGATGTATCGGATGCGGCATGGATCTGAAAACTCTGAGTGAAATACTAGGACATTCCAGTGTAAAAGTCACTCTGGAATTTTACTGTCATACAACAATGGAACAGAAACGAAAACAGATGAACAGACTTTCCTTTCTTTCGCAGAATTAACTGATACACGGTTAAATCCTAAAATAACGTCTCTATGAAGACACAAAGAGATTTTCATATTTAA
>OGWU01001237.1_pt1 | contig 15178 bp, 18 predicted proteins | sample 1576071 | NCBI WGS metagenome assembly OGWU01 (sample SAMEA3541582, study PRJEB24748) | human gut metagenome | biome: human gut; feature: human-associated habitat; material: faeces | place: China | collected 2012
GGCTATAATGTAAGTGTCAGTTAAGGGAAGGGGAAAAGATGAGATATGTTGATTTTGTCCTTGATGATTATATTGATAGCGTAGAGACTTACGCTGAAAATCTTAACAAAGAGTTAAACAGTGGTGACACTTCCAAAGCATGTGCGGAGCATATTATGAACTGGTGCAAACTATATAATCATGATCTTGCATCTATTCCAATGCCAGAGTATGACCGAATCTTTAATTTGTATTACCACGACAAACGTGAATCATTTACCGACGAATTTTATATTGAGGAGTTCTAATAATGCAAACCCTAGACAAAGTGCTTATAGCTATCTCACTTGTGTTATTTACCATACTACCTATTGCGAGTTGGTTTGTATGGTAAATATAAACGAAGTCAACAAAGCACTAGCTTTAACATTTCAATCATTGGAATTTATTGAACTTATAAGCACATATGATTATTTATACTGTGAAATAAAGCTTATACTCGTAATGAGATATAGAGATAGGCTAGGCCGTAAAGTCGAAAGCAAACAGAGAATAATAGCCTTTGACAGCGACAGTCTATATAAAGAGTGTTGTAAAGCGGCTAGACGCTTTATGAATAAAGACAAAGGGTCAGGGGGTGAATTAAATGATTCGTAAAAAGTTTGTAGAGGTTAAAGCGACCATTACCGATGGCGAAAAAGATTTGGGCGTATATACTTATGTAGGCAAGCCTATTTCAGACATGCGACTGTTGAAAATGGTACGAAGCGAAACGGGAAACGATTTCGCAACGCTCAAGGGAATTATCAAGACTGATAAAGTCTTTGAAATGACCGAGGACAATTTTATTAAACATGCTACCGTAAAGGAGAATTAACAATGGCTGAATCTTTAGCACTCGTTCGTGAAAATAACGAAACACTCTCATTTGACGAAGCAATTAAAACTGGTGTAAATTCTTATGGAATTGTAACGTCTTTCGACGTTGAAACCGACGAGGATAAACGCCGATTATTTAAGGCACAAAACACCGCCGCCCCACTTTCTGATATGGATGGGACTTATATTGATCTCGTAGACATTGCATTTACTACTTCTTCTTTTATCGGTGGTGACGATGAAACAGAGAAAATAGACAATCCCGCCGTTATCCTTATTGATCAAGAGGGAGAGTGCTATTTCTCCGCTTCACTCGGTGTTTATGAATCAGTAAAGGCGCTTATTAATTCCTACGGAATGCCCAAGACTTGGGATCACCCTATTAAGGTTGTCACGAAAACCCGATCCACTCGTAACGGCCGAACCTATCGTTATTTGGATATGTAATAAATTCTATAAATTCTGGTTATTGGTAGCCTCTACCCCGCAACTGGGGAGGGGCTTATTTTATCGGTTAGGCGGGCGATATGGCTATTAGTAAGAAAGAATTATCTCGTTTGCAAAAGAATGCGCGAAACAAGCTTTACCGCTTGCGCAAAAAAGGCATCACAAACGCTCAAATTAACCAAATGGCAGTGCCTGTTAAATCGTGGGATGAAGTGCAAACTATGAGCACTAGAGAACAAAACGCCTACGCCCGACAGCTGCGAGAGTTTAATTCACGCAAAAATCGAATCGAGACACAGGGAAAATCACTAAATTACGTCTTGCAACGAAACAGTAATATCGCCTTGCCTTATGAAAAAGTCTTTGAATACAGAATCGCCGAAGTCGAACGAAACATAATTAGAGCAGAGCGCCGCGCAAGGCTTGAGAAAATACGCGAAAATGTAGAGCTAAATAAGTCTGATGATGTGATAGAAGCCATTGAATCAATAACGAAGAATTTACCCGAAAAAATAAGCCGTGAGGACTTTGGGCGCGGTGGCACAGAAAATTTAGTGGCACAAGTAGAGCCGCGCAATACTCCTTTTAAATCATTGGAACAATTAGAAAACGCTATAAAGGGATACACTCGCGCCGTTAAAAACGCGCCAAAAACTGATGAAGCTTTGACCAGGCAAAATAGAGGATACATCAACACAATTTCTAACCGTTTAAGTGACGAGGGTTATTTAACAGAAGAGCTAGCAAACATACTCGATAATTTATCGGACGATCAAATATATTACTTGTACCATTACACAGAATTTGACGCTTTGACTTCCGTTTATCGTTATCAGCGAGACTATGACGAGGGGCGTGTCGGCTTTAGTGAAGATACTAAAGGCAGCAATTACGACATAATCTGGAAGATGTTAAACATAGTAAAGAATATATAGCGCTATGGACTATGCAGAGTATGCAGCCGATTTTGAAACAAATACATCCGCGGAGGGGGTAGCCAAAAACCCTGTTTGGGCGTGGGGGCTTTGTTTAGTAGGTAATAATGAGAGTTTTATATATGGCCTATCAATAGAGAGCTTTATAGACACTATTTTAAATCTTAACAAAGCGCGCATATGGTTTCACAATTTGGCTTTTGACGGAAAATTTATAATAGACTATCTGCTAAGACATGATTTTAGGCACGTTGACCAGATAAACGATAATAGGCAATTAACAACCGTTATCGATGATATGGGACGGTTCTACTCGATGAAGTTTCGTGCCATGGATAAGGAAGTAGTTTTTGCTGATAGTTTTAAAAAGGTAACTATGAGCTTAGCAGCAGCCGCCAATACCTACCATCTTGATATGACAAAGGGCGAGATAGACTATAGTACTTATAGGCCATCTGGCCATGAGCTGACGGCGCAAGAATTGGACTACTTACGGCGCGATGTATGTATATTGGCTCAGGTTTTAGAGCAGCGGTTAAAGATGGGTACGAAGTTAACAACTTCTGCCGATTGTTTAGCAGCTTACAAAGATCTAGTAGAACGTAAAAAATTCGATAAATTGTTTCCTAGGCTGCCAAAACGTGCCGACCATGATATACGCAAGTCTTATAAGGGCGGCTACGTGTACGTAAACCCAATACATCAAAACAAGACTTACATTAAAGACGGTGTGTCTTTAGATGCTAATAGTATGTACCCCTACCAGATGCGCTATAAGTCTTACCCCTATGGGGTACCTGAATTTATAATGGATGAGCGGGAATTAGACGGTCTTTATGTTGCATGTATTGAATACACTGCAACGTTAAAGCCTGGGAGCTTGCCGTGTATACAGATTAAAGATAATCCTAAGTTTAACCCCCGCGAGTATCAGCGCAATATTAAAGAGCCATTGATAGGATGGTTTACAAGTGTAGACTTGCAATTAATGCACGATATGTACGACTTAAACATAATTGATTTTTTAGGTGCCTATAAGTTTAATAGCCAATACGGGCTATTTGATGATTACATAGACATTAATAATTACAATAAGACGCACGCAACAAACCCCGGTGAGCGTTTTCAGGCTAAACTTCGCAATAATTCGCTTTACGGGAAATTTGGCCAAAAGATAGAGGGTTCTAAGAAGATACCCGCACTAAGGGATGATGATATTGTTCATTACGAATTGGTAGATGGCGATGAACGTGATCCTGTTTATATCCCTATTGCATCATTTGTAACTGCTTATGCCCGCGACTACCTCATTAGAACAGCGGTAAAGTTTGGCGATAACTATATCTATAGTGATACTGACAGCATCAAGGCGTTCGGCGATGTGCCCGACTGGTTGAAAACCGACCCTAAAAAATTAGGTTATTTCGATTGTGAATATCGTTTTAAAAAGTGCCGATTCATCAGACCTAAAACGTATGCCGTGCAATTAGAAAACGGTGAATATAGTTATACCTGCGCGGGTATGCCGCAAGGTTTGAAGAACGTAATGAGTTTTGACGACTTTAAAATTGGTTTTACTAATGACCTTAAACTCATAAAAGATATTAATAGTATCGATAAAAAATATTTATCGAAAGAATGCTATAAATTGGTGCCTAAGCTGGTAAAGGGCGGAGTTATACTGGAAGAAAGACCGTTTACTATTAGGAGGTAATATGCAAATCGAAATATATGTGGCCTTGGTTGTGATGCTGTTTATAATTCTCGACTTCGTGACAGGAATTATTAAAGCTGCTATCAAGTCTGAATTATCTAGCACCAAGATGCGCGAGGGGCTAATGCACAAGCTTAGTTTTATTCTCGCGTTGATACTGGGATGGTTGTGCGAGTGGTCGATGCCTATATTGGGCTTACCTGATGTATTCGGTGCGGTTTATATGGGCGTTGGCGTATATATTTCGTGCACCGAAATAGTAAGCATTTTAGAAAACCTAGGCGAAATAAACCCCGAATTAAAGACAAGTAAATTTTTATCGTTATTCGGTGAAAATGAAGAATCTAGCAAGGAGGAATAATGACAGTAAACATTATCGAAACAAATCTTTCTTTTAAATCGATGTCTAACCGAAACCGCACTACTCGTATCATCCTGCATCACGCAGCCGCTAAATCGTGCACGGCTGAACAGATTCATCAGTGGCATTTAAATAATGGCTGGTCGGGGGCGGGCTATCATTTCCTTGTGCGCAAGGACGGCAACATTTACCGATTACGACCAGAAAACAAAGTAGGAGCTCATGCATCAGGTTCTAATTCTGATTCATTAGGCGTTTGCTTTGAGGGCGACTTTATGACAGAAACTATGGGTGAGGTGCAACGCAAGGCGGGCGCTGAGCTGGTTTCTTATCTTAAGTCTAAGTACGGAATTTCCAAAGTACAAAAGCACAAAGATGTTTGCTCTACCGACTGCCCGGGAGTAAATTTCCCGTTTGACGAAATTGCTAATACTGGTTCTAGCACCTCTGCTACTACCTCTGACAGTGGCGGCGATGTTGCCATTGATGGCTGGATTGGTGTAAATACCAATAAGAAAGCACAGCGATATTTCGGAACACCTGTTGACGGTGTTATGTCAAACCAAGACCCTAGTCTCAAACGCTATTTTCCGCGCATTGATTCTCGCGCCATTAATTACAACGGCGGTAATGGGTCTAATCTTGTTGGCGCGATGCAACGATTATTCGGTGTAAAAGATGACGGGTTTATGGGGCCGAACACTATTAGAGCAATGCAGAGGTTTCTCGGTGTTGCGCAAGATGGAATTCTTGGGCCAGATACCGCTAGTGCATGGCAGCGGTGGTTGAACGCTCACTGCTGATGCTTGAACGAAGGATGGTTTTAATATACTATTATCTATACAGATAGCGCCGCCGCTTATTAGTAGTTTGTAAGTATCATCAATCGACAAAGCCTTGCGGTTATTGGTGATATAGCCCCTTGTCCCTGGCTCGACGCTATGGCGGTTAAGGTCTATCTGTTAATATATGGGCTATTGGTATATAATACTTACCGATAGCCATAATTTTTTAGGAGGTAAAACGGTGGACATTTTCGAGCTGCTGGCAGGTATTACGGATGAAATTGAAGATTACCCCGCGTATCTATCAAACATTAATGATGCGTTCACGTCATACAATGATGGTCAGGTTGCTCTCATTGAACAGCGCAACCAAGAAATTGAAGAGCTGCGTCGCGAGAATACCGACTTGAAAGCCAAGAATTATGAACTAATCACGGCTGAAACGGGTAAAGCCGAAGAAGATGACGAAGCGCCCGAAGAAGACGAGCTGACTATTGAAGATAAGGTTAAAGAGAATCTATTGAAGGAGGACTAAATGCCTGCAACACTTACCCTAAGTAACGCCGAAGTGCTTAACATGGTACGAAGCGAAGCATCGGCGGGCTACCAGGAACGTATCCCAGCTGCAACACGTGGCAATATCGCGCGAATTTTTGAAACATTGGACGCATATAGCCCAATCATGAACGAGTTTTGCGACTTGCTTGTAAATCGTATCGGCCTTACGGTTTTCCAGACTAATTCATTTCGTAACTCGCTCGCACCACTAAAGCGAGGAGAACAGCAGTTCGGCGGTATGATCCAGGAGATTCAGGGCGGACTAATTCAGGCTGAACGATACGACCCGAACAATACCAACCCGTTTGGAGCTCCAAAGCCTGATATTGAAGTAAATTACTACACGATGAACCGTCAAGATGTTTACCCTATGCGCTACAATCGCGATCAGTTGCGCCAGGCTTTCGTCAACGATGGCGGCCTATCTTCCATGATTAACGATATTCTGGCGATGCCGCTAAAGTCGGATCAGTGGGACGAGTACTTGATTATGCGCAATCTCATTAAGGGCGCACATGACGCATGGACTATGCCGACCGTGCAAGTTCCCGACATTGCAACTGCTGATGACAAGGAAGCAGCAGGCAAAGAAATTGCGGTTGCGATGCGTGAGCATTACTTGATGATGCGCGACTTCATCAAGACGCAATACAACCCAAAGCATATGCCAGTATCAAGTGATGAGCTGGTAATTCTTGGCACCCCTGGGTTCTTCGCCTACTTTGATGTCGAAGTATTAGCCGCTGCTTTCCATATGGACCGCGCGAATTTTATCGCCGATCGAACTATTGTAGTAGATGATTTTGATATTGCAGGCGCGCAAGCAGTGCTCATTGATGCAAGCGCTTATCTTTGTGCTGATAACTTAGTAGCAAACGACACAATTTATAATCCTCGCACGCGTGACTGGATTAGTTACTTGCATCATTGGGGTACTTATGCACTCTCTGATATGCGCAACATGTTGTTATTCTCTTCGACCGAAGTGGATAACTTAGGCAGTGTTACCGCTAAGACCGTTACTAGCGTAAGTCTTGCCCTCACTCAAACCGTAGCCAATAACGCAGCTCTTGAAGCTGGAGCAGAAATTGAACTTACTCCTAAAGTAACGTATAGCGACACTTCCACTGACGAAGCGGTATTTTACTTGATTACTGATCTAAGCGCGACCGCTCCAACTGATACTAGCGCACCTACTCCTAACGTTATTAGCCCTGATACGGGCACGTATGTAGATGATCAGAACGTGTTGCACGTATCACGTAATAGCACGTATGAGACACTCAATATTACGGCCTATGCAGCAGCTAATAATACCAAGCTAGCCAATCTTGAATTGCACAAAGTAGGCTATTCACCAGCTTAAAGAATAAGGGGGAATAATGAATACCGCATTCACCCCCTCGACTTGGCCTGCAGAATCCCGTGTCACGCTTTGCCGCGTGACATGGGATTCATCATATAAAGACGTAGTAGCCTTTGCAGACAAGGAAACGAGGGATAATTATTTCGCATCATTAAACAGTGATGCACTAACACTAGATAATTACTCATATCTAAAGCCTAATGAACCTATTAAGTTAGGTCTACCGTATAGTGCGGCCTATACCTATAATTATTGTGTGGTGGAAAATCCCGCTCAACCCGTGCCAGGTGAACTAACACCGCCTAAGCTTTATTACTTTATTACAAGTGTTGCAATGGTTAATCCGTCCACTACTGCAATCACACTACAGTTGGACGTTTTCCAAACATATCTATTCAATTTCAGAATCAGTCAGGCGTTCGTCGTGCGTGGGCATGCTGCTATTCAAGCAAGCTGTAACGTTGCCAATAACAATGCACCTTATACATGGCGGCGGTATTGTTCAGTTCCTGAATCACTCGACATAGGAAACGAGTACAATATTACTGATGTTCAAGTACTTAATTTATCACTCAATCGATCAGAAGGAGCGGAAGACGTAAACGGTCTATCGTTGATTATTCAATCAACGGGCGATCTTGCGGCTGACTGGGGCACCGTTACTAATCCTTCTTTTAGAACTTCAGATGGGCAATTCACGGATGGTATTATATCGTCTTGCAATGTGTATGAAGTACGGCCAGATGATTATAAAATTTTGTGTGAACGTTTGCGTGAAGCTCCCTGGGTAGCACGTACAATTTTGTCAGTCACGTTGTTCCCAAAGTCGTTTCTCACTGACGGCCCCGACGTGCAATTAAACGGCGTTAACGCGCGATTCTTGGGAACTACACCAGATGAAGGGGAGTTTTGGACTGATAGACAAACGCTTGCTAATAGATTAGGACAATCTATAAGCAGGCGTTATAGGAACCTAAAAAAGCTGTTATGTTACCCCTACTCTGTAATTGAGCTTACCAATTACACAGGTAGCCCGCTTTTATTAAAACCTGAACTAACTAACGAATATTCATTAGCCTTGCGTCAAGTCGCTTGTGCAGCTCCGCCCTACATGCGCCTTGCATTTTACGTACCTTATTATGGTAGTGATGTTGGTGTAGATGGTAACTTGCCAGAAGATAAAGAATATTATTATTTTGTTTTGGACGATAGCGAGCCCAGACGCGAGAGCACCTACCGTCCCGAAAACTATATCGATAATGCCTTGTGGTTTAACAACTTACCAACGTTTAGCATCGTTAACGACAATTACATACTTTATCAGGCTACGACCGTTAACACGCGTAATTGGCAATATAGCGGGGCGGGTTGGACCCTTAATAAATCTAACGCACAAACACAACTTACCTATAGCCAAGCTCAACAGCAATTGGCCAATAATCAGGCAAACATGGATGTACAGAATGCGAGCCGTATTGCTAATGCTGCTCTTGGTACCGTAGGCAATCTAACGGGTGGTAATGTAGGCGGTGCGGTTATGGGACTTGTTGGTGCGGGCGTTGATTATTGGGCGGCTAATGAGCAATTTAACAATAATCAGGCGCTACAGTCGGGATTCGCAACTCAAAACGCCGATCTTGCACAATGGGCAGCTCAAGGAGATTATCAGAATACTATTGCGGGAATCAACGCAACCGTGCAAGATATGGCCTTGTCACAACCGAGTGTTATAGGCCAACAAGGCGGGGACGGTTTTAATCTTTGTAATGGCATTTTTGAAATTGCCATACGTTTTAAAAATATCAATAGCAATATGCAACATGTTGTGGGCGAGTACTTTCTTCGCTACGGCTACGCCATTCATGAATTTATGGAGCTTCCTGAAAATCTAAACTGCATGGAAAACTTTACCTATTGGCAATGTAAAGAGGTTTATTTAAATTGTTCACGTGCTGACGAAGGAGCCAAAGAAACCTTGCGCGGTATCTTTGAAAAGGGCGTGACCGTATGGAGTGACGCAACTAAAATTGGTAATATAGATATTGCAGATAATGACCCGTTAGGAGGTGTAATTTATGACTAAACAACTTAAACCTGGTGAATACCCGACAGACTACCCTATTCCGCTTGCCGATATGGCAATAGGGCGAAATTGGATTAGAGAAAAATACTCTAATAAGTATGAATACTACGATAACCAGGCCTTCATGTTTTGGGAAGATTACCTATCGAATATCGCGCTTGCCGCTTTTAAATGGGAAAACTTACCCGCAGGCATCGACCCGCGCGCCTTAGAGCTTATCTTTCTTAATTGGGGTATGGGCGGGCTGTTTATGGAAAGTGGCGGGTACCTGTTTGCGCAATGCACCCCCGTAGATACGTATAATCTTTATTACAATCCTAACGAAGTAACGTTAGTGAGCCCTGTTGGCCGTACATGGATTAGGCACAATCAGCCGTGGGGAATTGCTGGGGAAGGTGACGAAATAACCTATCGCCCTCGCGATTGTGTAGTGGGCTTTGATAATATGCGCCGTACCCCCTTAAACGCTCATATTAAGTACTTCGCCCGCCGCCTTGCGACCTATGATGCTATAGCAGACTTAAACACGGGCGCCCAGCGCACGCCGTACATAATCCGAACAAGCGAGCAAGCTCTCAAGTCTAACCAAGAGCTATATAGCAAGCTTGAGCGAAATGACCAGGTTTTATACTTAAACGATGCACCAGGTACGGGATTACCAGAAGTGTTACAAACGCAAGCTCCTTATATTGCAGAGGATATTTTTAACAATCAAAAGAAAATTCTCGATCTGGCTATGACTATTTTTGGCGCTGATAATTCAAACACCGAAAAGCGGGAACGCGTACAGACTAAGGAAGCTATGAGCAATAACGAGCAGATTATGTTATTACGCCGCTCTCGTTTAATGTGCCGTGAAAGATTTTGCGAAGAAGTTAATCGCACTTTTAAATTGAAAAAGCCTATTAGCGTTTCTTGGGCGGTACCTCATATGGCGGAGCCTGATGATGCGCGTTATCCGACCCTAACGGGTAATGAAGGGTGGTTATAAATGTTAATTGCGGGAAGCTATGATAATTATTACGATACGCCCGACATTGATAGTCTGATACGGCTTTACGGTTGCGATCTTGGCATGAAAGATTATCCGATATGGGACGAAACAAAGCGCGATTGGTTAAATGAAAAGATTATCAATCATTTTCGTTATAGAAAAATCAGCTCCCAAACGTCAACACAATTTATTTTTTATTTAAATCGCACGTTAGAGGAAAACATGCCCGCGATCAATCCCGTTTTTGTCTCGCTCGAAAAAGCGGCGCAAGACGAAAGCTGGTTATCCTACATGACGGGCGATAAATCTAGTACGGTTAATAATTCAGGCAACGAAAACGAGCAGGTATTTTCGACCACGCCGCAAAATCGATTGTACGAAAACGGCGGTGAAAATTACGCTACTAACGTTACACAATCGAGCGGTACTAACACCAATAACGCAACTACCGAATCAACGCATTACGGTATTAATAACATGGTTTCTACTGCTTTAAGTGAGTGGCTATCGGGCGTGAATAATGCCCTGCAAATTGTTTTTGGAATATTAGAGCCGTGTTTTATACAGGTGTATTAGTAAAGGAGGTAATTACATGAGCATGCTAAATTATCCCGGTGACTTTGATTTTGCTTACCAGGGTTTCCAGTATCCACTGCCGCCAAGCTGGAAATATGCCATACGCTTAGAAGATCAGATACAATGGCTTTTACAAGCTCTTTTAAAAATCAATGATGAAGCGGTTTCACAGTCTATTCTTGATGCTGGGCTAGCTGATAACCTTGAACAGGCTAAAGAATATACCGATGCGTTATATAACGTGCTTAAAAATCAGATCGCGGAAAACTACGAAGAACTAGATGAGCGTATTACCAATATTTATGCAGGTATTAGCAAATGGGCATCGCCCGTGGTGGATGGTAATAAGCGCTATGCACCCTACATTAATAAACAATTGTTTAATGCGTCTAGGCCTTACGCGGCAACCTATGAGGATTTTAAAACTAAATATGGTGAGATGACCTATTCGCAAGTTACTACTGCCTTGCACGATTGGACACTATACCAACTTGCAATTTATTCAGCGGTATTGCTTGAGCTCGTGACATACGGCAACTTTGAGCAAGTATTAGCACGGTGCAAGCCATACCCGATTGATGATACAATGTATATACCGTCAACCCCCAAGACTATTCATACTTGGGATGACTTAAAGAAGTACGGAGCTCTTGCCTATATCGAGGAGGATTAATAAACATGGCTACGACTAACTATTCATTGCCTACGCTTGAAAGTACGGCACTTTTTGACCTGGTAACTGATTATAATGCACTTGCAAACGCAACTGATGCCGCCCTCGCGTCAGTGGCTGAGCTTATTCCAACAGAGACTATTACTGAAATGCAAGGCCAAATTAGCGCATTGCAAACTTTGACTGGTTCACAAGGCACTCAAATTACAACGTTGCAATCGCAAGTGAGCTCCGCAAACGGTAATATTTCTACTTTGCAATCTGGCCTAGAAACGGCTAATGGTAATATTGGCACGTTGCAAACGGGGTTGCAGAGTGCAAATCAAAATATACAAGCTATAAATGAACTAATGAAGCCGTTTATACTCATAAGCGGTTTAAACGTTCAAACCTCTAACGCAAGAATTACGGGAAATGTGTTTTGTAATGCTGCTGCAAAAATACTTGTTTTCAGTGTGAACGCGTCTATTACGTATAACTTCACACGTGGATCAGCCCCAACAATAAGCGCGTTCACCCAAGTGTTGCCCGCTGAATACCGCCCGACGCAAAACAGGCGAATTTTTGTTGGCGATGCTATGAGTGGAACGGCTGCTTGTAATTTACAGCTAGATATTAATGCTGAAACGGGCGCAATCACACCAAATGTTGGCGGAATTAATAACGTCGAAGCGTTTACTGTTAACGGTAACGCTATTCTAATGTACGATATCCCAGTAGACGCTAATAATTCTTAAAAGGCGCGTAACAAAATGCCTGACACCAGAACCATATGCTACTATGCGATGTACGTAATAGGCGAGGTAGAAAGTAATTGGAACTGGCAATCAGTTAACTACAATGACCCCATTACTATTGGAATGATGCAGTGGTACGGTACCCGCGCCGCTGCATTATTAAACCGTATGCAATCAGAGCGCCCGACCGATTTTGAAATGATCGCCGACAGCTTGAAGAGCTCACTCTCAAGCAACGATCAAAACAGCAGATACTGGAATGCGCGATACTTAAATCAAACGGAAGGCGAGAGCGTTTCAAACGCGTTTGCGTCTACCGAATCGCACATAGTCCAAGAAAATCAAGCAATAACAGATTTTGAAGGGTATATATCTACGCTTGAGGGGTGGGGGTTATCACAGGATAACCCCAAACCCCTAATCTTTGCTATGAGCATGTACCATCAATCACCCGCGCAAGCTGGCAAGGCAGTAGCTACTGCGGGCGGTAGTGCTACGCTTGATAGAATATACCAAGTCTGTTTAAACAATGGCGTATTAGGACAATACCGCACCCGCTACACTACCGTTTATAATCGCTTGAATGAGTGGGATGGTGAGAGTATGCCGCCCGATTTTGGCCAAAATGGCGGCGCCGGAACGGGCGAGGGCGGCGAGAATAGCGGCACGCAAGAACTAGCAAACGTTATATCTCATATCACACTTTATAATAATACGCTCACGATATACGGCACTGATGGACTTGAAAACGGGCTTGTTTGTGTGCCTGTTTCACCGCAAACGTGGAAGCCTACACTCAATAACACAGGCGAAGCAATCACAGGCGGAAACACGGGCGGCGGATCTGCTACAGGCACCGATGCGCAAAACAAACTTGTAGAGTTTGCAAAATCATGTTTAGGAAAGTTTCAATACAGCCAGGGCGCGGGGCGGCTATCCCCTGAAACGTCAGGTTATACTGACTGCAGCGGTTTTTGTTGGTACTGCTACCAGAAAATTTGTAGTCTTGAAATTGGCACCTGGACAGGTGCACAAGCTGAACAGGGGCAACAGATAGCAACAGGAAGCGGCGGCAATCTACCAGAGGATATTATGCAGCCCGCCGACTTGATTATTTTCGGTTACGGGTCTAATACAACGCACGTTGAGATGTACATAGGTAATAATCAATGTATCGGTCATGGGTCAGGACAGGGGCCCAAATTGCGAGAAGATGCAAACGCGTATTGTGCTGGTAATTATAACTGGAACAGTTGGCAAGTAAGACGATATGTTAATATCTAAGTTATGAGCAAGTATTGGAACATAAACAAAGCACTATCATACAATGCAAGTATTATATTGGTAGCTGGTGCGCGCTCAATTGGTAAGACTTATACCACGCTTAAGCATTGTGTTAAGCGCTTTATTAAGCACGGTGAAGAGTGTGTTTATATCAGGCGCTATGAGCCAGAACTAAAGGCAGTTAAGAAGTACGTGTTTTCTGACGTTGCAACCGATAAAGACTTTAAAGACTATGTTTTTAGGCTGGTAGGGTCAGAATACCAGATAGCAAAGCAGCCAAAGGATAAAGAAAAACCCGAATGGCGAACGTTCTGTTATCTCCTCATAGCTTCACGTTATCAGGATTATAAAGGCATACCGTTTCCTAAAGTGAAGTATATCGTTTGGGACGAGTATTTGCGAGAAAATAACAGGCCGCCTGGTTATTTAACTGATGAGGTAGGCGCGATATTGTCCTTACTTATTACGATCTCACGTAAGCGGCGAGATGTTACGTTTTTCTTGCTTACTAACTCGTGTAATATCGTAAACCCGCTATTCAGGTTTTTGCATATCAAAAACGAACCGAAAAAGGGATACACTCAATACAAGCTAGGCACCACCAAAGACGGTGCCGACATTGTGTTGCTTATTGATTATGTACCGCCAGAGAGTTTTCAAGATGAATCACTAAACACTATCGGCGGCGCTATTGCTGATGGCACTAAGTACGGCGATTATATTACGGGTCAAATGCTGTGCCGCTCTTTTCCAGAATGGCGATGGCTCCCTTTTGGCTGCCAAACACCGGGACCCACTGAAAACCGTGTCGGCAGGGCTTCAGTTTCAGGAATTCACCCCGACTCAGCAGGGCTTCCAACTCCGTCTCATGTTCGTCCCACCAGTTCCGCCAGGTTTCAGGTGTTTCCCGTCCCTCAACCAAGTCCAGGAGTTTTTCAGTCAATGATTCTTTGTCCATAGGTGCGATTCTCCCTGATAAATGAAAAACTATAAATCCGTAAGAAAGATTTCCGCAGCTCCCTTTTTCCGCAGTTTATACTTCTGCACCTTGCTCAATGGAATTTCAAACGATGCATCTGTCTTAGGAAATCTGTTGTCTAAGATGTCTTCATATAGGACGGTAATAAATGGATTCCACTTTTGCAGCTTAGTTCTTTTCGCTGATCTTTCCAAGTATTCGTACCCGCCGGCCAAATAGAAAATCTCCAACGCCAATGCCAAATCGCAGTCCGGGTCAGCGAGGATTGTTCTTGGGACTTCGAACCCGTCATCCCAGTTATACTCATCAAGTTTATTCTTCAAATCAGCATACGCCATTTCGTCCGCCTCCGTTTCAGAGGTTGCAGGAATAGATGCTCATAGCCCCGTAATCGGTGTGCAGGACAAGCCCGCTTTGGGTAAAGGCAAAATTCCCCTGCCGCACCACAAAGGGGTCATCAATGGTGGCCAGCAGTTGGCCGTTGCCGATATCCCATACTTCTATGGGGGAGCTGCCACGATCCTGCTGAACAGCCATCAGGCTGCCCCTTGTCCTCACCGCGCAGGTATCCGAAAAACTCAGCCCCTGCCGGACAGAAAACGGGAAAGGATTGTCCATTTCCTCTCCGTTCTGGGTCAAATAGAACTTGCCGCCCACAGAGAAGCACTGGTCATCTGGAGAGAAGAAGGGATGCCAGCCCTCATTGGGAATCACTACTTTTTGGGCGGACTTCAAATCGACCAGCACATACTCGCCCTCGGTGACGCGGTAAGCCGCTTTGCTCTGCCGGGGAGAGAGCATCCCGAAGCAGTAATAGGCAAAATTCGG
>OGWU01001240.1_pt1 | contig 15157 bp, 14 predicted proteins | sample 1576071 | NCBI WGS metagenome assembly OGWU01 (sample SAMEA3541582, study PRJEB24748) | human gut metagenome | biome: human gut; feature: human-associated habitat; material: faeces | place: China | collected 2012
CATAATTATATATTAGCTCCACTTATTATATTAAATTTACGCTCTTTTTTTCAAATAACTTAATAGTATATACACTAATCAATATTATACCTTACAATATAGCTACTTTTATTTTTTGCATCGTGAAAAAAACCATCATTTGCAATATATAACTTCTCATCTAATATAGTTAAACCTTCAACAGAATAAGAACCTAATACTTTAAATTTCACACTGGTCTCTTTTGTCTTCAGATCATAAGACAAAATAAAGTTATTATCACCATTATAGTCTGCTCCAACTGTTATTAATAATTGATTTCCATAAAGGGTAATCATATCTTGGTCTTTATAATCAAAACTAACCTTTTCTAACAGTTCTCCGTTCTTACTATATTTTAGCAGATAATTGGAGTAACACAAAACCCAAACCGAATCTCCATCTACACATATACCATTAGATTTATACTTCATAATTTCATCTGAACTAAATTCTTTTATTACAGCACCTAATTTGGAAACATTTTTACAAGAATCACCTGTCGCAATCCAAATGCTATCGTTACTAATATCATAGGAAATGCCTTGTAAATTATCGTCTGATTTTAACACATCAAATAAACTGATATAACCAATTATATTTAAGTTTCTGTCCATTTTCACAAGTCTAGGATTCTTTTTTTTATCATTAGAAGTTGCTCCATAATCAGCAACCCAAAAAACCTTTTCTTTAGTATCCCAGGTTAATCCTGTACATGTAAAATTTTCAGATAATGTTTTAGTTTGCCCGTTTAATAATATTGTTTCTTCGGTTTCTCTTACAACCAATGGTTCATTTATTTTTTTTAAACAGATTAAACTTATAATTCCTATACAAGCAATTATCATAGTTGCCAATATTCTATAATATTTTTTCATTTTCTATCTTCCAAACTTTTTTTTGAGAATTCAATTATATCAGAAAGCATTTTACTATTAATCATTATTGCAAAAATAAAAAACGCAGGAACCGCAATAACTGACATTATTAAATTTTCAGAATAATATACTAAACAACTAACCACTATTCCACAAGAAATGAAAACATATTTTCTTATGTTATATCTCACATTTAAGTATTTCCTTGTATCAACAATTCTATATATCATAATCACTAGATATCCAACAAAAGTAGATAAAGATGCAGCAAATAACCCTATAAATCTAATTAATAAAATATTACTAGCAATATTCAGTATTGAAGCAATTATAGTTGTCTTTGCAATTTCTCCCGTTTTTTTTAATGCAACATATACAACACCTAATAATCCAACAACAACATTAAATAACGATGCAACTAGATATATAGGAATATTGTAATATGCATCATGATATGAAATATCAACTAACAAATTGAAAACTAGCGGTAAACAAATAATTAGTCCAATACATAAAGTTGAAAAAATTGAAATAACTTTTTCTAACATTTCGGAAAAAAATTCATCTCTATCAGAGTCAAAATAGTGGATAGCACCGGTTTCATGCCATGCCAATTGAAAGATATTGAAAAAAGTTAAATAAATTGTAGGGAATTTATGCGAAACAGCCAAAATTCCATTTGCAGCTGTACCCAAAAAATATGCTATAATTAGTCTATCCGAACTATTCATTACCCAAAGTGAAAGTTGATTCGGCACAAGCGGAAATGAATACTTTAATTCCTTTTTCGCCATTACCAGTTTAAAAGATTTAAATGATAAATACTTAATTACGTTTAATCTAAAAAATAAATAAATACAACAAATTAAATTACCTATAAAAGTTCCAGCAAGCATTCCAGTTGCTCCCATTTTCAACAAAATAATACATATAATATTTATCATAATAGTTGTAATTGAACAGACAAAACTTCCAAATGAATACTCAATCGTTTTTCTTAATCCTCTAGCCACTTGCAAAAATAGATTACTATAAGTGGTAACTATTAAAATCAACGCTATAAATATCTTATATTGTAATTTAAAAATTATACAAATCGGGCAATATATAATAAGAAATACAACTGAAAATATTGACTGCAATCCAAAAGAGGTAGTTACTATTATCTTTTTATTGGTATCATCACTGCAATTAATTAGGAATCTAAAACACCCTTGATCTATCATTAATGATATTACAGGAATTAACAACTGCACAATTGTGCTAATTAAATCTACAGTACCATATTCACTTGCTGAAAGTTTCGATGTATACAATGGCAATAAAATAAACGAAATAAATTGTGTAGAAACTCTCCCTAATGTTATGATAAAAGTGTTTCTTGCCAACTCTCTCCCACGATTTTCAGCCATAGTAGCATCCCCCCCCTTTTTTTTCGTTATTCATTAATAATCTTTTTAATTTTATTTTTAATTCTTTTTGGATCTTTAAGAAGATTTAATCCAAAACTAAAATACCAAGATAAATAATTAATCATTTTTTTACTTTTTGAGTATTCTTTATTAGTACTTGATAGCTTTGTATTGAAGAATTCTTTACAATCTTCAGTTAGCCATTCTGTTCCATCTTTTCGCACCCTATTTCGTACTTCGGCATAAGTAGGTGAATCAAATTCAGGAATTACTCCTAAACTAATATGCGCATGCCCATTTATGCAATATGGTTCTCTACAATGATATCCAACAGCTCTGAATTTTATAGGCTTGTTTGGATCCTCGAATATGTTTTGATCGATAGCCTGTGCATAACAGGGAGCTGCATCACCAGTATATAGATTCACATACAAAGTCCAATCTCCAGCATAACAAAATTCTTTTCTTTTAACTCCTAATAATTTCATCTTAAGATTAAACATTTCTGATTTAAAAATAGACCACTTAGATACATACTCATCTCTTGTAAGTTCAGTTAAAAGCTCACGAGTTGAATAATAATCTGCTCTTCCAACTGTAAGATGACACATGGCCCCTACTTTGCTTTCACAAGTTTCGATTATCTCATTAATATGATCTAATAAGCCGTCATGAGGCATTAATTCCAAAGTAAAAGAACAGCCACAATTTTGCAATAATTCAACGTTACTCCAAAAAAGTTCTGTTAAACCTTTATCCTTTAACTCTTGGTAATGATATGAAATTTTAAATTCTAAATGTTTTAGCAATTCTTTGGGAAGAGTTACAAATTCATTAACAACCTTTTTAACTGTACAATTTGTAACAAACTCAATATAGTGACCTTCTTCTAATAAGAGTTGACATAACTGTACAATTTGTGGTTGTAACATTGTTTCACCATCTCCAGTTAAATTAATTAAGCAAGGACCACCGAGCCTTTTTTTATTTAAACAATTAGCAATATGATTTATGTCATATTTAAATTCTTCAGGGGGATTAACCCATTCATTAACTTGAGATAAATAACAGTATTTACATTTTAAATTGCATTTTCGGTTTGGTATATGCATTAATATCATTCTTTTAGCTTGCATTAATTTTCCTCCAAATAAGTCGATAATTCATTAAAAGATCTATTAATTTTATTTCTCCATATTTTGTGACTTTTTGCATTGAACTCACGATTTAAGAATTCAAATAATAATCTTTTATCGTATTTTTTATCAACATAAAATACATTCTTGTTATCACTTAACCATTTTTTATATACTCCAAATACTTTATGAGTTTTATTATCAATAGCAACACATTTGGTCCCTGACAAGATAGCAAAAACCATCCCATGTAGTCTATCTGTAATAATAACATTTGCTTTAGAAAACTCGTTTGACTTAGACTGAATCTTGTTTTTTCTAAGCCAAACAGGAATAGAGTGCTTTGATATCGTACTAGTTTTACTTACTTCAATTCTATTCTCTTTTGCAAATCGAAGTATTTCATTTTCAATTATACCTGAAGATTCTTTTTCTATATCTTCTCTTAAACAAAATAAAAAACCTGATTTGCACTTAGCACTATTCTCTAAATCTTTATATAATGCCATATCTGGGAATAAATCTATTTTATTTATAAAATTTTCATAGTAGTTTTTAGCATTTTCAATTGATTTTTCATCTCTTAATAATAAATTCAAATTCGTAGATTTCTTATAAGTTCTTTTTGCTGATTCTAACAATGCGTTACTTTCACAAGAATTTAAATCATCAAAATATAATGTTTGTGGTAAAATCGTTATCTTATTATTTTTGAATGTATCAATAATTTCTTGCATACATAAATCATCGTCAATCCATACATCTCCCATCCATCCTCCGCCTGTGATGAAAATATAATCTTTAGGATTAACGATGGATTTTATTAAAGATTTATAAAGTATAAATATTTCAGTAGGAATTTCAAGCAACTCTTCATTTTTATAAGAATCCAAAATGAATGCTTTCTCATGATGAGCTATTAAATGATCACCTAAATTCTTATGTATTGGAGTTCCTATTAAAATAATTTTGCTTTTTTTATAAAATTGTTTTGCAAACAGTTTATAAATAATTAGTTGAGGAAATAAATATATTTCCCTTAAAATATTAGACATATTTAATAATTCTCCTTGTTGTATAAATAAAAGGGATTGAAATAATGAAATACATTAAATATCCAGCTTCAGTTCTTAGACTTTGATTGTAAAAAATCAAAACAATTGATAAACAAGCACAAATAATTGAAATCATAATATGTTCATTACACTCATCCACATATTTTTTTCTCATCAAAAATAAAAAGATAATAACAATTAAAAAGAAAGATATTAGATAAATCAAGCCAAGTAATCCCTGTTCAAAATAAGTAAACGTTGAATGAAACCAATCATAATGCATCCAACCATTTTGATGATAAAAATTCGTATCGAATAAACGTATACTAGATAATTCACAATTACCTAGTCCAAATCCGAAAAGCATGTCCAGTTTATTTGTAAAAAAATGACTATTTATATATGTTACAAATGTAAATCTATTAAAAGCATTTGAATCAGAGTAACTTCCTGCTGCTAATATATTTCTTGCTCCTTCAATAGAAAAGAACCCTTCAAATCCTGGAAAAAGTTGAACTAAAAGATTTACACCAATTATAACACCTATAAAAGATGCTATTATAACAATTAATTTTCTAAAACTAAAACGAGTTAATAATACCGCAAATACTACAATAACAACGAATTCAAAAAAATATACTTTCAACTCAGATAATGCAGCTAATAATAAAGATAGTGCACATTTTAATACGCAAGATGAGATTTTTTCGCTTTTATCCAAAGTTTTTATTAAAGTTCTTGCGGTTATAATAATTAAAAAAATATTGAGTGAACCATTACATCCATACGATATACCAAATATACCGCCGAGTAAATCTTGCTCATATCCAAAAACAAATCTTTGAATAACCATTAGTATTGCATTAATGTAAAAAATGTGCTCAAAGGAATTTAAAACTTTATCTATATCTTTTTTTTCAAAACATTTGACACATAATAAAAAAAACAGATAATATCTGAAATTATTCCTAAGACCAAATAATAAATGAAAAATCGAATCATAATTTAAAAAATACGAAAATATAACGAGAAATAAATAACTCAATATAAAGAAACATATAAAACGTTTTGAAAACCATTTTTTCTTTTTTTTTACTGAAACTAAGACACACAGAATCAATGCAAAATCATTAATGAAGAGCAAAAGTCCTGGTAATTTGAAAAAATCATGGAGTATTCCAAAAAACATAGAAAAGTATATTATAAATTTTAAAAAATCCACACATTTAACTTTTCTTGTTAAAACCACACTGCTCATTACATTAACCTCCAAACTTGTTTTTTAGTTTCATAACAACATACACGAAGTAGGTTAATTTATATTTAATTAAATAATTAATAATTACTGATCCAGCCTTGTCTCTATGTATCGCTTTAGATGAAACTAAATTTCTTACATAACTATCATTAATTATCAATTTCATACTCTTAATAGACTGGCTAAATCCATTTTCAAAATGATTCATTTGTTCCATTTTTAGACAAGATCTAGTCCATCCTAAAAAAGTATTGATGATTCTATCTTCACATAAATCATAAATACCTAGTTTTTTCGTTTCTTCTATTACTTTATTAGTCATAACTTTTTGCTGATCAAATCGTTCCCTTAAATAGATATGTGTTAGTGACGAAGGATTGTATCTATAGAAATAACCTGTAATATCTGTACATACAACTTTTTCACAATGTGATAAATAATTGATATTAAACAATAAATCTTCACTTATAAATTCTCTTTCAGAAAAAAACCTAATCTTGTTTTCTTTAATAATAGAATATTTATACATTACCATACAAGCAGACATTTGCACACTTATTCCATGTTTATCTCTACCACACATCATTGGAATAATCTTATTTGTTATTTCTGAATTAGAAAACTCATTACCCGCTAAGCCGTTTTTTACTTCATTTTTAACGTTTCCATCAAAAGCCGTATATCCACACATGCAAGCATCTGAATGTGTGTAAAGTAAATTTTCTAACATTGTTTCTACATAATTATTAGCCACATAGTCATCGCTATCAATAAAAAGCAAATACTCCCCTTGACAATTATCGATACCTGTGTTTCTTGCAAAACCTAAACCACCATTTTCCTTATGAATAACACAAATATTCGCATATCTTTTACTATATTCATCACAAATACTAGCGCTTTTATCCTTTGAACCATCGTCAACAAGAATTATTTCGATATTTGGATAAGTTTGATTAAGTAATGAATTTAAACACTCATCTATGTATTTTTCTACATTATAAACAGGAACAATTATACTAATTAATGGATGCATCATATCCCTCCTTATTGTCCAAATAAATGGATTTTAAGGTTATTGCCATCTGCTTTAATCCATATTTTGCATCAACTTTTCTATTTTCTCTATTATTAATTGATTCAGAAAAATCTATAATTGCATCAGACCAGCATTTTGCACCTTTATCAACTGGTTTTACCTTAACGTAATTTGTAATAACAGCATCAAGTGAAACTGTATTAGACATTATACAATTCAATCCTGTTGCTTCAGCTTCATATAATGCTAATGGAGCACCTTCCACAAACGAAGGAAATGCAAAAACATCCATAACGTTTAATAGCTCTACAGTATTAGTTGTCATTCCATAAAAAATAACAGAACCTGTCAAATGTAAATCATCCACCTTTTGTTTAATTTGAGAAACATATTCTTCAACTCCTGGACCAACTAACAACAAAACTACATCAGACTTCTTTTTCTTCACTTCATATAAAACATCAACTAAAAACGACTGATTTTTTCTTGCACAAATGGATCCAACATTACCAATCACTAATTCATTTGATAATCCCATTTTTTTTCTCCATTTATTTCTTTTGTCTTCATCATATTTAAAATTCTCTAAATCAATTCCATTAAATACAACAGAATCTGAATTAATTCTCTTTTTTGGAATTAGCCATTCTGCTGCTTCTTTTGAACATCCTATATACTTATCAGTAAATATACTCAAAATCTTATTTGAAAGTTTATGTGCTAGTAATTTTAAAAACTGATAATCCCCTGCTAACCCAGTAGTATGAGAATGAACTATAGTTCTTACACCCAACATTTTTGCTGGAATTGCATATAGCAATGCCTTATATGTATAATCGCAGTCAATATGGATGATTTTGTAATCATTCTCTTTGATTACTCGATAAACATAGAATGGCAACTTAACCAAGCCGATTAACCTATTTCTTCTAAAATCAGCGCCAAAAGTTTTAGAATCATTAGGAATAAGAAATTTTGCATCAGACGACCTATCAAACTTATCCATTGATATATAATCATACGCAATACCCATTTCCCTTAAGTATCTATCAACTCTCCAAGCAATAATAAATGCGCCACTTAACGTTGAATTATCATCATTAGCGTGTAAAACTTTTAGCATAGATATCCCTCACATTATTTATCATTTATCATACATTTAAGTGCATATTTCATCATCCAGAACCACATTCTGATTGATTTTGTTTGATATGAATACATTATCCCCCTAGCTGCTACATCAGGCAAATACCCTATCATTCTTAATGGTTTCTTCTTACAAAACACCCATAAATCAGGTAACATAATCTTTAATCTACCCTTGAGACTATCATATGTTAAATTTCCGCTTTTTAAGAAGTACTTTTGTTGTATGACAATATTAATTTTATAAAACTTCGTTCCTTTTTTTCTTTGCTCGTAACAAAAATCATTATCAATCACATCCATGAAAATATTCTCATCAAAACGATAATCACTAAATATACTTAATCTACATGAGCAGCAAGAAGCAATGGCAAAAAATTTATTTTGCGGAATCTCTTCGTCAACCGTTTTAGGGTATTTATTTTTGAAAAAACCTTGCCTAGCAGGAGAATATAAGACACCATTTTGTCCTTGCATAATAGGAGCAAAAACATCATATTCAGTTTCTTTTTCAGCAATTTTTGGCAATTCTATTAAGTACTCTTTTGTAATATCAGTATCATCATTTAAAAATACTACAATATCATTTTGCGATACACCTTTTCTATATAAATAATCAACACCTGCATTAAAAGCTTTAGATAATCCTAAATCACCACCCATATCAATATAAGTAGAATTATTGCTTACACAAGTTTCTTTATTTTTCAATTTAAAATCTTTTCTTTCACTGTTATCCATTACAATGATTCGACAAGATGCAAGTTTAGCATTAATAATGTTATTAAAAGTAACTGATTCAGAAATATATGCATTATAAATAACTATTATACAGTGTAATTTTATTTTATTCTCCATATTTTTTATCCTTCACTATAATTTTTTTTGCTAGACTTAAAGCATTTTCTATAATCGTATCCATATTAAGATACTTAAATTCAGCTAATCTTCCACACCATAAGAGATTATGATATTCATTAGCTAAACTTTTGTACTTTTCAGACATTTTCTTACTTTCTTCTGTTAAAGTTGGATAATAAGGTTCATTTCCACATAATTCATTTCGTTTATATTCGAATGGGTACTCAATCGCAATTAATGCTTTATTGCCAAATTCTTGAGGTGGAAATTGAGAATAGTCTGTAATTCTAATGTACTTATCCCCTTCAGGATAGGCAGATAACGGTGTTTCGGGGGCAATTTGTTTTTCAATAACTTTCCATGTAAATTCTAAAGACCTATAAGGCAATTCTCCAAAGCGATAAGAAAACAATGCATCTAAAGGACCGGTATAAATAATAGTTTTTGAATAGAATTGGTCATAAACAATCTTTTTTTCTTCTTCATTAATTGAAATTTTGTTTAATGCATTTTCTTCAAGACTAACTGCAATATTTGGGTGATTTATAATCGATTTAGCAAATTCAGTAAAACCTCCAACTGGCATAAATTGATATTTTGTTTTTAAATATGATTTTTTTTCAGATATATAAACAGGAACACGCATAAATACAGATGGTTCTATCTCATCAATATTTTTATTCCATTGCTTAGCCGTATATTTTTTATACTCTTTTTCATACATGTACATACCATAGTCATGGATCATATCATTTTTACTATTAATAACATCTAAAACAGAAACGACTGAGTTAATGCCAAATTCATTCTCGAGTTCTTCTTTTAATTTTGTTGCATAATCTTTATCAGGATAAATAATATCTATAGAATTAAAATTAAATGGCATAGGAATTGCTTTCCCCGATATGTATGTTCGACATTCAGGATAGAATTTTTCCACAGGAATAAACTTCGTGACATACTTTTCGATATTTTCGTTATCAGTAAAAAATACATGAGGACCATATTTTTGAACTAAAAGTCCATTATGGTCTACATAATCAAACAGATTACCACCTATATGATTTCTTTTTTCTATAATTAAAACCTTTTTATCGTTTTCTGCCAATTCCCTAGCTATGACCATACCAGTTAATCCACATCCAATTATTAAATAATCATACATATCATTAATCTCCATTATCACTGCCTATCTACTACTTTTTCGCAATATTTTTTAAAAGTATCAAGTTGAGCATCTCTATCAGACTGAATAATTTTCATATCTTTAATTGGCCAATCGATTTTTAAATCTTCATCTTTATAAAAGATTCCACTTTCTCCAGAATTACTATGTACGCCTGAAACTGTATATGACATCAAAGCATTGTCACTTACAACCAAAAAACCATGAGCAAATCCTTTCTCCATATAAATTGCTTTGTGATTCTCAGAACTTAAATACATTCCAATCCACTGACCAAACGTTTCACTTTCTGGTCTAATATCAACACAGACATCGTAAATTTTTCCAGAAAGAACTCTAACAAGTTTTGCTTGTGCAAATTCACCTGTTTGAAAATGTAAACCTCTAATAACACCTTTTATAGAAAAAGATTCAAATGTTTCACTTATATCTAAATCTATACCAAATTCATTAAAATCATTTTTTTCAAAAGCTTTAAGAAAATAACCTCTATTATCTTCAGCATAGAAAGGAGTAATAATCTTTAATCCTTTAAGTTTAGTATCATCTACCTTTATTTTCGCCATATTACTTCACTACACTTTCCTTTAACCAATTTACCGTTCTTCTTATTCCATCTTCAAAAGAAACAGATGATTTATACCCAGTATCCTTTTCTAATTTTGTACAATCGAATTCATTATCTGGCAAACATACACCATTAAAAGGTATTTCTCCGAAATATAATTGTATCGTTGGATCTATCGCATTTCTAATATCTTCAATAAAATATTTTAATTTTCTCTGATTTCCACTTCCTATATAATAACAAGTATTTGATTTACCTTTTGTTGAAGCTAAAAATATTCCTTTGGCAATATCACTTATATAAACAAAATCATACATTTGCTCGCCGGAAGTAAATGATGCCCTTTTACCTTCCAGCATTAATTTGCTTGCAAAATTAATAAAATTTGATGTGTTATCGCCAACTCCATATAAATTTGATAATTGACACCAAATATGTTCAATCCCTAACGATGTACATGTAATTTTCGACATATATTGAGCGCTCATTTTTGCTACCCCATAACATGCTACAGCATTAGGAGTTGCTCCATCGTTAGGAATGTAATTAAGCGTATCTTTTTCTGCCAAAGTACCAATTCCGACAAAACGTTTTACATTGAGTTGAGGCAATATCTTACATAAGTTTAGTGTTCTTTGAATATTTTTAATTTGAATATCACTATCAGCTCGAGCAGGACCATTAGCTCCTTGCCAAGCTAAGTGAATACAACAATCAAAGTATCGTTCTTCGATTAATTCAGGTAATTTGTCAACTTCATCTAGATTACAACAAATAGTTTTTACATTTTTTCTTTCAGTCAAATTCGAATTTACAGTCATATCAACAGCAACAACTTGGACATTATTTTCTTCCAAAATATCAAGTAAATGGCTACCAACAAATCCACCTGCACCAGTAACTAATATCTTCATTTCTTATTCTTCTCCTTTTCTTTTATATATTCTCTTAATGTTGGCCAATTTAAGTCTTTTTCTGTAGCAATTACTTGTTCGATTCCAAATTCTTCCAACGGCCATGGAATGCATAAATCTTTGTCATCCCAATAAATGCCCCCACAAGCTGAAGGAACATATTTCCCCGCACATTGATAAGAAAAAATGGTGTTCTCAGTCAACGCAATAAAACCATGAGCAAATCCTTTTGGAATATATACAGTTTTATTATCTTCTGATTTTAGTAATTCTGTATGATATTTTCCAAACGTAGGAGAATCTTCTCTTAAATCAAGCGCTACATCAAATAATGTTCCTGAAATAACATGGATAAGTTTTGACTGAGAATCCTCAGACTGATAATGCAACCCTCTTAATGCTCCTTTTTCTGAGTAAAGATCACTGCTCTCGTTAAAATCATCATTTATACCATTTTCAGCATATATGTTTTTTTCATAATACTTTTTATATAATCCTCGATTATCTGGATACATATGTGGTGTAATAACAATAACACCTTCTATTTCAGTCTTCTCAAATTTAAAAGACATTATTTGCTACCTTCTTTCAAAAAATCTTCTATTTGTTTATCCATACATACACGAACATCTTCATTATTAATCCAACATTTTGACCATTCACATACTTTTTCAATAGCTGTATCTAAATTCCAATGTGGTTTCCAACCAAATGTAGCTTTTAATTTAGAGCAATCTAATTTCAAAAAATTAGCTTCATGCGGACCATTATCATATTTATTAACCCATTTCATGTTTTCTCCCCATTTAGAAACAAAAACATCAACAATTGCTCCTGTTTGATAACAATCAACATCATCTGGCCCTACATTATAATATCCGGCATATTTGTTATCTTCATATTGCATTGCTGCAATCATTAAATATACATATAAAGGTTCTAATACATGTTGATAAGGACGAGTCGAAAAAGGATTTCTAACCACAACATCTTCATGTTTAATCGCAGCTCTAACACAGTCAGGAATAATCCTATCATTTGCGAAATCTCCGCCACCGATAACATTCCCTGCTCTAGCTGTACTTACTGCAATTCCCATATCATTAAAGAAAGAATTAATATACGAATGGGTAACTAGTTCAGAACAAGATTTAGAGTTTGAATATGGATCATACCCATCTAATTCTTCGTTCTCTCTATATCCCCAGTTCCATTCTTTATTTAAATATACTTTATCAGTAGTTACATTTAAAAATGATTTTACTGTTTTGGATTCTCTTACACATTCACAAACATTAACAGTTCCCATAACATTTGTTTCATATGTATATCTAGGATTCTTGTATGAATCCCTTACAATTGGTTGAGCAGCCAAGTGTAGAACAATTTCTGGTTGTGCTCCATCAAATGCTTTTTTTAGAGAATCTAAATCTCTAATATCACCAATAATAGAATCAACATCCTTTTCAATGTTTGCGATTTCAAATAAAGAAGGATTAGTTGGAGCAACTAATGAATATCCAGTAACTTCTGCTCCAGCATTCGCTAAAATTTTACATAACCAAGAGCCTTTAAATCCTGTATGTCCAGTTACAAAAACTTTTTTCCCTTTATAAAATTTTAAATCAAACATTAATTAGTCCTCCCATAATTTCCATGGTGCTTTACCTGATTCCCAATATTTTTCAAGCATATCTTTTTACTTTCTTGTTTTTTACGCATTAATAATGCGTATTTTGTTCATATTGGGTAATAAATTTTATGAGATTCCGTATTATTTCATATTATTAAGACATTTTTAAGACACAAAATTTGTCTCGAAATGTCAGGATTTTGTAAGATTTGATCACTACACTATTAATCAGGAGGTGATCAAATTGGAAATCGAAATTAATCCTGAAGATCTACCAATGATATTAAAAAGAATTGGACCTAATAATATTAATAGGATAGAAGTCTTCGGAATAAATGAAGATGGGTCAAGAGAAAAGATTGATATATCTGAATATATTTCAGCACAAAAAAAGAACCTGCCCTCGTTATGAAGGCAGGCTTTTTTTACACAGTCAAAATAGTTTAATAAGTACTATTATTCAATTTTTGTTTTTTAGTGTTTCTTTCACTTTGTGCCGATTATACGATTTCCAATCTCGGCCCAAACTTTAAAATACTCATTCATCGCATCTGTATCAAGATCCGGGAATGTTGGGATATCTGGTTTATCTTCTGGAAGCTCCTCATCAATTGGATCAGATTTTAGTTTCTCAAATTCAACATACAATACATCCTTATCAATTGGCTTCGATGTATATTGATATAGATCACATAATTCTGAACGATCCGCATTTAAATTGCCATCGTTCGAGATCCAAGCTGCAATCCATTTAGGATAGCCTGTTTCTTCAATATATGTTCCAAACCAACTCTCTGATGCATATATACCTACATAATATCCTTTTTCTTTGAAGAAATCACAGAAAATCTTACAAGAGCTTGTGCATCTTTCTTTATTCATGACACCGTTCTTGCCCTTATATCCGTCGGCATCTTCCATATCAAACCATACACCTAGATCAGGAACGATATCATTATTCTTTAATAATTGATAAAGATATGTGGCCTGTTCTTTAGCTTGCTCATCGTTTAATGCATAATCATATAGATATACACCGAATGGAATACCCAAATTTTTACATTTTTCTACATTCTTCAGGAAATACTTGTCTGTATTCGTTCCATATGCAGCTCTTATGATTGCAAATTCATATGGTGATAGATCAATATCTTCCTGATGTTCTGAAACATCGACACCCCAGTGTTTTACATTTTTTGAATAATCTGGTGTTTCAGGTTTTTCTTCGTCTATTGGTGGTGCTGGATTCTCTTCCTTTACTTCACTGAATGTTGCCCATTGATCATCACTACCTTCAGCTGGTCTAGCTTCTGTAGGTGATACTGCTGCAAAGACACGAATACTAGGATCCTTATCATATTTCCATGAAATATAACGATGTCCAAATCCAACCAATTTGTAATCGTACTGTTGGACCTCTCCCTTGTACATCGCACCAAACGCTGGACCAGTTGGGCTGTCGCGATGTACTGTGATAGGAATATCGTTTCTGAATGTTGCGACACCAATTTCCGGTATCAACATACTTGGGTCATAACTGTCCGATGTGCTTCCGTCACCAGTTAAGCATTTAGGTCTGAAAGCAGTAGCAAATGTAGCACTATACGGAAGCCTAATAATGTTAAATGCTCCACCAGCACCTCCTTGATTTTGGCCTAAAAAATTACCGTATCCACCCCCTGCATCTGAATCAAAGATTGCAATATGAGAATAAGGTGTAGCAGAACATTCAAAGAAAACTGCGATATCCCCAGGTTGCATCACACTTACTTCATCGCAGAAGTTCAAGATTCCATTGGATGCTCGATTGTTCCAAATATCTTTGACATAACCTGATGTTGAACAGTGGATTCGACTGTATCCTAATCGTTCTAGATAGTACATTACACCATCCCAGCACTGTGCTCCATAATATCCATCTAAATCGTATGCATGTCCTAAGACTTGATTTTTAAAATCGATATAGTTCATAATTTTAAACTCCTAAAGAAAAGAGCGATGATACGATTCTCAAAAGTAGACAGTACAAATAATTAAAACGTACTGAATACAG
>OGWU01001244.1_pt1 | contig 15119 bp, 17 predicted proteins | sample 1576071 | NCBI WGS metagenome assembly OGWU01 (sample SAMEA3541582, study PRJEB24748) | human gut metagenome | biome: human gut; feature: human-associated habitat; material: faeces | place: China | collected 2012
AAATCACCGTCTAATTAAACTAGTGCTCTGGAAATACCGTGTCTGATTGCACCAGCCTGGCCGGTGTATCCGCCACCGCGAACGTTAACCAGAACGTCGAACTTCTCAGCAGTCTCAGTAGCTGCCAGAGGCTGACGAACGATAACCTTCAGAGTCTCCAGACCGAAGTACTCATCAATGCTTCTCTTATTGATTGTAATATTACCATTACCGGGTACTAAATATACTCTGGCGATGGATTTCTTTCTTCTACCGGTTCCGTAGTATCTTTCTGTTTTAGCCATGATTTATTTTCCTCCTCTCAGTCCTTTAGAATGTCAGTACTTCAGGCTTCTGAGCTTCATGCTTGTGCTCAGATCCTGCATATACGTGAAGTTTGGTGAACATCTGTCTTCCTAAAGGTCCCTTGGGAAGCATGCCCTTAACTGCAAGCTCGATTACCTGCTCAGGCTTCTTTTCTAATTTTTCTCTCAGGGTAGCTTCTTTTAAGCCACCAACGTAATCGGAATGATGATAATATACCTTCTGGTCCATCTTCTTACCGGTTACTTTGATCTTCTCAGCATTGATAACGATAACGTTGTCACCGCAGTCGATGTGGGGAGTGAAGATAGGCTTATTCTTGCCTCTCAGCACTTTAGCAACCTCAGATGCCAGGCGGCCTAAGGTCATGTCAGTAGCGTCTACTACATACCATTTTCTATCGATTGTAGCTGGACTAGCCATAAATGTTTTCATTATGTTCCCTCCATATTACTTTCGCCGATTCCTGATCGACTTTTTCAGTGTTCTGGTCCGATGGTAATCTGCAGATGTCCGGCTACATTTTACTTCTTTCCAAAACGGTTGAATACTTTATTTCAATGCTTCGTCGGGGCTTTGACTCAGCATATTGAAACACTGTCACAGTCATATATTATATGGCACCAAGCAATTAGTGTCAAGATAATTTTAAAACTTTTTACAGTTCAGCCGTAAAACGTAACAATGCGGCTTTGCGGATGACGCATGCTGAACTGTCACAGGAACTCGTATTTCATCAGCGTCAGTCCATGGGCCGGTGCGGTAGGTCCCGCTGCACTGCGGTCTTTTGCCTCGAGGATCGTGAAAATATCCATGGGGTCCCGCTTGCCCTGTCCGATATCTAACAGGGTTCCGGCAATGATCCTCACCATATTATATAAGAAGCCATTACCACAGACCCGGATCACCAGATCATTTTCTCCCTGCTCTTCCACTTCCACGGAATAGATGGTGCGTACGGTGGATTCCACCTGGGCACCGGTCTGGCAGAAGCTTTTGAAATCATGTTCTCCCTCCAGATAAGCCGCAGCTTCCTGCATCCGGTTCACATCCAGTTCATAATAAGTAAACAGCGAATACAGACGTTTCACCGGCATGGGGAACTGTGCCCGGTAGATCCGGTATTCATAGGTCTTGCGGCTGTCGCATCTGCGGGGATGCCAGTCATCCGGCACCTGTTCGGACTTTTGTATCCGGATATCCTCCGGAAGTCTCTGGTTCAGCGCATAAGAAATTTTCTCCGCAGGCATCCGGCTGGTCGTGTCAAACACAGCGATATTCCCCAGTGCATGCACACCGGAATCTGTCCGGCTGGCACCGATGACCTCAACAGGCTCCCGTAGCAGATCGGTCAGACACCGGTTCAGTTCGCTTTCGATGGTGATCCCGTTATTCTGGATCTGCCAGCCGTGATAATTCGTACCGTCGTAGGCCACGGTCAGGCGGACACGCTTTGTTGTTTTTTCCAGTTGTGTTCCCTTTTCCGCTTCCACTGTGTCTCACCTGCTTTCTCTCTAATCATCTGTTCATTGTCATATGTCTTCTGTCCTGTCTTTTCCAGGCCTTTCAGCATATCGCCCGCTGCTACTGCCACAACTGCATTTTACGGCAGAAACGACAGACGTCCTACCACAATGCTGACCACCATATATGCGGCAATACAGCCGTAAGCAATGTAATCTCTCTTATGATAGATCAGCGGCTTCATCTTCGTCCTACCCTCTCCGCCGCGATAGCATCTGGCCTCCATTGCCATGGCAAGGTCGTTGGCTCTGCGGAACGCGGAGATAAACAGCGGTACTAAAAGGGGCACCATTGCCTTGGCACGTTTGAATATATTGCCGCTCTCGAAATCCGCACCTCTGGCGATCTGCGCTTTCATGATCTTATCCGTTTCTTCTAATAATATAGGAATAAAACGAAGTGCAATGGACATCATCATGGCCACTTCATGTACGGGCACCTTGAATACTTTTAAGGGTCCCATCATTTTCTCCATACCGTCCGTCAGATTGTTCGGTGTGGTAGTCAGCGTCATCACAGAGGATCCAATGATCAGCAGCGTCAGGCGGATTGCCATGGAAATGGCCATCTTCAGACCTTCCTGCGTAATGGTCAGCTTCCAGATCGTGAATAACGGTGTGCCCGGTGTCAGAAAGAGATTGAACACCACTGTGATCAGCATGAGCATAACAATGGTCTTCATTCCCTTTACCATGAATTTAAAAGGTACCTTCGACAGACGGATCACTAATCCCAGGAAAAGTGCCGCAATCACATACCCTGCATAATTTTTGAAAAAGAACAGGGAAATGATAAATAAAACGGTACCTCCCAGCTTTACCCGGGGATCCATCTTATGAATCAATGATTCCGTCTGATAATATTGTCCTAATGTAATATCTCTAAGCATATTGCTCCTCACCAGAGTTTCTGCCCGGCTCCTGTCGGGTCAGAACTCGTATCTTCTCTCTGCTCATGCTGCAATTTGAGCATTGCAGTTCAAATCATTACTTCTGATTGTTCTGTTTCCAGACTCTTGCAATTTCTTCCGCAGCCTCTTCGATCGTTGTGGCATCTACATCCACATCCGCTCCCCGTGCTTTCAGCTCATGCATGATATAGGTGACCTGCGGTGCTGCCAGTCCTACTTCTTCCAATTCTTTGTAATGTTTGAACACTTCTCTCGGGGTATCGTCATACATGACGCTTCCCTTGTTCATCACAATAATACGGTCTACGTATTCCGCCACATCCTCCATACTGTGGGATACCAGCAGAATCGTAAGTCCTGTCTCGGTCTGCAGCTTTTTGATCTGCTGTAAGATCTCATCTCTTCCCTTGGGATCCAGCCCGGCAGTGGGTTCATCCAGGATCAGCACTTCCGGCTTCATTGCCAGTACTCCGGCGATCGCCACACGACGCTTCTGTCCACCGGACAGTTCAAAGGGTGACTGATAGAAAAGCTCGTCCGGCAGTCCTACTTTTTTCAGAGCATCGTATGCACGAAGCTCCACTTCTTTTTTATCCAGTCCCAGATTCTTCGGTCCGAAACAGACATCGCTGAATACATCGATCTCAAACAGCTGATGCTCCGGATACTGGAACACCAGCCCTACCTTGCTGCGGAGCTTTTTCATATCATAATCCTTGTCGTAGATATCTTCTCCGTTAAAATAGATATGTCCGTCGGTAGCACGGATCAATCCGTTCATATGCTGCATCAGCGTGGACTTACCGGAGCCGGTATGCCCAATGATACCGATGAACTGTCCATCCGGTATCTTCAGGCAGACATCGTTCAGGGCATGAACTGCCAGCGGTGTATCTGCACCGTATACATAATTCACATGATCTAATATGATAGACATTTTTTCGATCCTTTCCCGGGTACTTTCATTCGCTGCCATCCCCGCCACTATTTCCTGTCGGTTTTTCCATAGCCCAGTGCATTGACCAGTTCTTCTCTTGTCAATATGCCATCCGGCAGCGGAATTCCGCGTTTCTGCAATTCATACGATAACAGCGTTACCTGCGGCACATCCAGCCGTAGCTTTTTCAGCTGCTCCACCTGTGAAAAGATTTCCCGGGGGGTACCCTGCATGGCAATTTTTCCCTCATCCATGACAAATACCTTGTCCGCATGAATGATTTCTTCCATATAATGGGTGATCAGGATCAGCGTAACGCCTTCCACCTGATTCAATCCACGGACTGCACGGATGACTTCCTTACGTCCACTGGGATCCAGCATGGCAGTCGGCTCATCCAATACAATGCATTTGGGATGCATGGCCAGTACTCCGGCAATAGACACTCTCTGCTTCTGCCCACCGGACAGCTTATTCGGGGAATACTTTCGATATTCGTACATACCTACCGCGCGTAAGCTCTCTTCCACACGCTGCCAGATCTCCTCCGTGGGGATCCCCATGTTCTCCGGACCAAATCCCACATCTTCTTCCACTACCTGTCCTATGATCTGGTTATCCGGATTCTGAAACACCATGCCGGCTGTCTGACGGACCTTCCAGATGTTGTCCTCATCCTTCGTGTCCATACCATCGACCCAGAGTGTTCCCTCTGTCGGATTTAAGATGGCATTCATATGCTTTGCCAGAGTAGACTTGCCGGAACCGTTATGTCCGAGGATAGCTATGAACTGTCCCTGCTCTATATCAAGAGAAACATCATTCACTGCTCTTGTGATCCCTTCCACATTTCCCTCTTCATCCCGACGAATATATTCATATACTACATTATTTGCTTTAATGATCTCCATAAATAATCTCCATTCCATATTCGCTTAGTGCCGGAGAATCAGCTGTCTTCTGCTTTTGCAAGATATCGTTCCTATTTTACTAGATTATGCACAGATTTACAACACTTAACAGGGAACTGACCAGACTTTTTCAAAATCTCTTGTACTGCTTTCCAAAAACCTTTATAGTTATGGTTGTATCTTTCTATTGCAGAACATTTCAGAAAATAAAACGAGGAGGCATTCTATGAATCCGATCGATCGCAATAAAATATGGAAGATGGTGGGTATCCTTGCGCTCATCACTGTCGTGGCAGGAGGACTGCTAAGGGTATCCCAACACAATTCCTACACTCTGGGGGATTATGCGATGGACAATCCTTCCCTGGCTTATCAGACGGCAGAGCCGTCACCTACCCCGGAGCCTACACCAGTCGTCGACAATTCCAATGAAAATGCGACAGAAAACTTGCAGGAAGGATCTTCCATGGCGGAAACTACTGTTTTGACCGGTTATTCCCTGAACGGAGAGCTATTGACCGACCAGCGGACCACGCTGTCCGACGGCTTCTATTATGAGCCGTTATCCGAAAAATTACAGAGATACATAACAGGTGTTTCTTATCCAGCCACTGTGGATAACTCTGATAGTTCTTCGGAAACACTGTTGAAATCTGTCGAAATCAGCTATGACGATCTACGCTATGTACATATAAGGCATTATAATTTTGAAGGAAATCCTGCAGAAGGGGAATTAATCTGTAACAAGGCGATCGCGCAGGACCTGACAGAAATCTTCTACGAGCTGTATTGTAATGAATATCAGCTGGAAAAGGTACTTTTGATCGATGAATATGACGGGGATGACCTCGCATCCATGGAGGATAACAATACCTCCTGCTTCAACTACCGCCCGGTGGAGGGAACTTCCTCCCTGTCTAAGCATGCATTAGGGCTGGCGATCGATATCAATCCTTTTTATAATCCTTATATTACTTACAATAAGGATGGCAGCGAAAAGGTATCTCCTGCAAACGCTTCCGCCTATGCAGACAGAACCTCTTCCTTCCCCTACAAAATTGACGAAAACGATCTGTGCTATCAGTTATTTAAGGAACATGGTTTCACCTGGGGAGGTCACTGGAACTCCTGCAAGGATTATCAGCATTTTCAGAAGGTAGTGGAATAAGCCGCTTGTCAGCAATCATTTTCCTGTAATAATCGAGTAGACTGTCTCCTACTCGATTTGTATACTTCGAATACACAAAAAGCGCCTCCGGAAATAAACCAACTTATTTCCGAAAGCGCTATTTTTATGTCTGCTTATAAGTTATGGATTAAACTAATTCCAGAACAACAGTCATAGCTGCGTCACCCTTACGCTGACCGATCTTAACGATTCTGGTGTAACCACCCTTACGGGTAGCATACTTGGGAGCATACTCATCGAAGAGCTTTGCAACCAGGTCAACTTCCTTGGTGTTCTTTTTCTTGCCTGCTGCATCAGCGGGAACCTCAACTACAGGGTTCAGAACCTTCAGCATCTGACGACGTGCATGAGATCTGGTAGGCAGATCCTTCTTGATCTCCTTCTCAACTTCGTCGTATACAGTAACGGTAACACCGTTCTCGATCTTAACCAGCTTGCCATCCTTATCGCGATGGGACTCAGCCAGGACCTTACCGGTCTCCTTGTCAACGATCTGCTTTACGCGCTTGCCGTCCTTGTCCTTGCGGGCAACCTTGGTGGTAACTTTAACAGTTTCGAAGTTATCCTTCTCTTTTACTGCCAGAGCGATCAGTCCATCAACGATCTTCTGTACTTCCTTAGCCTTAGCTTCGGTGGTAACGATCTTGCCGTTGTTGATCACTGCAGTTACCTGATTTCTTAATAATGCCTTTCTCTGTGCAGATGTTCTGCCGAGTTTTCTGTACTTTGCCATGATAATTTTCCTTTCTCCATTCATGGTACATCCGGCCATGCACTTTGGACTTACTTACCGAATGCGTTGTTTTTTGCCATTTAGAGATAAACCGCATCCGAACACTTTGGGCTTACCGGATACGGAAATCTAACTTTTTATGTTCAGCTGAATTTAGTTCTCATCGCTGGGGTTCAGCTGTAATCCCAGCTCTTTCAGTTTAGCCAGAACTTCTTCCAAAGATTTACGTCCGAGGTTACGAACCTTCATCATATCTTCTGAAGTCTTATTGGTTAACTCTTCTACAGTATTGATACCTGCTCTCTTCAAGCAGTTGTAAGAACGAACGGAAAGCTCCAGCTCGTCAATACTCATCTCCAGAACCTTTTCCTTCTCGTCGTCTTCCTTCTCTACCATAACCTCAGCGGTCTTAGCATTTTCGGAAAGGTCGATGAACAGGTTCAGATGCTCGCTGAGCACCTTAGCTGCCAGGCTGACTGCCTCATCGGGAGCCAGGGTTCCGTTGGTGTATACATCCAATGTAAGCTTGTCGAAATCAGTACTCTGACCTACACGGGTATTTTCTACCGTAACGTTAACTCTCTCTACAGGTGTATAGATAGAATCAATGGCAATTACGCCGATTGGTAAATCTTCGTGTTTGTTCTTGTCGGCACTTACGTAGCCGCGGCCTCTTGTAATAGTTAACTCCATGTAAAGTTTGGTATCTTTACCGCTCAGAGTAGCGATTACAAGGTCGGGATTCAGAATTTCAATATCCTGGTCACACTGGATATCAGAAGCTCTTACAACACCTTCGCCTTCAAACTCGATATATGCAGTCTTAGCCTCGTTGGTCTCGCTGTTGTTCTTGATCGCAAGGCTCTTGATGTTCATGATGATCTCAGATACATCTTCCTTTACGCCGGGAATAGAACTGAACTCATGAAGAACACCTTCAATTTTGATCTGGCTCACTGCAGCACCGGGCAGGGAAGACAGCATGATTCTTCTCAGGGAGTTACCCAGAGTAATACCATAGCCTCTTTCCAGGGGTTTTACTACGAATTTACCATACTTTTTGTCTTCTGAAATCTCGCTAACCTCAATATTAGGTCTTTCAAAATCAAACACTGCCAATACCCTCCTTTGCGAACTTTATATGTTGACATGTTCTTACGAACAATATCCCATGGAATAATATTCCACAGGAAATGTTCATTGGGGTTACATAAAACTTACTTGGAGTACAACTCGACGATAAGCATCTCGTCAACAGGAACATCGATCATCTCTCTGGTAGGCAGATTCTTGATGGTTCCCTTAAAGTTCTCAACATCAGCATCGATCCATTCGGGTACTAATCTTCCAGCAGTAACATCAAGGATATCCTTGTATCTCTGCATGGACTTAGCGCTCTCCTTGATCTCGATAACATCGCCAGCCTTGATCAGGTAAGAAGGAATGTTTACACACTTACCGTTTACAAGTACATGCTTGTGGTCAACGATCTGTCTTGCTTCTCTTCTGGTTCTTGCAAAACCCATTCTGAACACTACATTGTCCAGTCTGCTCTCTAACAGGGTCATCAGGTTCTCACCGGTCATGCCCTTCATTCTATCAGCCTTCTCATAGTAGTTACGGAAAGGCTTCTCCAGAACGCCATAGATGAACTTAGCCTTCTGCTTTTCTCTTAACTGAAGTCCGTACTCAGATACCTTTTTGCCTGCTCTTGCAGAGGTTCTGTTAGACTTCTTGTCATAGCCCAGGTAAGAAGGCTCAAGGCCAAGGGCTCTACATCTTTTCAGTACAGGTACGCGATTTACTGCCATTTTTTTATTTTCCCTTCTTTATACTTCGGAAGTGACTTCCGAGGGTTGTTTACAGTGCCGCAATGCGGCACTTTCATCCAACTTGTTCTAATGTTACTTCATTAAAATTAATTGTTTCGTCTTCTGACGATTTCTCACTAAACGCGACGACGCTTAGGAGGACGGCATCCATTGTGAGGTACAGGAGTTACATCACAAATGCTTAAGACATCCAGTCCACTTGCAGACAGAGCTCTGATTGCTGCTTCACGTCCTGAACCAGGACCCTTTACGAATACGTCAACGGACTTTAATCCGTGAACAAGAGCAGCCTTTGTTGCTGTTTCAGCAGCCATCTGTGCAGCATATGGAGTAGATTTCTTTGAACCTCTAAAACCAAGACCACCGGCACTTGCCCAGCTAAGAGCATTACCTTCAGCATCTGTTAACGTTACGATTGTATTGTTAAAAGAAGACTGAATATGTGCCTGTCCGCGTTCAACGTTTTTTCTTACACGCTTTTTTGTTACTTTCTTTGCAACTTTTTTAGCCATTTTAAACTAACCTACTTTCTCATTTCCTGGGGATGCTTACATTTGCTTCCCTCTCACAGTTACATTTTGATCTCAATTACTTCTTCTTATTTGCCACCGTGCGCTTAGGTCCCTTACGAGTTCTTGCGTTGGTCTTAGTCTTCTGACCACGAACAGGAAGTCCTTTACGATGACGAATACCACGATAGCAGCCGATTTCCTGAAGTCTCTTGATATTCAGAGCGATTTCTCTTCTCAGATCACCTTCTACCATAACGCCAAGCTTTTCGATAGCTTCACTGATCTTCTTTACCTCATCATCGGTAATATCTCTCACTCTGGTATCAGGATTTACACCTGCTTCTGCTAACAGCTTGTCAGCAGTAGGTCTGCCTATTCCATAGATATAGGTCAAACCGATCTCAATTCGTTTTTCTCTAGGTAAGTCTACACCTGCGATACGAGCCATTTACGTTTCCTCCATTTTCCTGCGTAATCTCTTACGCTTTGCGCAACATTTCTGCGCTCACAACTTTCGTTGTGCGTGCGTACGTTTGGTCTGTTAGTTGTACGCTCAATAGTTACTAATTGATTGGGGCTCTCACCCAATCGGACACGATCCGATCTTTCCACGACGAGAATTTTAGAAAATCTTTTCGTCATGGTATCAACAAGTAATCTCCCGTAAGCTCTATCCAAATCTATTATGAAAATTGATATTTTTGATAATGATCAATTCAGCCGCACATAATAACCGGACAAAAACTCACATACCTGATCAAATGACGATCAAGCGGTGATTATCCCTGTCTCTGTTTGTGCTTCGGATTCTCACAGATTACTCTGATGCGTCCTTTTCTCTTGATGATTTTGCACTTTTCGCAAATCGGTTTTACTGATGATCTAACTTTCATGTTAAACCCTCCTTTCAAAAAAGACCGTCTTACATTATAGCATGACGGTCTTTCCTTTGCAAGCGTATTCTTACGCTTTTTTCAATCTTTTTCAATTTTTTTGACACTTTTTTACGTTTCTGACAATCAAAACAATAAAAGTAATGGCTGCAGCCGCCGCAACGCTCAAAATCCGGAAGGTAAACCTTGCATGCAGCGCAGAATGATGTTGTACGGCAATGATCCAGGCAAAAGGAATTGCGGCTGTGACAACGACCGGAAGTAACTGTGCATACACATTCTTCCATCTTCCCATAACAATGATCATCACCATCAGTCCTACTGCCACTGCGGCCAGGATTCCTGCGGCGATTCCCATATAAACCGGATATTCGTGAAGATTCAGTCCGATCACATAGAACCCTCCGTTCATCCGCGGTCTGCCGCCGATTGCCTCTGTACGACCGATAATGGACCAAATAGCATCTTTGATCGTACCGGTATGTAAAGTCAGGTCTGCAATGACCCATTTTGCTGCCCACATTCCCGCATAGCCGATTCCCCAGCTTGCGCAGAAGCCGATCAGCTTTTTGATATTATTCCATGCTCTGTCATTTTCTAATAAGAAGTAACAGCACAGGGGAATTCCCAGTGTAGTGATGGGATACGTCAGGAAATCAAAATAAGACGTCAGAATTCCAATGATCAGGAAGAATTCCGGATACTGTCCCTTCTCATGCAATCTGTCATGATGTAACAGCATATATTCCACTGCCAGAAGCGTCAGGATCCAGCACACCGACATGGTCAGAGAGATCAGCACCAGTACCGGTTTCATGAACAGAAAGCTTCCCAGGGTCACAGCTGCGACACCTGCATTCTGTTTTCGTATTGCCGTGATCAGTACCCAGATCATAAGTGCGATCTGTACCGCCAGTTCCAGCCATACCACATGCTTCCAGGAGAACAGCAGCAGCAAAGGCTTTAAGTATAAAAGATAGCCGTGCCAGTACCTCGCATAAATATGAAGGTACATGTTATTGACATTCTCATGAGATTCACAAAAAGCCTTCAGGGAATCTTCCGGCGTCCACACGTCCTCTTCCAGATCATAGTGGTACATCCACATGGCATGTTCATAAGCATTTTTATCCGGCAGTCTCTCTATGGCATTCTGTACCATGATAGCATCGGTGTAAGTCTCTCTGTTTTTCCACAAGTACTTTGAGAATGCATCTTCCGGGATCTCATCACCGGTCTTCAGCATATCCCCAACACTTTTCTCCACATTCCTGCGCATCGGCCCTACCGGAAGCAGGAATACCAATACCAAAAGCATCGTTCCCACTACCGCACTGATCGCCAGAATAGCAGCAAAGTTACGCATTTTTTTAGCCATAGCTATTTTCTCTCCAGATTGCACTTACTTATCTCTCCAGATAATACGTCCCTTGCTCAGATCGTAAGGAGACAATTCCAGTGTTACCTTATCTCCGGGAAGGATACGGATGAAGTTCTGACGAAGCTTACCACTGATGGTAGCCAGCACTCTGTGTCCGTTCTCCAATTCTACACGGAACATGGTATTGGGAAGTTTCTCCACAACGGTTCCTTCGATTTCGATTACATCACTTTTAGACATAAAATTCCTCCATAGCTTTCTACTTTTTACTTCTTTACATTACTTATTACTCAGATAATCCTCCAGGGTCTTGCGGATCTGTCTGTCGATCTCGTCCCGCTCCCCCGGAAGATTATGCTTTATGATCTGGATCAGTGTGTCCTGTGCCGAAGAATGTATGATCTGGATATGCTTTTTCTTTTTCTTCTTCGGATGTTCTACACCACGCAGCCTTCCGTCACACAGATAAACACATTCTCCCTCTTCACCGACGATCATGTACAATCTGTCCTTGTCATGACCGGCTTTTGAAGTTGCAAGTTCTCCTATCATACCGTAAGTCTAACCTTTCTTACGCATTATAATCGCAGTGGATTACTCTTAATACATGGTCAGGATCTCGGGCTCGCCGTCCGTGATCAGGACCGTATTCTCATAATGTGCGGACAGGGATCCATCCTCGGTGACAACTGTCCAGTCGTCATCCAGCCATGCCACATCCGGTCTTCCGATATTGATCATGGGCTCGATCGCCAGCGTCATACCTGCCTGTAACTTCAGTCCACGTCTGTGCTGTGCAAAATTGGGAATCTGCGGATCCTCATGCAGGCTGGTGCCGATACCATGGCCTACCAGATCTCTTACGATGCCATAACCAAAAGGTTTAATATAAGCATCGATGGCATTGGAAATATCATACAGGTGGTTGCCTGCCTTCGCCATCTCGATTCCTGCGAAAAAGCTTCCCTTGGTTCTCTCCATCAGGAGTCTTGCTTCTTCACTGACCTGACCTACCGGGAAAGTACGTGCCATGTCGGAATGATACCCCTTATAGATCAATCCTGCATCCAGACTTACAATATCACCCTCGTGAAGAATATGATCTTTGTGAGGAATACCATGTACGACTTCATCATTCACAGAAACACAGATAGATGCCGGATATCCGTTATAATTCAGGAAGTTGGGAATACAGCCGTGGGCACGGATCAGCTTCTCACCCAGATTGTTGATATCCAGAGTGGATACACCGGGGTGCACTGCCTTCTCCATCTGGCTGAATACATCCGCCAAAATTTTACATGATTCTCTCATCAGCTCGATCTCACGCTGTGATTTGATAGTTACTGCCATTTTATTCACCTTTCCGTTCCGGATTTTTCTGCTGTTTGTCAGGGATCCGGACTATTCTTAACCAAGGATTGCTACGATATCCGCAAATACCTCTTTCATATCCTTGGTGCCGTCTACGATCTTTAATACATTTTTCTTGGTATAGAAATCGATCAGCGGCTGGGTCTGGTCATGATATACCTTCAGACGGTTCAATACGGTCTCAGGCTTATCATCATCACGCAGTACCAGTTCCTGTCCACACTTATCACAGATGCCTTCCTTTTTGGGCGGGATGTACTCGATATGATAGGTTGCGCCGCAGGACAGACATGCGCGTCTGCCGGACATTCTCTTCACGATATTCTCATCGGGAACATTTACGTCGATCGCAAAATCAATAGCATCTCCCAGCTCGGTCAGTGCCTTGTCCAGTACCTCTGCCTGAGGAATGGTTCTGGGGAATCCATCCAGTACATAGCCGTTCTTGCAATCATCCTGTGCAACTCTGTCTAAGAGGATCTTGACAGTCAGTTCATCGGGAACCAGCTGACCCTGATCCATGTATTTCTTCGCTTCCATACCAAGCTCGGTTCCGTTCTTGATATTTGCACGGAAAATATCTCCTGTGGATACATGAGGAATTCCATACTTCTCAGCGATCATTTTTGCCTGTGTACCTTTACCTGCACCGGGTGCGCCTAACATGATAATCTTCATATCTATACCTATACCTTTCCCTGTTTTTCACGGACATATATGTCCAATAATATGTCCAATATTAATATTTTACCGTTTTTATGGTTTCTTTGCAACATGAAATATCAAAAGACACTTTTTCCATAAAATTGCCGCCACCGTAAAGAGTGATACTAAATCCGCAGCCACAAACAGTGGACGCTCCTTATAGCGGATCATGACCTCCGCAGGCTGCTGCGGCATATTGCAGGCCACTCTTGTATCAATGACCTGTCCTTCCGTTATCTTTCCGTTGATCCGTACCTCGTAACCGGGATAATAATAAATGGGAAAGACTAAATAGTCATCCGCATCGCCGCACTGTTCCAGGAAAAATCGTAGCCGGTTTCCCTGCCTGTCCAGATTCCGATAGCTTATGGCAGAGCCCTTTGCGGTCTTTATTGCATTATCTTCCGACTGATAATTCAATTGTAGTGCCCGGAACTTATTGCCTTCCCAATACATATACATTCCGTCAGAGTACTGCTGTCCCTCCAGCCACATCTTATCGTCCGACTGTGCCATATCATGGGTTATCCTGTCAAAGTAATAACAGGTACTGACGATCACGAGTGACAATATCACACCATACACCGTAAAACGGTTACTCTTTTTCTCCAGCCACACAACACTTACAGAAGAAACGGCACACAAGAATAAAGTAGCCGGGCTTAAAAAGCGCCATGCAAACTGCAGGGATTGCGCCAGCACGGAAAACACGGGCAGTTCCTGCAATTTATCCCACGGGCAGATCCAGGAAGCCAAAAGCAAGCAAAGTACGCCGTAACACAGACAATGCTTTCCCATCCTTGCCGCAACGTTCTCCGCATCATCCGTAACAAGCTGTACGAGAAAAATAAGCACACCTGCCAAAAGTGTCAGTCCCACAGACAGAGACATTTCTCCCTGTGCCGTTCCCTGAAGCAGGTTCGTTCCGTCCGCAGGCGAAAACAACTGAAACATCTGTGTCAGGTACACACCGCTGCCGGCGACTTCCATAGGCATATGGAATGCCTGAAAGTCCTGTCCGGCATAATACAAAAAGGGCACCAGAAATGCAGCATTCAGGCACAACGTTCCAAATACAGCCTTCAGCAATGCCATGATCCGGCTTTTTATGTTTTCCCGTTTTATCGCTATGCTGTGGATCAGCCATAGGATTCCCTCTATTCCAAGGAAGATCAGACACATTTCGAAGGATAATACATGGGATTCCAGTACACCGGTAACTCCCAATACCATGAGAAACCATTTCTTCTCCTGCCCATAAAATATTTCATAGGTGCCCCACAGTAGCAAGGGAAGAAACACCATAGCAAGGCTTTCCCCCAATGCGGCTCTGTAATATAGATTTGTAAGCCGGTATGTGGCAAACGTATACAAAACACTCATTAGCCAGGCTGATTTCTCGGATCCGGTGATTGCACGCACTGCATAAAAGCTCAAAAATGCAGTTGCAATATTCATTGCTGTCAGTAACACCTTGTAGCAAAGCATTGCAGATACACCAAAGAAGCGCAAAATTGCTACCGGATACAAAAACAACGAGGGATACATCGTAGGAGACAGATTACCGTAACCGCCGGACTGTAACGGATTGATCCTTACAGGGAATTCTCCGTTCTGCAATCCCTGATAAATCCCTTCCAGTCTGGTAATATGGTACAGGAGATCATCTCCCTTACACAGATTGTCCGAAAAAAGCGGAACCGATGCCGCCAGACCGATTCCGGCCAGAAGTAATATTCTGTCATATCGCCGCAGAGTCCCGGTCCATCCACACAGCAGAATTATGGCTGCACATGCGATGTACAAAGCTGACAGAAAATAACCATCATGATTCTCCAGAGCGACACTCTGTATTTGTATCCGGCAGAATGTGCCCGGTTCCGTAGCCAGATTCCGCTCACTGTTTTCAAATGCA
>OGWU01001245.1_pt1 | contig 15103 bp, 15 predicted proteins | sample 1576071 | NCBI WGS metagenome assembly OGWU01 (sample SAMEA3541582, study PRJEB24748) | human gut metagenome | biome: human gut; feature: human-associated habitat; material: faeces | place: China | collected 2012
TAACCTCACTAGTCTCCCATACAGGGAAAAATGTTTTTCCAACTTTTTTTGAACACAAGCCCCTTCCCGGGACGCTAATGGTAGGAGGGCAGCTTAAGGCCCCAGCCCTTACCCCCTCCTTCCCTGATGAAACAATGACTATTAAAAGCCCGGCGGAAAGCATTCCGCCGGGCTTGCTTTTTATAAGACTCCGCCGGTTAAAACGTCCGGGAAATTAACGGGTAGTTAAACGATCATATAACTCATTGGCATATTTATGATTGGGATGGTTCACATTCATATACGCCTCATAAAGAGGATGGGATGGATCCGATTCCATCCGCATGGCTTCCTCCGCAGGGGAAGGCGCCGCATTTCCTGTATGATGGAGAGGAGCTTCATCAAGCAGGCGTGATGCCTGGTACAACAGGCGGATTGCATCCGGATTGGAACCGAGTCCCGGATTATCCAGTAAAGCGTCCGCATCCACCCCTGTTTCAGAGGCAAGCCGCCGAAGAACGGCGGCAGCCCTGCCCATGTTGCGTTCATAATTGGCGCCCCATTCCTGCTGAAGGGATTGTTCCGCCTGCATTTCCATCTCCATCCGGGCATCTTCCATGTGCTCACGGGCCTCGTCATATGCCTGGGCCATTGTCTCCTGAAGAGCATTCATTGCCTCCGGCGGTACTCCGTAACGATAGGCCGTGCGGGCCATACGCTCTGCCAGCCCGGCATTCCATTCGCTTTCCGGCGTGGATTCAGGACGTTCCAGACGGTATTCTTCCTCCGACTCCGGCAATCCGGCCAGCCGGCGGAACCGCGCCATCTGTTCTTCATTCTCCACACCGGGATAACGTCGCAGGCGTTCCAGCTCCGCGTAACTCTTCGCCAGAGCCTCCGGCGTCTTAAACTTGGAAAGAGATTTCTCCATCCCTTTCAACTCATCAAACCGGGCGTACCAATCCGGAGCAAAACCTCCGTCCTCACCCAGAAGGGGAGGAAAAGGTTCAGTTTGAACTGCGGTTTCGGACAGCGCGTCCGTCTCCGGGGAAACGGCCCCGGAACCCTCCGCATCCCTGAAAGGAGCGGCCATGCTGTTATCAATGGAATCAATCATTTTTCTCTTCTTCTGTGGTTTCTTTAATGGCTAATTGGAGCTGGCGGCGGATGTACAGAAAGATCTCCCTGTAGGCATCCCTCCTCATGGCGTCCAGAGGGTCGTAATTCCCCGGACTTCCTTGAAAAACGGGCAAATCAGTCTGGAAACGGGCTTCCAGAAAGGAAAGAGTCTCACGCCCGTCCTGGGTGTCAAACACCCGGAGAAGCTGGCGCCTTTTGAAACGGGCCTCCCGGACGGAGGCCTCCTGCTGCAATGTCGTATCCTGGTTCATTTCTGAATCGCGGTTAACTGGTCAAGCAAGGGATTGAGGGAAGCATAAGGATCCTCTTCCGCCGGAGCCAGGGAGGCTCCCTGCTGGAGGTCCGCCCGTTCCTTCCGCATGGCACGGACATCGGCCCAGGGCCTCAGCATGCTCTCCGGGGCGCCGTCCACACGGGCGGACAGGCGGAAACAGTGGTCCCAGTCCACATGATCCGCCAAATCCGGGGCAGCCTGCATCATCATATTCAGCCGCTGAAGGCTGCGGTCCATCCCTTCACTCTGCAAGCGCCTGAGCACCAGGGCAATCTTTGACTGATAGACAACCCTGGGTTCTCCCACGGCAACGGAGCCGTCCCTCCCTACCCTCAATACCGCACGGGGTGGCCTGGGAAACTTGCCCATCCGGAACAGCAGGGAAAAAATGCGTGTCATTGTGGAATACAGATCACTCACAAACAGCGTGAAGGAAGGAGAAAACATCAAGACGCGCTCATTCTCCCGCGCCATGACCTCCGTGGCAGTCATATTGCCGCGGTGCCCGCTCCAAAGCTCCAGCATAGGCAGATAATAGGCACGGCGTATCGCATCCTGCTTCTGTGCCAGACGGTCCATCCCAACATCATACCTGCCCTGCGTAGCCCATTCCCGGGGAAGGTGAAGGGAAGCGGCCTCCGGGGTAATGACGGTCCTGCCGCCGGCCCGCAAATCCACCTCCCCAATCTGGTTGGCGAGCTCCAGAATACGGGGAAAGGCGGCCACCTCGCCAAGAGTGTCCAGAATACGGTTCAGGAACTGCACCTGCTGGATGGCGGGAAACACCAGCCTGCCGGGAGCCAGACCGTACGGGCCGCTGCCCCACTTCAAAAAGCGGGTTACCAGATAAGGGAACTCCATGTATCCCCCTTCCTCCACAATCACCTGGTCGTCCAGAGACAGGTAAACGCTTTCAAACGGCATGTGGGAGGCCTGCTCCCTGCGGCGGCTGCGCCGGGTGCGCGGGCGCACCACATGCAGAAACCTCAGAGTTGTGGCATACGGATTGCCTCCGCGCTCCAGAACTTCCCGAGCCTTGGGCCCCAGAGCTTTCACCCCGAACATGGAGCGTGCCTGATGAGCCGTGTAGGTAAACTCCCTGACGTAGGTATCCACCCGGCCTTCCGCATTCTCCGCACAGGCGAACTGTCCGCACGGAATATTGGTAAACAACAGCCTTCCGTCCGAGGATGTGCCCGTAAACAGACTTCCGGTCCCCAAAGCCACCCGGTCCAGAAAACACTCATGAATCTCCGTATAAAAATTGGAAACGGACAATTCTCTCAGGGCAATTTCCGAACACTGGTTATACCAGGCCTCAGCCTCGTCGCCTCCCCGGTCATCCGGAGCCGACCACTTGAACCATACGTCATGGCTGGGCGTAATATAGGACATATGGCCGCTGGCCAGCTTCTGGCATGCCTCCACAGCCGTAGTATCCGTCATGCGGTCCATGGCGTCCCTGTTGGGTAGGGAAACCTCCCCTTCCCGATTCAGGCGGCGAGGCAGCACGTAATCCCTCAGACGGTCCCACCACGTTTCCCATGGCGCGCGCTGGGCGGCCAAGGACTTGTACACGGAATTCAATTCCGCAACTCTTTCTTCCATGGCAACGCCTATCCCAGAGTTTTCCTAAGCAGAGTCCGCGGATTAACCTCCCCCTGCCCGGCGGAAGAATGACGGCGCGCCAGAATGGTGGAAATCATTCCCTGCCTCTGCCGTTCCCGGGCCTGATAATCTTCCCCTACTTCTTGTTCCACGCTCTCCGCCTTGACCGGGATGGTCTGCTCTGGAGCAGAAGCGGAAGGTGTGGACGGTTTCATAAATCCCATAATTTCTTTTGCTTTCTATTCATGGTTGATACTGATTCCCCTTCCCTTCTGCCGGATATAAGGCTCCAGAGGATGCCGGACGCCCGCCTCACAGACAATCCATGCGGCGGGAGCGTTCTTTTCCCATGGAAGGAAAGGGAGCTCTCTCCACCTGCCCGAACAATCCGGGCAAGTGCTTGCATTTATCAAATAAACAAATCGGCAAAAAATGCACCTGAGGAAAAACCGGACGCATACATGCCATTGGTGGCATCAAAGAGGTCGCCTCCAAACGTGATGCATTCCGCATCCGTTTCCTCCAAAACATAGGGCGCTATGATCAATGAATCCTTACTTCAGCCGGATACGCCATCCGCGCTGGACATCTGCAACGCGGCCCTCTCCAAAATAGGGGAGGCACCTCTGGACGCGCTGATTGCCAATGAATCCACGGCATCCCGCCTTTGCGTTCTTCATTACCATCCGGCCCGCAGGGAAACCCTTTGCATGGCGCGCTGGACCTTCGCCGCTACGCAAACCACTCTGGACTCCGTTTCCGCACAGGCGCCCAATTCCCTGACCCCCTATCAATTCACGCTGCCCGTAGACTGCCTGCGCGTGCTGGATGTGGAATGCTCGGAATGGAAAATGCAGGGACGCCGCATTCATGCTTCCTGCGCCCCGCTGCCCCTAAGCTACATTGCCGATATTGAAAACGCTGACCAATTCGATCCCCTCTTCATGGACGCACTGGCCACCCGGCTGGCAGAAAAACTGGCCATGCCCCTGACGGGCAACCAAAGCCTGCGCCAGAATCTTAACCAGGAATTCCATAAAATCATTCTTCCGCAGGCGGCTACCGTCAATGCGGTGCAGTGCTTTTCCAATGATTCCCACCCGCTGCTGGATTTGCTGAGAAAAATCAAATCGCCCTCTTGCCCGGAAGAATGTGAATAACATGAGAATAATAAGCAAATAACATAATAATAAGTTGTGAATACATGCTCATGAAAGCACTGGATTTCATACAGATATTTGCCTCCAACGTCCGCAGGCTGGACTTCCGCCTCAGCAGTGCCCAGGTCATCCTGGCCGTCATTGCCGGGTACAGGCGCCACAGCACCATTACGGAAGCCACACGGCTGCACCCTAATACCGTCACCAATATCCTGCAGGATCTCATTGCGCAGGGATATGTCAACCGTATTGGAGACGGTCGCCCTTATGTTTACCGGCCCACTGCGGATGGAGAACAGCTTGCCGGAAACCTGCTGGACAAAAATACATTCCCCGGCACATGAAAAATCCCCTGCTCAGTACGGAAGAAAAACGCCGCTGGTTAGCCCGCGTTTTCCGGGACGAGGACGGGGAATACTCTCAGGCGGACAAATTCAAGGCGCTGGTGGAAGACACCAAACTGGCAGCGCTGCAGCAGGAAGAGGAGGAATTCAAACGCCAGCGGGAAATGGGCGCTGCACCACAGGACCCCATCCTGGCTCTGCTCCAGTCCCTCCCCCCGGCAGAACTCAATCTCAATAATCACCCCTCTTCCTGACAACTTAACAGGATGATGGAACAAAAAAGCTCTCTAGACCAAACAAGCTTGGAGAGCTTTTTCTTTTCCAGATAAGTTACGTACTCTCCAGGGAGTACGGCGGGAGGCATCTTCTCGAAGCTTGCCCTCGTCATGTTTCAGTCCACGCACTCCTTGCGGAGTGCGACAATGACCGCTACGGAGGTTGTGGCCCGTCAGAAGGTTTCAATCCACGCACTCCTTGTGGAGTGCGACCCCTTGCCGGCGCGAAGCTTTACGAGTGGATGGGGTTTCAATCCACGCACTCCTTGTGGAGTGCGACCGATGGAACCGGGCGGCCCGGAAGTATTGTCCGAAGTTTCAATCCACGCACTCCTTGTGGAGTGCGACCGCGGGCGGCAATCAGCTCTTTTTCGTGTTTGCGGTTTCAATCCACGCACTCCTTGTGGAGTGCGACTCATCTTTCAGTACGGTTACAAGTTTTCCGAATGGTTTCAATCCACGCACTCCTTGTGGAGTGCGACAGGGCACGGGCTTCAATGGCCGGAAGCAGTTTTGGTTTCAATCCACGCACTCCTTGTGGAGTGCGACGGGCCGGGTGCTTGTGGAGCCGGGCTGGCAGGCCGTTTCAATCCACGCACTCCTTGTGGAGTGCGACTCGCTAGGCAAAACCAGTGACCCCCTGAGTGCTATGGTTTCAATCCACGCACTCCTTGTGGAGTGCGACTGCTCATCCCTTTCATGCAGGAAATATCCCCCATGTTTCAATCCACGCACTCCTTGTGGAGTGCGACGTTGGCGAGCTCAGCAAATACATTCCCAGTGAATGTTTCAATCCACGCACTCCTTGTGGAGTGCGACTAACTGGCTGTCCATCCGCACCGACAGAGAAGCCGTTTCAATCCACGCACTCCTTGTGGAGTGCGACGAAAGCTTCCTGCGATAGCGATGCCGGAGTAGCGGTTTCAATCCACGCACTCCTTGTGGAGTGCGACACGATTTTTTTGAAGTGGCCTTGCACTCCAAACGAAGTTTCAATCCACGCACTCCTTGTGGAGTGCGACTTCCAGGCGGTCGGTATCAATGCCCAAATCCTGGGTTTCAATCCACGCACTCCTTGTGGAGTGCGACACAACCGTAAACCAGACTGGGGTCGGCTTGTTCGGGTTTCAATCCACGCACTCCTTGTGGAGTGCGACACTTATCGACAAGTGCCTTGGAAAATTTGAGCAGTTTCAATCCACGCACTCCTTGTGGAGTGCGACAGGCAGCTATTGCCGGAATAGCTGCTTTGTTGTCGTTTCAATCCACGCACTCCTTGTGGAGTGCGACTGCGCCCGACCTTATACATTGCTACTCAACAGAGCAAATCATACTTTGCGCCAACCTCCCTAAAAAGACCGTCATTGCACGGTTGCTCTTTCTGAGTATTTATCTGTCAATCTTCTATTCCCAATGCATTACACCAATCGCCGACCTGCCGGGGAATTCGTGTGAGCTTGAGGTTGGCGCACAGGCCATGTTCAACAGTCTTTAAATAATCAAGGGACCGGAGATGTCATAGCTTTTCTCCTTACCCAATTGTTCTATTTTATGATGCCAATTGGACCCCATATGATAAATTCTGAGGCTGTCACTCTCGCTATCAATAATCTTAAGCAGCTTGTTCCTAATGTCAACCAATTGAGCAGGAGGCAATTCACATTCAAATACGGAATTCTGCACTCTCTGTCCGACATTTTCACAGGCTCGGGCAACTTGCCGCAACCGCCGCTGCCCGGCCTTGTCATCCGTAGCTACATCATACGTAATGAGAATATACATGACAACAGCTCGTTTTACTTGCCGATGAACGGAGGGTAGAAATCCAGATCCCCACGCAAATGGCGTGCCAACAAAAGGGCCTGAATATGAATCAGCAATCCCAGGGTGGTTTTTTCCTGAAGAAAAGGATGCACCAGAACGGTCTTTTTCCGTTCCTGCCAGGCATTTAATACTTTTTTACGGGAATCTTCCTTCAAAAAAACGGCTCCGGATTCTTCCTTGTCAAAATCATCTGAGGATATCTGCTTGCGGTTAATCAGGGTAAGGGCCAGGCGATCGGCAAGAGGAGCCCGGAATTCCTCCATCAGGTCCAAAGCCATTCCGGGACGCCCCGGGCGGTCACGGTGCAGAAAGCCTGCGGCGGCATCAATGCCGGAACTTTCAAGGGCGGACCTGGCGTCATGGCACAACAAACTGTATAGAAAAGATAAAAGAGCATTAAAACAATCTTTGGGAGGACGTCTATTGCGGCTTTCAAACACCAGCTCCGGATCTTCCGTCCTCTGGCAATGGGACAAGCAGGAAAAATAGGTTTCCGCTGCGGAACCTTCAATGCCCCGCAACATGTCTCCGGAATTGCATCCACGGGCCATGCGGCAAAAAGCCGCCAGACGATCGATCGCCTCCGACAAATCTTTCCCGTATGTTCTTTGCGCCCTTAAAAGCAGACTGCGGCAATTCGCAATTTTGGCTCCTATCATTTCCCGGGCAACGCCAACCCATCTTGCCTCATCATCAGCCCAGCGGTATTGCTCCCGGCGCAACAGGATATTTCCCTTCATGAAGCCCTGTACGCCAGCCAGAAATTTACCGTAAGGATTGCAGAAGGAAAGCGTGATGCCGCGTTCCGCACAGGCTCCCATCAAATAAGGGGAAACTCCTATGTCCCATCCCAGCGTCACAATACCCTCCAAGTTATGGAGGGGAACCCTCAGCAGACACGTTCCTTCTGCATTGACTTTTACAGTATCGCCATCCTTGGACAGCCAGCATCCTTCCAGCGTCACAAACAATGTATTTAAATGCTTCTTCATAAATCATCGGCTTCACTTGTTTCCAAGCTGTCTTCAAACACACTATCCACCCGGGCTTTCATGGTCTGCCTGTGCTCCCGGCAAACGTTAGGAAGACAGTCATTGACCAGGGAACAGGATTTGCAGGCTTTGGAATACATGGGCGGCGGCGTCACTTCCCCGGTTAAAACCTCCCTGGCATTCCTGATAGCCTCGGCTGTCAGAATACGCAGCTCTTCATCAAATACCACCTCCATCCTTTTCTGGGTCTTTCCATAAAACAGAAAACCGGAGGGAATCTCCAACCCAAACATTTCTTCCAGGCACAAGGCCTGGGCGCACACCTGCACTTCATCCGCACGGTGCGGTTTGGGCTTGCCAACCTTGTACTCCACGGGCGTCATGGATACGGGAATGCCGCCTTTCTCAGCATAAACAACCTCCACGACATCCGCAATGCCGTGAATTCCCCATTGGAGGGAAGAAATATGAAGAGAACGCAGGATCCTCTTTCGCCCGCGGTTTTCCGTCATGCCGGAATCCGCCCGTTCATGAAATACATTCCCCTCCGCCGTAAATTGATTATCAGCCCACGCGCATTCCAGATGAATCAGTGCGCATTGCCTGGGACAATACAAGTAATGCTGTAATGCCGCCAAGGGCACTGAAAAAAAGGAAGAAGACATCTTGGAAATTCTGTTCAGGGTGAAACACTAAATAAAATACTAAATTAATCAATTCATATATTGCAAATGATCATATGGAACCTATGATAGTTTCACATGTATCAGGCTCGCCCCCATCAGTCTCTTTCCACTCACGAACAAGAATGTGCCCGTACGATGTCCACCCTGCTTGCTCCCTTAGGGCTATCGCAATTTGGAGCCTTGATCGGCGGCATGCACGACTTCGGCAAAATGAGTGCAGACTTTCAGCAATACATGGATGCTCTCTCTCAACATATCAGTCCTCCAATTCCAAAAGGCGGCATAGACCATTCCACTGCTGGAGCCCAGTTTGTCTGGAATTATTTTCCCATCCCGGAGAACTCTGAAGAATTTTTTATCTTCCGGCAAATCATTGCTTTATGTATTGCCTCCCATCACAACCCTGCTCTCATTGACTGCTTCCGTGGCACGATGCCCGGAGATGACGTATTCTCCAAGCGCATGAAAAAATCCGGCGAGAAAACCCATCTTGATGAAATCCTGTCCAAATTGACGTTTCAGGAGAAAGAGCATTACTACTCTCTCCTGAAAAAAACGGAACTGGCCACGGAATTCAAGAATGTTTACACCCTCCTTACCACCCTATTTGGCCACTGTCCAAAAAAACAAGCATTCCATGCCGGACTAATCGCACGGTTCTGCTTGAGCAGCCTTATCGAAGCGGATTACACTAGTGCTTCCGGAAAAGGAAGCTACGAAAGCATTCCGGAACCGGATTGGGAAGGAATGTTAAAAAACTTGAATAAACATCTCGAACAATTCAAGGCTGATACTCCCATCAATCAAAGCCGGGCAGCCATGTCGCAGGAGTGCCTTCAAGCTGCTCCAGGACGAGTTGGCAAGTGGAACCTTACACTTCCCACCGGTGCAGGCAAAACCCTCTCAAGCCTTAGATTTGCCCTGGAACATGCACGGCGGCACCATTTGTCACGCATCATTTACATCATTCCCTATACCTCCATTCTTGACCAAACGGCCAATGCCATCCGGAAAGTACTTGGAAATGAATATAAAGACCGCATCCTGGAGCATCATTCCAATCTGGTGAAGGAAACCCTTAACAAGGAGGGAGAACTGGAACCATGGTCACCGGAAAGAAAAACCTGGTACATGGAAGCCACTCAAACATGGAACGTTCCCATTGTACTCACTACATCCGTCCAATACTTGAATGCCTTATATGCATCCGGCAAACAGCATGTGCGGCGCATGTACTCCCTGGCAAATGCCGTTGTTATTTTTGACGAAGTGCAAGCTATTCCCCCAACCTCACTACGGCTTTTTGAACATTCGCTGGATTTTCTCGCCGGCATCTGCCACAGCAGCACCATCCGCTGTACGGCTACTCCTCCGGAAACTGCCACGGAAGACGGAACGCATGCTCATCTCATCGAAACACCTATTATTCCGGACAGCCAAGCTTACTTCGATCAATTTAGCCAATTCCGTCAATGCGAGGTTGTCTGTGAACGGAAACCCTCCAATTACTGGACTGTAGAAAAAATGAGGGACTTCATCATGGAGCAAGCTTCTTCCAAAGGCCCCACCCTCGTCATCGTAAACACCAAAAAACTGGCCTCCAAACTGGCCTGCGCCTGCCGGGACCTGAATACAGAGGCGGACGTTTTCCACCTCAGCACCAATATGTGCCCTGCCCACAGGAAAGAAATCATCACGAACCGTATTGACAAAAAATCTCTGGAAAAGGCCAGAAGGAAGGGAAAAGCCGTTGTGTGCATCAGTACCGGCCTCATTGAGGCCGGAGTGGACGTAGACTTTGACGTAATCATACGGAGCGTGGCCGGCCTGGATTCCTGCACTCAGGCGGCAGGCCGATGCAACAGGGACGCCAACCGTTCCGGGGGAAGAGTTATCCTGATTAATCCCGCAGGCAATCTGGAAAGACTGGATTTTCTACCGGAACTTGAAATCGGAAGGGAAATTGCTATGGGAATGATTTGTGATCCTGAAGAAGGAGGAATTCTGGGAAATAAATCCGTTTCGCTCTATTTTAAGGAATTCTACGGCAAGCTCACCCGCTCTCATAATCATGATCATCTATCCTACCCGTTTATATGCTCCAACGTCGCCACTAACATGGAGGATGCGCTATCTCAAAATTTCAAACTGATGACACATCCCCGTCAGCAGTCCAAATATGCTCCCCTCCGTCTTTTCCAGGCCTTTGATTCGGCAGCACGCCAATATCATCCGATCAAGGATGATACAATAGCTGTTATCACCCCTTATGGAAGAGGGGAAGAATGCAGGGAAAAGCTTTGGAATATGAATCCTCATACGGATGAAGAATGGGAACAATGGAATGAATGGCTCCAAAAAGCCAGAGCCTATTCCGTCGCGATTTCCAGCCAACTTCTTGAAAAATACTTGAATTCGGGAGACATTATGCGTATACAGGAAGGAGTGGATATTTATACAACAATACCTAATAAATATGATCCATTTCTGGGCTTTCTCACAGATCCCGGAGAAACTTCCGGGGCGCTGACCGTTTCCCAGATTTAAAAATTTCAACAGCTTTATATTCATGCTTAATCAAATCGAATTTAAGGTCTACGGGAAATATGCGCTTTTCTCCGACCCTCTCACCCGGATAGGCGGAGAAAAATGTTCTTATCAAATCCCCACTTATGAAGCCCTGAAAGGAATTGTAAAGGCGGTGTACTGGAAACCCACCCTGATCTGGTTAATTGACGAGGTGAGAATAATGCGCCCTATCCGTCTGGTTCCCAAAAATATGAAACTGATCAAATATCATGAAGCCGGGGCGGATTTATCCGTATATACCTACCTTCAAGATGTGGAATATCAAGTCAAGGCTCATTTTGAATGGAACATGTACCGTCCGGATATGTCCAAGGACCGGATCGACGGCAAGCATTATGAAATTGCCCGTCGCATGATTGACCGCGGAGGACGTAGGGACATCGCATTGGGAACCAGGGAATGCCAGGGATACGTGGAACCATGCCGGTTTGGAGAAGGAAAGGGATTCTATGATCAATATGGAGACACCTCCTTCGGACTCATGTTCCATGGTTTCAATTATCCGGATGAAACGGGAAAAGAGGAGCTTTCCATACGTTTTTGGCGTCCGGTCATGGAAAATGGAACGATCCGCTTCGTGCGCCCTGAAGCATGCGAAATTGTCAAGCATGTACGCCCCATGGCGGCATGCCCGCCAAGATCCAGCGGACTGAATGATCTGAGCCTGGGAGAATGAAAGGAAAAAGAAAACGATGAACTGGATGTACGCCTTATACGCCACCTATGAACAAAACCGTGATTATGTGGGTCGTATTGACAAAGAACCGGCCCACGGCAACAGGAAAGAACGCCTCATTACTCCTCTTCTGCCGCTGTACCACAGCATGCAGAATGCTCACATCACCATCACATTGAACAGACAGGGAGAGCTAATTGATGCATCCCTCAACAATCAGAACAGTCAACTCACCATCATCCCCGTTACGGAAGCCTCAGGAGGACGCACCAGCGGAGCCTGTGCCCACCCTCTGTGTGACAAGCTCCAATACGTGGCAGGTGATAACGCTGACTATTTCCCTCCGGAAGAATCCCCGGCCAAACGGACCAAACAACTCAAAACCCTGCAGGCATCCTACGAACAATATGAACAGCAATTATCGGAATGGGCGGCGTTTGACCCCGGGAATGTCAAACTGAACGCCGTTCTGGCCTATATTCGTAAGAAATCCCTGATCAGGGACTTGATCAAAGAGGAAATCCTACATGTGGAAGATTCCACCAACACTCTGCTTCCTGTATGGAAAGGGGATAAACAGGAAATGCCCGCTATCTTTGAAATTCTGGGAGCGTCCACCCAAGAAAATGCGTTCATAAGATGGAAGATCAACAACAAGGATGGAAACCCTCCGGAAGTGTATGAAGACCCCGCCATGTACGAATCCTGGCGAATTTATACGGAATCCAAGGCTAACAAAGAAGGGATGTGCTATGTCCTGGGAAAAACAGCACCTCTGGCAACCACTCACCCGGCACGCATCAGAAACGCCGGAGACAAGGCTAAACTCATTTCTTCCAATGACAGTTCCGGCTATACCTACCGCGGCAGATTCATTGAAGCGGATGAAGCGTGCGGAGTAAGTACGGAAGTCACCCAAAAAGCCCACAGCGCGCTTCGCTGGCTTATCTCCCGCCAAGGCTGGTATGATGGAGATCTTGTCGTTCTCGCCTGGTCTCCCGGTCTGTTGAAAGTTCCGTCTCCCTGCGGCAATGTGCAGGAATGGGAACACTACACGCCCGACCAGCCAACACCGAATGACCAGGTCACCCAATTGGTTAAGCAATTTAAAAAAGAACTCTCCGGAGGAGGAAAAGAGCTGCTGCGGACATCATTGAATGAAAACGATATTAAAAACCGTGTTCTTGTTCTCAGCTTGAATTCTGCGTCGCCGGGGCGCATGTCCCTCTCCAGCTTTCAGGAATTTACCGTCTCCGAATACCTTAACAACCTGCTTTCCTGGCATTCCAAAGCCAGTTGGAAACAGCACCTTCCTAAAGACAAGGAAGGAAACGACCGATCTTATATTGGCGCGCCGTCTATCTCCATGATTGTCAAAGCAGCGTATGGAATAAAGGTAGACGATAAACTACGCAAACACGCCCTCTCCAGACTACTACCCTGTATTCTTTACAATCTACCCATCCCTCCGGACCTGGAAAAGCAATGCGTCATCCAGGCATCCAAACGGCATGCCATGGAACGGTGGGAATGGGAAATGACCTTGGGAGTATCCTGTTCCGTTTATCTTTATAACCATCCACAAACAAATACTTCGTCCTCAGATACCATGAGCCTTGATCCAAAAATCACAGATCGCAGTTACCTCTTCGGCCGTCTTTTAGCCGTTGCAGAAGCCATCGAAACATCAGCGTTGAATATCACGAAAACCTCCCGCCCCACCAATGCGGAAAAACTTATGCAGCGGTTCCAGCAAAGACCGTCAGAAACATGGTCCATGCTGGAAAAAAGCATTCAGCCCTATCGCAACATTTTGAAAAAAAATGAAAACACCGTTTCTTTCTTGAGAAGCTATGATGCTTACATAGACAATATCATGGAAACATTCCTCATGGGACAATTCATGGATAACGGGCCATTAACCGGAGCCTACCTCCTCGGTTACCACTGCCAGAGAGCCTTTATTTACAAAACTAAAGAAGAAAAAAATGCTGAACTGGCAAAATAAATCTTAGAATAAAACATTAATTCAACACTATAAAACCACATCATGAGCCTTAATCATAAAATCGACTTTGCCGTCATCTTTACCGTTACGAACGCTAATCCCAACGGAGACCCTCTCGATGGCAACCGGCCCAGAACCACCTTGGAAGGACTCGGAGAAATCTCTGATGTCTGTCTTAAAAGAAAAATCCGCAATAAACTGATGGACATGGGGCAAAACATCTTTGTTCAGTCAGACGACAGACGTGTAGACAACTATAAAACATTGAAAGAACGTGCTACTTCCATCCTGAAACAAAAAGGTACGTCTGCTGAACTGGCACAAAAAGCCTGTCAGGAATGGTATGATGTGAGAGCTTTTGGACAGGTCTTTGCCTTAAAAGACAAAGATGCGGCAAAAGGCACCGGCGTCTCCATAGGAATCAGAGGCCCAGTCACCATTCAACCAGCCTTTAGCAAAGATACGGTGAATATCACTAGTACACAAATTACGAAAAGTGTCAGCAATGACGGAGACGGCAGCAAAAAATCTTCCGACACCATGGGCATGAAGCACCGGGTGGACAAGGGAACCTATGTCTTCTTTGGAGCAATCAATCCACAGCTGGCAGAACTCACAGGCTTCTCGGATGAAGATGCCTCCATTTTCAAACAAGTGCTTCCTCAGATGTTTGAAGGAGACGCCTCCTCTGCTCGACCGGAAGGCAGCATGTCTATTCAAAAAGTCATTTGGTGGGAGCATAACTGTAAAAGTGGTCAATACTCTTCTGCGAAAGTCCACCACTCCATTGAAATCTCCGAGGATGGAAATATTGTAAAGAAATATGATCTACCGGGATTAACCCCGGAAATGATTGAAGGCTTCTGAGCTGTTTCTTTTCACGAATGTCAAAACACCCTTCACTAAAAATGAAGGGTGTTTTTAATGAGCGTTATAGCCAAATGCTCCTTCTCGTTCTAGGGATATTAGGCCGTTCAATCTACGACATCTAAATCCACGCACTCATGAGAGTGCGACCCTGATGCGCATTGCGGAAAGGAGCCGGAAAAAGGTTTCAATCCACGCACTCATGAGAGTGCGACGCGTATCGTCCGCGGGCGGCGTGCTGAACAGCCAGTTTCAATCCACGCACTCATGAGAGTGCGACTGTCCTTGTCCAGTTCGGACAGGGATACAGGCCGGTTTCAATCCACGCACTCATGAGAGTGCGACTCCGTGACAATTTCCGGCCTTCGTGACAGCCTTGTTTCAATCCACGCACTCATGAGAGTGCGACTTATATTGAGGCCGGTTTTTGTTGCACCAGCAATGTTTCAATCCACGCACTCATGAGAGTGCGACAGGGCTGTTCCTGCCATGGGGCGGCTTTGAAGTGGTTTCAATCCACGCACTCATGAGAGTGCGACCGGTATGGAGCTACAGTCCCAGACCTGGAACGGGTTTCAATCCACGCACTCATGAGAGTGCGACGTAATCGTCTGCCACAGACATCAGGCGTCGGTAGTTTCAATCCACGCACTCATGAGAGTGCGACTCAATAAACTGGGG
>OGWU01001255.1_pt1 | contig 14970 bp, 18 predicted proteins | sample 1576071 | NCBI WGS metagenome assembly OGWU01 (sample SAMEA3541582, study PRJEB24748) | human gut metagenome | biome: human gut; feature: human-associated habitat; material: faeces | place: China | collected 2012
CTACCAGCCGCTTCACTCTTGCATCATACTGCGCTTTCAGATCGGCTGCTTTTACCGCATTCTTCAATTCTGTATTCAATTAATTTCCTCCTTTTGTGTCAGGCAACTATAGATATTTTCAGACGCAAAAGGAATCTATACATATCTATATTATAGCTTACCTGTTTTTGTGATACAACTGGTTTTCTGTGGTGTTTTGCTCCCCTTATTCTTCTGTTGTATTATCTTGAGGGTTCGGCTGACTTTTTTATCAAAGTCTCAGACATCAGCTTTTGCTGACATAGAAATTTTCATAAGTGAAGTGTACTTATAAACAAAGCATACTCTATGTTTTCTAATTATGCAATAACTATATTTCAAAATGATATCATTTAAGGGGACCTTTTACGATCCCCTCGTACATTGCATGTAAAACAAACAAAATCGTTACCTTCCTTCGTTTATTTCCTCCCAGTGTGTTTTTGTCATTACATTTGTATGACCAGTTCTTACTTCCTTCAGTAAAGGCACGGGAACTTCTTCGCAGGTATGATGATACACAAACCCGACCTTTTCCTGCACTCTTTTGGATTTTTGATTTCCCTCATAATATCCGCACCATATGGTATTCATCCCAAGTTCTCCGAATCCATGGCGCAGAATTTCCTTTGCGGCCTCCAGCATGTAGCCTTTTCCCCAAAATGGCTGTCCCAGCCAATAGCCCAGTTCACACTCGTCCTCACGGTCTGTCATATCCGTGTGGCCCTTCAATTTCAGTTCAATGGCACCGATTGCTTTCCAATTCTCTTTTTCACAGATGGCATAGCACTCCGGACCATTGAATACATTTCTGATCACATCGAGGCTTTCCTCTACGGACTTGTGGGGTGGCCATCCTGCGATAGGGCCGACTTCCGGATCTTTTGCATACTCATATAAACTCTCTGCGTCTGCCTCTGTCCATTTTCTTAATACTAATCTTTTTGTTTTCATAAATAATCATTCTCCCATATAAGTGCAACCTCAAACTTCTCTTTTTTCTTGGTCATAGACCTTTTTCGAGTATAATATTGCAATAATCGTTGCTGATAATAAATACACCAATAATAAAATTGTACTGGTTATTCCATTGGCAAATGCAGCCGTAATAATGGTCAATACTCCTGCAACAACAATACTGATGGCTCCAAAACGGTTACTTTTTCTCCATGTATTATCATTATACATACTCCAGGCCGTTCGAAACCCAACTACCGTATTTCGCTTTGCCTTTGTCATATAATTTCCTACTACAACAAAAATAATTCCACATAAGATGCAGGAAATCCTTGCAATATCAACTGTTACCTTTGAACCATTCACATTTTCCTGCACACAAGAGGAATAAAGGATACAATAATTCATAATTCCAAACATGATAGCCTGCGATAGTCCTACCACGCATAGTACCCTTGCGGAGGAATTTGCTTCCATACGTTCTTTATCCGTACTTGCTTTCACGGTCTTTTTTTCGAATGTACCAATTAAAAGGTGCCAAAAGAATGTAACACACAAAATAACTATCGGAAAAATAAAAATTCCGATTTTATGCGGTATCATATCCGGTATCACCTGTAACATCATACTTGCAACCACCACTGGTAGCACCGCAACAATCCACATGATTTTTTTCATCCCTTTGCTCCTCCAAACTGGTTAATCCATAGAATTAATTCATCAAAAACTGTCGTATTGATTTCGTAAAATATAAAGTTTTTTTCCTTATATTCGGATACTAAGTCGGCGCTTTTTAACAGTTTTAAGTGGTAAGACAAAGCAGCCGGTGTGACTTGTAATTTTTCGGCAATCTCCCCAGCATTTAATCGGCCATCTTTTAGCATTATCAGAATCTCTCTCCGTTGTTGATCCGCCAATACTTTAAAAATATTTGTTTCTTTCATAATCTTCTTACCCATTTAAAATTATCTTTAAATAGAATATAGCATACTCCCTTTTGCTTGTCCACAGGTATTTAAAATATTTTTGAAATAGTTGTGTCTTCCGAAACATCTTTATTCAACTGGGGTGTGACGCTAATATTTACATAGATGAGAATGACAAACAGACTGTTATTTTCGCTTATCCAAATCTGTTCACAAATCCTTCTACCCTATAGGTAATCCGCCTGAAAATCGGTGCATTAGCAGCCTGGACACCTGCTAAAATTGCAAGTATTGAACCGTATACAGCTGTATACTACCCAAAAATCTTTGAGCAGAAAAATACTGAAATTCATGCCACAACGATATTCCAGACATTACTATGATCTTTATAGAATGGCCCAGACCCCAGTAAAAGATGTTGCTTTCTCTCACATAGATCTTCTGAAAACAGTTGTTGATTTCAAAATGAAATTTTATCCAAGAGCATGGGCTAAATATCCGGAAGCAATTCCCGGCACCTTAAAGCTGATTCCACCGGAATACCGCTTTCCAGCCCTCATCAATGATTATGAAGCTATGAAAGATATGTTATATGGCGATATTCCAAGCTTCAATACTATTATGGAATCAGTTCACCAATTAGAGAACGAGATCAATTCTCTTTACATAATTACTTTTTATTCCTAACAAGCTTCTTGCTATCTGTGAACTGCTGAATATCCACAATATTTATACAGAATTTATTGGGAAAAATTCTGATAATCCGCAATGATGCCCAGCTTTATTTTCATTTTCAAAATACGCAGAACCGATTCGTTGAGGCGTTCCTCGGTAATCTCACCGGTTTCGACCGCCTTGATGACTGCGGGTACCTGTACTTCAAAATCGGTGCAGCACAACATATCATTTCCCGCCTGTACCGCCCTTACGGCAATCTCCGCATCCCCGGCGAACTGCCGTACTCCTTCCATGACCAGATCATCGGTAATGATCACGCCGTCAAACCCTAATTCATTACGCAAAATATTATGTACCGGTAGAGAAATAGATGCCGGTACCTGATCATCCATGCAGGAGACAACATTGTGGGCTACCAGCACCATATCCGCCCCTGCATCGATTCCTGCCTGAAACGGCAGAAAATCAGAATTTACAAACCCCTCTATGGGACGTTCATCATAGGCGATCCCTGTGTGCGTGTCCGAGTTGTTGCCATATCCCGGGAAATGCTTTAATACACTTCCCATCTGTTCCTGCGACATGGTCTGCACGACAGTCCGCACATATTCCGCTGTCTGTTCCGCATCCTGTCCAAAACTGCGGGCATAAATAAAGTCCTGTGGATCCTGTGATACATCGCATACCGGAGCAAAATTCAGATTAATTCCCAGGCTCTGCAGTAATTGACATTTTTCCTGCGTATCACTTTGGATCATATCCCATCCGCCTGCGGTATACAATTCCTGCGATGATGCAAAGGGGGGCTTCCGCAGATTCGTATTTTTGCTGACACGATTTACCGTGCCGCCTTCCTCATCCACACCGATCAACAGAGGCATTTTTGCAGCATTCTGATAGCTTTGAATGGCTGCTGTTACTTCTTCTTTTGTTTTACCGGTAAAATCCCGTGCAAATAAGATATATCCGCCGAGATGATACTGTGTCACCTTGGATGCTGCATCCGTCTCCGGACAACGGGCGATGAACATCTGTCCGACTTTTTCCTCTAAGGTCATTCCTGCCAGGAGTTCTTCTGCCTTCTGCGCTACAAGATCCACCGGTTCCGCCGGTTCACTTTCTTCCGTCTCCGGCAATTCCGTAGGATCTGCACTGTTCTCTGCGCTGTTGCCGCTCACATCAGAATCCGATACACTCTGTTCCGACATAGGCTCCGGCTGAACTTCCGGTATTATTTCCTGTGCAGACTCCTCTGTACTTCTTAAATTCCACAACAAAAAAACCAGAATTCCAACACATATGACAGATAAAACGATCACTGCGATATTCCGTACCTTTTTCATTTCACATTCTCCATAATATTATTAAGACGCCAGGGTCAAAAGTCCCCACTCTTCGGCTGATACTTCATACTCGATACATTATATACGGTAATAAACGCCTTGGGATCCAGTTCATTGATGAATTTCATCAGCTTCTGGTACTCGCTTTTGTCCACAATGGTGATAATCTCGTTGTGTTTTTCAAAATGATAGGCACCGATGGCTTCATAGATCGTGGCACCGCTGTGCAGATCTCTTGTAATAAACTGGCGCAGTTCTTCCTCTTTCTTCGTAATAATGCAGACACGTCGCTTGATATTATTGTCAAAAATAAAATGATCCAGAATGATTCCGTTGAAATAGGTCCCCAGAATACTCAGAACCACAGTCTTCTTATCATATACCAATGCTGCGGACAGTGCCACGCACATACCGGAGAGAGACATAGCCTTACCCAGTTCCATGTGGAGATATTTGTTCATGATCTTTGCTACAATATCCAGTCCTCCGGAAGATGCATTCCGGTTGAACAGAATGCTGAGTCCCACGCTGACCACCAGAATATAGCACAGTACATCCAGTTCCTGACTGTCCGTCATGGAACCGAAATTTGGAAACAGCATCTCGAAAAGCCCTAAGAATACCGGCAGCATCACACTGGTGTACACCGTCTTTACCCCGAATTCTTTCCCGCAGGTGACAAAACCGATGAGCAAAAGCACTACATTCAGGATCATCGTAATGGCTGACAAAGGAAGCGGTATAAAGTTAGACAGCACGATGCCGAGACCGGAAATACTGCTGACCGACGCATGACTCGGCACCAGGAAAAAGTAGACTGCTGCCGCGATGATGGCTACCGCCACAGTCAGGATCCCTGTCTCTTTCAGAATTCCTGCATAATTTATTTTTTTCTTCATGATAACATTTTCTCCAGCGATATATTTTAATTTGTTTCTATACTTTTCTCATCTTATCACACCTCATCTTTTTTGCAAATGAAAAGCATCACCTCCGCATATGCCCGAATGGCCTCTTCTGCATTACAGCTTAAAGTACTATTACAGCGGCATCAAGCCCCGCTATTTTTCCATCAAAGGGTTTCTCTCTAAGTAAATCATATTTTTGTGCATATTCATGAAACACTCTTGCACTGCTACTGCAGTTGAAGATCAAAGCGAGTGTCTCTTCTCCATTTTTTCTGGTCAGGACGATCGTCTCTTCCTCGTCCCTTGCAGCTATTTCCATCGGTTCACCCTCTACGATACATGCATGGTTTTTTCGCACCTTCAGCAGCTGCTTATACCATTCAAACATCTCTTTATCCTGGTATTCTTCATCCCAGTACATGCCACGTCTGCAATCCGGATCATTTGCTCCGGGCATCGCAAATTCATCTCCATAATAAATCATAGGCATTCCCGGTAATAACAATTGAAAAGCTGCTGCCAGATGCTGCTTTTTCTTATTATCCTTACATAGATGTAAAAATCTTGCTGTATCATGGCTGTCGATCAGATTCCACATTAGGGGATAGCATTTTTTGTTTAAGCGCCCCTTCAAATATCCAAGATTCTGTATAAACTGGCTGACATTAATTTTTTCATCTGCAAGCAGATCTATGAGATTCAGGTAAAATGGATAATTCATGACCGTATCCCATTCATCTCCCTCAAGAAAATCTCCTGCATAATGCCAGATTTCTCCAATGATCAGCAGATCCTTTTTTACTGTCTTAACAGCCCTTCTAAATCGCTTCCAGAAGAAATGACTGATTTCGTCACCTACATCCATTCTCCATCCATCGATATCGCATTCCTTAATCCAATAACATGCAACATCTGTAACGAATTTCTCAACCCCCGGATTTTTCAGATTTAATTTTGGCATTCCGCCATAATAACCAAAACATTTGAAGTTAGGAGCTTCTCCTTTTTCACCCTTCAGCGGAAATCTCTCGATAAAATACCAGTCCAGATATCTGGATTTTTCTTCTTTTTCTATAATATCCTTAAATGCAAAAAAATCTCTTCCTGTATGGTTGAATACCGCATCCATCACTACTTTCATTCCACACTCATGCGCTTTTTGCACCAGCTCCTTAAGATCCTCTGTTGTTCCGAAGGAAGGATCAATCTGATAATAATCAGTGGTATCATATTTATGGCTGGAATCCGATTTAAAAATAGGTGTTAAATACACAACATCTATCCCCAGCTTCTGAATATGATCCAAATGATCAATAATTCCTCTGAGATCACCATGCAGATTATCCTTAGATGTAATGGGTGCTTTATACCACAGTTCCTTGTCTATTGGCTGTGATGCTGCAAAGCGAGATGGAAAAATCTGATACACAACCTTGTTTGCTGCCCACTCCGGCACCTCAAACATTTCTTCCTCACGAAGGTTTTGCGGACAGTCGAACATTCTGTCCCTGTTTGTAATGCATTCCCTGCTAAACTCATAGTTGCCGTAATATACCTTTTCTCCCTGCATATCCGTAAATTCAAAATAATAGCGCAGACATATCAAATGCATCTGAAGCTGTGCCTCATAATAGTCATGAAACTGTGATGTGGCAACCTTCTTCATCGGAATCGTCTTTCGCGTATCCTTCCATTCCAATGGTATGTACTTATCCTCATAATGGAGAATGATCTCTTTTATATCATCTTTTTTTACCTGCACACGTATCACGAATAAATCCTTATCGATTGCATAGCAGAATCTCTTATCCATATCATGAAGAATTGCCGAATATTCCATAATTTTTTCCTTCCTTTCATTTAAGGTGCTCAGTTATCCCATTCCATCAACTTAAAAATATCTCCATCATTTTGCCATCGAATGATGGAGATTTCAATAGGTATGATGGAAATAAACTCCCCATATCCACAAGGAATATAGGATAAAGTTCTTTTTTTGTGAAAATTTTATGTACATTGGTTTTTTTGAAAATGGTGATACTATGAAAATTTTTTCTGTATCTTCTCTTTTCCAACGGCGAAAAGCAGCAAGGATTTCCTCTATGTCATTCCAACGTTTATAATACTTCCAGTTCATCCTTTTCGACTCTGCAGGCAAGATTCAATACTTTCACTCCCGCTGCTTGTGCTTCATAAAATGCTTCCGCAAACTCCTTGTCCATCGCGGCATTGGGATACACCATCTTCACACCCTCCATGGGAATGACAAATGCGATATAACAATTATATCCTTCCGAAACCGCCTTTATAAGTTCACGAAGATGCTTTGTCCCTCTCTCCGTCGGTGCATCCGGAAAATACCCTGCGCCGTCTATCTCAAGTGTACAGCCTTTTACCTCCATGAGATATTTCTTTGCACCCTTTTCCATGTAAAAATCTATTCTGGAATTTCCATACACATACTCCGGCTTTACATAATCATACTCCTGTTTCTCAAGCCATTCCCCTACCACCTTATTCGGTGCCTGACTATCAATATTTACCCAACCGGACCCTTTTTTATATACCGATATCAGATCATACTTTGTTTTACGGGCCTCATTGTCCGACCTTTGAATACCAACGGTATTTCCCGGCAGCAAAAGCTCCCGACACCGCCCTGTATTTTTTACGTGTACCGTTTCCATCCTGTCTGCGACCTCCACATAGGCGATAAATCTGTTAGGTCTGTTGATAAATTTGCCTTCCACAATATTTTCATACTTCATAATATATACCTTCCTCAGATATCCTATTTACAGTACACTCAGACAATTCCCGGAAAACTGTCGGTGTCAAACATACAATTTATAGTGCCATTATAGAGCAATCCATCTATTTCAACAACCAAGGAGTCTCCTCGAAATCTTTGTACCTGCCGATTACATGATTTTGATTTTTCCGGGCATTTATGATAGTGTTGGTTAGTGAAGACTAACATAAAATTATCGATAGCTGCCAATGCCGGCATCGAAAAATATTTACACATACAAGGGAGAATCTATATGAGCGAAAAAATCAAACTTGTCACTTAAATTGCAATTCTGCACAAAAAAAGCGGTAATGAAACTATCTTCATTACCGCTAAAAATGAGCGTCTCCTATAGGAATCGAACCTACAATAGAGTCTTAGGAGCTCGAGATACCACTGTAAATACATACAATGATTAGTCAACCTAAGTCAAGGAAATCCTTGTTTTTCCTAACTATTCTGTTACTCCCTGTCAAAATAAGAAAACCTGTTTTCATCTCTGTAAAGCACCTTTCGGTGCTCGTACGGTGCTCGGAGCACCCGGAGGATATAACCATTCCGTTCCATCGAGTTCACTCAGTTGGCCACCATTACGATTCAGCTTCGTAACAATGATCACTTGGTTTTCTTATTAGATTAACTATATTATAACGTGCTGTAGGTCGGATGTCGATGATTTTTTGACCATATTTTACTCGGATTTACTTACTGCTACTTCTAGATAAAAAGATGGAGCAGTTGCTCCGTACTTCCCCATTTTACTGATTCAGCCATACATCATTTTTGCTCATACTATTTTCTCCATATTATTTTTCAAACTCTGGTTTCCAGTTTGCAAACTGTACAAGCTGTTCATCCGTGCGGTGATAATATCTTTCATTCTTGTCCAGCTTTGCAATCTGTTCCATTTCTTCATCTGTTAATGCAAAATCAAAGATATCCATATTGTCCTTAATGTGTTCTGCATTTTTACTTCCAGGAATTACAACAAATCCCATCTGAGTATGCCAACGGAGAATAACCTGTGCAGGTGTTTTTCCATATTTTTTGCCAAGTCCTGCAAATACCAACTCATTCATTAATGCTGTATCTCCATGTCCCAGCGGATACCAGCTCATAAGCTTAATTCCATATTTGTCTAAAGTTACACGAAGTTCTTTCTGTGTGAAATATGGATGTGCTTCCACCTGAATAAACTGAGGTACAATTTCCCACTTTGTTTCCAACTCTTCCATATATTTTCCTTCAAAATTCGAGATACCTATGGATTTTGCTTTGCCCTCTCTATACGCTTTTTCAAGCATTCTGTATCCGGCAAGCCAGTTGCCTGCAGGCTGGTGTATATAAAGTAAATCCACATAATCAACACCAAGTCTTTCTAGAGTTTCTTCTACAGTATTCTCATTTTCATATTCACTAGCCCATATTTTTGTTGATAGAAATATATTTTTTCTGTCAATTCCACTATCCTTGATTGCTCTTCCAACTGCACGCTCATTTACATAAGCATTTGCTGTATCAATTAGGGAATATCCCATTTTTAATGCCTCTAATGTACTTGTGTAGGCATCCTCTGGTGATAACATAAAAGTTCCTAGTCCAAGCATTGGACATTCCAAATTGTTATTCAACTTCATATTTTCCATCTTTTTAGTCCTCCTGAAATTTTTCTTTATCAAGCATTTTTATTACTTTTGCCGGATTTCCAACTGCTACTGCATAATCCGGTACATCCTTTGTCACTACAGATCCAGCTCCCACAATTGCGTGTCTTCCGATACATACTCCCGGAAGTATCGTAGCTCCAGCTCCTACCCAGGCATATTCTCTTATCAGAACAGGCTTACAAGTCAGAGTACACAAATCATATGGATCATGATTATTGGAAATAAGCTGTACATTTGCAGCAATCATAGCATTGTCTTCAATCGTTATTCCACCTCTTGCCATTGCAAGAAGATTAGAATTGATAAATACATTCCTGCCAATCTTTACGCTTCCAACACATGCTCCATTAAGCGGTGGTGATATCATACTCCCATCTCCTAGGTTATTTCCAAACAATTCCTTTAATAAATGATTATATTCATCAGTAAAAGGCATTGTATGATTAATCTGAAATAATATTTTTGTCTGACGTTGCCCTTCTGTACTTTCTTTTATTGACGCAGTTCTTACATCAACACGTATTTCCTTGCATTCCATTTTTCTAACCTCTATTTCTGTATCCATCTTTCAAGTACATCTTTCGCTTGATCTACGCTGCTTCCATGTATCGCAATGCCTTTCTCAATCACTGCACCTTTTGCACTTTTTTTAATATCACTCTCCGTATTTGACAATCCGCTTCCTTCATGCGTACAGAATGGATGAATTTTCTTTCCTGTAAAATCATAACTTTCCAGAAAAGTATATACAGCCATTGGCATGGTTCCCCAGTAATTCGGGTATCCAAGATAAATCTCGTCATATTGATCTATGTCCTGTGGCAGATTTAGTATCTCTGGTCGTTTTCCTGTCTGTTTATCCTCTTTTGCCTGTGCAATGCAGGTATTATAATCAGCGGCATAGGGAATCTTTTGCTCGATTTTGAAAAGGTCTGCTCCTGTCATATCAGCTATCATTTTTGCAGCTTTCTCAGTATTGCCAATCTGAATATATTTCATGGAACCGCCAAAATAATTTTCATCTGCTCTTGAATAAAATGCTACCAGCTTTGCCATTTGTACTATTCCTCCTTTGTCCATACCAGTTTTCCTGTTTTCACTGCTTCTTCATACCGTGATATCTTATAAGAAAGCCTGTCCATAGTTTCCTCTATCTGCTCTTTTTGCTTCTGAAGAATATCCATCTGCTCATTCAACAACTCAAGTCTCGCAGGTATTGTAGAATCTCCCGCCCTAAATAGCCTTTGATATTCAATCAGACTTTCTATGGGAAGTCCTGCATTTCTCATACATACTGCAAGCTCAACCCATCTAAGATCTTCTTCCTGGTAATCCCGAATTCCTCCGGATGTTCTTGTAACTTTAGGAATCACATTAACCCTCTCATAATAACGGAGGGTATCCTGTGAAATACCATATTTTTCTGACACTTCTTTTATTGTCATATTCTTCCTCCACAATTTAAAGAAGATTTTTCACACTCTGTATCCATTCATTAATTTGTTCCTGAGGTGTCTCCAGATTACTTCCACCTGTAGAATCAAACTGTATCTGCATATCGCAAACCACATTTGCGCCTTTGCAGGCTGCTTTCATATCCTTTATTACATGCCCTGGCCAGCCACCATTTGTCATAAAAGGTACTACTGTCTTTCCGGTAAAATCCTGTTGGTGCAGAAATGTTTTTACAGCCGGAGCCATTGTGTACCACCATGTAGGTGTCCCAACTGCGATGACATCATAATCTGCAATATTGATATCCAGCGGTTTAATTTCAGGTTCGTATCCGCGCTGCACTTCATTCTGTCCCTGATTTACCACATCATCATAACTGCCAGAATATGGAACTACGGTATCTATTTTTAGAATATCGCTATCAGTCTCACTCTGCAGCATTTTTGCAATTCTTTCCGTGTTTCCATTTGACCATGAATAATATATAATCAGTAATTTCTTCATCTTTTTACCTCCTGTTTCGATTAGCATACTACTTGAAGTTAACTCCAAGTCAAGAGCTTTTGATTTTTTCTTCATAAACGCTGGTATGACGCAGACTGTGGAAGACCCAAGACTCGCTACTGGCGATTGGTTAGACCTTACCAGACAGGCATTCCACCTGCTAGACTACTCGCCCTTATCTGGGCGCACAATCCCGATTTGACGGTAATTTCTGTTTCTCTACATCCTACAAGCCCAGATAAAACTAATATACCCAGACTAAATAACAGTACTCTTTTCAAACTCATAATTTCTTTCCAAGTTCATATGCTTTTTTCATCACATCAGCATGGCTTGCAGCTATATTTGCAGCATCAATTCCACCGCCACCGACCATGCCTTTCAAGGAAGCCTTTTCAAAACAGTCTACCCAGCCTTGCAGACCATTGTAGGCTTTTTCAAATGCACTTTCATCATTCTCAGCGGCAGTTGCAATCATATAAATATCTCTGAATGAATAATCTGTCGAATATAAAGGATTCAATCTATCAAGAAGTGTTTTCATCTGGCCACACATCTCATAGTAATAAATTGGTGTTGCATAGACAATGACCTCCGCATCCTTTACTTTTGCCATAATATCTGCAACATCATCCTTCAGTACACACATCCCATTCCTCTGACAGGATAGACAACCGATACAATATTTTATATCTTTTCCTTTCAAAGAAAGAAGTTCCACATCATGCCCGGCTTCTTTTGCTCCCTTTGCACACTCATTTGCAAGTATATCAGAATTGCTGCCTCCTCGAAGACTTGTCGATATGATCAATACTTTTTTTGCCATGATTAAATTTCTCCTTTTTCAGTGTCTTTTTTAACCTTCCGTATAACTTTCGCAGGCACTCCTGCCGCAATCATATTGGCCGGAACATCTTTTGTTACAACTGCTCCGGCTGCAATGACCGAACCTTCACCAATCGTAACCCCCGGAAGAACCGTTACATTTGCTCCAAGCCACACTTTTTTTTCGATGTGAATCGGCTGAAATATCATACCTGCTCTTTTCTCGGGATCTTCCATATGATTGATTGTTGCCAATACTGCATTATGTCCAATCAGGACTCCATCCTCTATATAAATACCACCCTGATCCTGAAACTTACATCCTGCATTAATAAAAACATTTTTACCTATATGAATATTTCGTCCGCAGTCTGTATAAAACGGAGGAAACATTCCAAAACTTTCATCTATTTTTTGTCCGGTAAGTTCCGACATAAGCTGTATAATTTCTTCTTTTGTATGATATTTGTTATTCAGCTCCATCGTTATCTTTAATGCCCTTTGAGACAGCTCATGCATAACCAGATGTTCTTCACTTCCACCATCTACGATATATCCGGGCTTCATATTACTCAAATATTCTTCACACGTCATAATTAACCAACTCCGTTTTCTTTAAAAAATTTCTGAATTTTGTCAAATGGGATCACATCCGGATTATCGTATAGATCTGTATGAACAGCTCCCGGAATTGTCAGCAGTTCTTTATTGGATGTGTACTTGCTGTTCTTGATCATATTTTCATAAGCATCTTTTCCAAAATAATAGCTGTGTGCTTTTTCTCCATGAACGATAAGGACTGCACTTCTGATTTCATTACTGTACTTTAATATTGGCTGATTCATAAATGACATACATCCAATACTGTTCCAGCCATCATTTGAATTCAGGCTCCTTTTATGATAACATCTGCCTTTATAATACTCACTGTAATCTTTTACGAAGAAAGGTGCATCTTCCGGAACCGGAAGGGGAACACAACCACCGCCTCTTGAATATTCACCTTTACGGTATTCTTCTGTCCTAAGGGTATTCAGTGACTGTTTCTTTGCATAACGTGCTTCTTCACTGTCCTCAGAATCAAAGTATCCATTCGCATTTACTCTTGTCATATCATACATGGTAGAAGCAACGGTTGCTTTTATTCTTGTATCCAACGCAGCTGCGTTAAGAGCCATTCCACCCCAGCCGCAGATTCCAATGATTCCTATTTTATCCAGATCCACATCTTCCCGAACAGAAAGGAAATCAACAGCAGCCATAAAATCTTCTGTATTAATATCTGGAGAAGCCATAAATCTTGGATAGCCTCCACTTTCCCCCGTAAAAGAAGGGTCAAATGCAATCGTTAAATATCCTCTTTCAGCCATTGTCTGTGCATATAATCCGGAACACTGTTCTTTGACTGCCCCAAATGGTCCGCTTACGGCAATCGCAGGATATTTCCCAGATGCATTTTTCGGTTTATACAAATCTGCGGCAAGTGTGATTCCATAACGATTTACAAATATCACTTTCTTATGGTCTACTTTTTCACTCTGTGGAAAAGTTTTATCCCATTCAGATACCAGCTTTAATTCTTCTGTTTTTAACATATTTAACATCCTCCATATGCAAAATTTCTTGTAATTACACTAACAATAGTATATGATATAAATATCTTACAACCTAAAGTTAACTTTAGGTCAAGCATAAATTTGAAAGAAGGTTTTTTATGTATACAATCGGTCAGGTCTCTGCAATGTTTAATCTTCCTGTTTCTACATTAAGGTATTATGACAAGGAAGGCTTTTTCCCTAATCTGGAACGCAAGGGAAATATCCGTTATTTCAGCGATAATGAATTAGAAGCACTTCGTATCATTGAATGTCTGAAGAAATCCGGTCTTGAGATAAAAGATATAAAGCAATTTTTTATCTGGGTATCTGAAGGCAGCTCCAGCTATGAAAAAAGGAAAGAATTATTTGAAACCAGAAAATCAGCTGTTGAAACTGAAATTCAGGAACTTCAAAAAACTCTCTCCCTCTTAAAATTCAAGTGCTGGTATTACGAAACAGCAATGAAAGATGGTAACGAAGATGCTATAAATGCCATGTTGCCTGACAAACTTCCAAAAAATATACAGAAACTATATGATAAAGGGCATGACTGATTTTTGCTTTCTCCATCAAACTGGAAGTTGTAGGTTTCTTTGCTATTATATCTTTAAAATTCGTTTTGCTTTCGCATTAACAAATTGGATAATCGGGCCTGAAATGATAACTGTAATGATCGTGCATATGCCAAACTTCCCGCCAAGCAAAACACCTATTATCACAACCAGAATATCTAATGCTATTCGAACAATTTTAACTTGCCAGTTGTTCTTTTCTGCCAAGGCAAAAGTAACTGCTTCATAAGAGCCACGACCAAGTGAGGCAGACGCATATAGTCCGGTCCCGACAGCAAACAAAATAACACCCAGCAACATGATAAAGAAGTTGAACCATCGATATGTACTGTAGACATGGCAGGTGGCAAATACATCCACACAGGTGCTGTATACAATTTGATATAGCACCGTCCCAATATGGATTTGACTTTTATCGTAAATTAATGCAAACAAAATCATCCCCACTGCTACAACAAAAGATGCCATACCGATGCTCAAGTGAAACGTTTCAGCGATACCCTGCCATAGCACTGCGAGCGTGGCGCCACCAAATCCTGCATACAGTGCAAGTGTAATGCCATAGGCTGCAACAATGGAACCTATCACAATAATTATCAATTTCTTTAATAAGTCCCGCAATAGCAAGGATTCCCTTTTGTGCTTATCAAACATCATAGTTCCTCTATTCTACAAATTCCGATTGAGATTTCACCTGTTTTAAGAGATTTAATAACTGTTATATTTTG
>OGWU01001264.1_pt1 | contig 14881 bp, 18 predicted proteins | sample 1576071 | NCBI WGS metagenome assembly OGWU01 (sample SAMEA3541582, study PRJEB24748) | human gut metagenome | biome: human gut; feature: human-associated habitat; material: faeces | place: China | collected 2012
AAAGGACGGAATAAATTATGATAAATAAAAAGAAAAAAACAGGTATGTATATTTTAATGGCACTTATTACTGTGTTGGTTGTATTTCCGTTTATATGGATGCTCGTTCTTTCATTTAAGTCGAATTCAGAGATATTATCAACACCGTTATCTTTGCCGAAGTCCATTAACTTTGATAACTATAAGCATGCGATGGATGTGTTAGATTTTCCGAAACTATATGGAAATACTATTTTCGTGTGTGTCATATCTCTGGTTATAGAATTAGTAATTACATTTTTTAGTTCTTTTGCAATTTCAAGAATGGAATTCAAAAATGAAAAAATGAGAAAATTGATCTATGGCTTTTTGATTATGGGGTTGTCAATTTCTCCGTTTATTCTCTTGTTCCCGGTGTACAAGATCAATGTATTTTTCGGGTTGAGAGGCAAGATGGCATTGATATTGCCTTATGTAGCAACGTCTATTTCATTTAATACGTTACTATTAGTCGGGTATTTGAAAGCTTTGCCTACAGAGATTGATGAGGCGGCGATTATAGATGGATGTAATTTGTGGGATTTGATGGTCAAAATTATTTTGCCAATGACAAAACCGGTAATTGCAACAATCGTAATCTTTAATGTGCTTTATATTTGGAATGAATTCCCATTCGCATCCGTTATGTTAAGAGATGCGTCTGATTATACATTATCTATGGGAGCATCCTTCTTTAAAGGAACGTATACCGTAGATTATGGCGGAATTGTGGCGTCTAGTGTCATGATTATTATTCCGGAGCTAATATTCTATGGTTTCTTCCAGAAGAATATTGTAGAAGGAATGACAGCTGGTGCGGTAAAAGGTTAAAACGAAAAGGAGAGAAAAGACATGAGTAAAGTATCAGGATTATTTCAGGATTTAACAACAATTAAAAAAGCGAGAAACGGAAGACTTGCAAGCTGGGATCAGAGAGGAAAGAATCAGGATTACTGGGAAATTCCGGCAAAAGAAAGCATTGTACTTGGAGAAGTAGAAGGACCGGGATGTATTACACATATCTGGATGACATCTTCTTGTAGAAAAGTGAAAGCGCCAAGTATTTTAGATCCGGTTATGAATGCTTCAGCAGCTCCGGTTATGGAGATTCATCCGGCATTAGGCGTAATCTGGGATGATTATGATCCATTTTATTATAGAAAAGCATTAATTAAAATTACGTGGGATGATCAGGATACACCGAGTGTACTTGCTCCTTTAGGTGACTTTTTCTGTATCGGAAATTGTTATCCGGGGAATTTTTCATCTCTTCCATTTAATGTGTCCTTAAAACCGGAAGAGGCGGGACGTTATGGTGCGCCATGCTCAGTATCCTGTTATTTCCCGATGCCATTTAATAAAAAGGCTAAAATTGAAATTGTAAATGAAAATGAACTTCCGTTTATTTTATATTTTAATATCGATTACGAAATGTATAAAGAACCATTGGATGAAAATACGGCATATTTCCATTCTTGCTGGAGACGTGAAAATCCATGTGACGGCTGGGGACCGGATGTTCAGACAAACTCACCGGAAGTAAATAATGTGACAAACTTCAAAGGAGAAGGAAATTATACCGTTCTTGATGTAGAAGGAACCGGTCACTATGTTGGATGCAACCTGACGGTTAAGCATTATCAAGGCAGCTGGTGGGGTGAAGGTAATGATATGTTCTTCATTGACGGAGAAGAATATCCAAGTCTTAACGGTACCGGAACGGAAGATTATTTTAACCATGCTTGGGGAATGCAGAGAAATGCTTATCCGTTCTTCGGAACGATCGTGCATGAGGGTGATACCGATGGTTTTCAAGTTTCTTACCGTTTCCATATCACAGATCCGGTCCGTTTTGAGAAGCGTTTAAGAGTTACTATCGAGCATGGACATGCAAATCATTTATCCGATGACTGGAGTTCGACAGCTTACTGGTATCAGACACTTCCAACAAGCAAAGAAATCACAATTCTTCCTGTAGAAGAAAGATTGCCAAATGTTCCAAAACTGCCTGAAAGAGAACTGAAACTTCCAGAGTTAACAGAGGAGATGAAGGCGGCAAGAGCATCGTGGGAGAAGAGATGGGAAGAATACAGCCCTGCAAGACAGGAACAATTTAGAATTAAAGAAGAAAAAGCAAGACGTGAATCAAAGTTAAACACAGAATTTGCAAAAAAACTTCGTGATGAATACAGATAATCTGGAGGGTTTTTTATGTCTAGAGAATTAATGCAGCAAAATATCCAGAAAGCGCAGTTAGAAATTGACGCTAAAAAAGATATTGTTAAAAATGGGAAGATGCGTCAGCACTATCACTTTATGGCACAGACGGGGTGGATCAATGATCCCAATGGACTGATTTATTATAAAGGGAAGTATCATTTTTTCTTTCAGTACAATCCATACTATGGCTTTTGGGATTGTATGCACTGGGGACATGCGGTAAGTGATGATATGATTCATTGGGAATATCTTCCTCTTGCACTGGCTCCTTCTGAAAATTATGATAATCATCCGCGAGGAGGATGTTTTTCAGGAAGTGCCATTGAACATGATGGAAAATTATTTTTAATGTTTACAGGAACTGCCAATAATGGAGAGGGCTTTGAACAGACTCAGTGCATTGCCTACAGTGAAGATGGGATTCATTTTGAAAAATATGAAGGAAATCCGGTTTTGACAGCGCCGGAAGGAATCCCGACAGATTTCTTCAGAGATCCTAAGATATGGAAGCATGAAGATACTTATTATATGGTATGTGGTGCAAGCAGAAATCATAAAGCGCAGGCTCTTCTGTATCGCTCTAAAGATATGTTTCATTGGGAATTCTTTAATGTTCTTGCAGAGAGCCGCGGAGAGTGGGGCTATATGTGGGAATGTCCGGATTTCTATCCGCTCGGTGATAAATATGTTTTGATGTTCTCTCCGATGGGGGTAGGCGACCGTACGGTTGTGTATATGGTAGGTGATTTTGACTATCAAACCGGAAAATTTGATTACCATGTGAACGGCGAAATTGACTGGGGCTTTGATTATTATGCACCACAGTCCTTTGAGGCACCGGACGGACGCAGAATTATCGTAGGATGGGCAAATGCGTGGGATTGGATGCCGTTTTGGAAGGACTGGGGTCCGACTTATCAGGAAGGCTGGTGTGGCTTTTATAATATACCAAGAGAAGTCCGCTTAATGGAAGATAATACGTTACAGTTTATACCGGTGAAAGAAATGGAGTCTATCCGACAGGAAGTGTGGAAACAGGAGCAGATGCTTGTAGGTGAAGACAGACAGGCTGTGGAAGCTGGAGATGGAATTTCTTATGAATGGAAATTTAAAGTTGATCTTCAACAGACAGATGCAGATGCGTTAAAAATTATCTTGCGAAGCGGTGAAGGAAAAGAGACCGTGTGTACGCTTGATTTTACAGAAAGTAAAATGTTTGTAGACCGCAATCAGTCGGCTGGCTGGAGTAAGGGGATATCTGAAAGTATTTTATATCTTCAGGACAAAAAAGAATTAGATATACATATCTTTTCCGATCAGAGCTCCGTAGAGATTTTCTCCGATCAATATCGCAATAATCATTCATTGAATATATATGCAGGTAACGAACAAAACAAGACTTATGTATGTGCGCTCGGTGGAAAAGTAGTTCTCAAAGATATGGAAACATATGGATTAGGAGAATGTTACCGATAAGGAGAAGAGTTATGCAGAAGCATTATGATGTGACAGCGTTGGGAGAATTGTTAATTGATTTTACAGAAAATGGAGTGAGTGAGCAGGGGAATGCACTTTTGGAAGCGAATCCCGGTGGCGCGCCCTGTAATGTACTCGCGATGTTACAGAAATTGGGAAAACGTACCGCTTTTATTGGTAAAGTGGGGAAAGATCAATTTGGCAGATTGTTAAAGGAAACGATTGAATCGGCAGGGATAGATTCGAGAAATCTGGAAATGGACGAAGAAGTAAATACAACACTTGCCTTTGTTCACACAGATAAAGATGGTGATAGAGATTTCTCTTTTTATCGCAACCCCGGAGCGGATATGATGCTTAAGAAATGTGAGATCCAACCTTCTGTTATTGAGTCATCAAAGATTTTTCATTTTGGGACCTTATCTTTTACACATGAAGAAGTAAAAGAGGCAACAAGATTTGCAGTAAAATGTGCGAAAGAAGCAGGAATATACATTTCCTTTGATCCAAACTTACGGGAACCGCTGTGGAAAAATCTGGAGGATGCCAAGAAAGCAATGGCTTATGGTTTTCAAAATTGTGATATATTGAAAATTGCAGATAATGAATTACAGTTTTTTACCGGAGAAGAAGAGTTTGATCGTGCAGTAGATATTCTTCAGAAGAACTATAAGATTCCTCTGATCTGTGCGACACTTGGCAAAGACGGAAGCTGCGCATATTATAAGGGAAAGAGAGTAGCTGCAAAACCATTTCTCCAAGATACAACCATTGAAACAACAGGAGCAGGAGATACATTTACAGGGTGTATGTTGAATTTTGTTCTTGAGAAAGGATTGGATGATCTGACAGAAAGTGATCTGGCAGAAATGCTGATATTTGCGAATGCGGGAGCATCCCTGATCACAACAAGAAGAGGGGCATTGAAGGTAATGCCGGAAAAAGAAGAAATCGAAAAAATTATACAGGGATGTTGTGGTTCATAGGAACCACAATGTCCCTAATTTTTTTATAAATTTTTTGAATTGAGTTTACCGGATAACGTATATGAAGAGAATCTAAAAAAGTTAAACTTATGAAAAAGGCTTGATTTTTCAAGGAAAATCAAGATAATAAAAAGTGAGGTGGGACGGATTTTGGGGGAGAATGGTTGTTTTAAACTTAGATGTATCTTTGGAACTTACAAATTTATGTCGTGAACTGAAAAATCTAAAGTAAAATCTATAATTGTTGGAGGATAGAATGAAAAAAGTAGCCTTTATATGTGTTCACAATTCTTGCAGAAGCCAGATTGCAGAAGCATTGGGAAAGATATTCCCCAGGTGGATGTAGTGGTAACGATGGGGTGTAATGTTAGGTGTCCGTTTCTTCCGTGTTCTCGTAGGGAAGACTGGGGATTAGAAGATCCGACCGGAAGCACGGATGAGAAGTTTATAGAAATTATCAATAAAATAGAAGAGCGAATAATAGAGTTAAAGGACAGATTATCAGATTGATTAAAAGGAGAGTTGAAAATATGCAGGTGAGTGCAGCATGTATTCGATGTATGGTGGAGCGCCAAGAAGAACGGATGCAGAAAAAGACAGGGGTATCAGAAATAAAAAAAGCAGAATATCTAAAACAAGTTCTTCGCGTAATCGGAGAAAGTAATAAGACCGCTTCAGCGCCGGAACTCGTTGAGGAAATATCAAAAGTATATGAAGCTTTTTTCGGAAAAGAAAAAGAATATGGAAAGATTAAATACGAACATAATGAGAAAATGCTGCATATAGAAGAGGAAATTCAACACAGTATTGAGCAGTCAGAAGACCCGCTAGAGCAGGCAATTCTCTATGCGCGTACGGGGAATTACATAGATTACGGTGCAATGAAAGTCGTTGATGAAGGGATTCTTGGCGAACTGCTCCAAAAGGCAGCGGCAGAAAAATTAGATAACAAAAATTATGAATGCTTTAAACTGGATTTAAAACAGGCAAAAAAGCTTACCTATGTACTTGATAATTGCGGAGAAATTGTATTGGATAAATTGTTGATAAAAGAAATAAAAAGACAATATCCGAAACTGCAGATTTATGTACTTGTTCGAGGAAAAGAAGTGTTAAATGACGCAACAATGGATGATGCCATACAGATAGGGCTGACAAAAATGGTTCCGGTGATTGAAAATGGGACAGGCATTGCAGGTACTGTACTGGAAAAAATCAGTGAAGAGGCAAAAGAGGCGTTGAATGCTGCAGATGTAATCCTTGCAAAAGGACAAGGGAATTTTGAAAGTATGTACGGGTGCGGGCTAAATGTATATTATCTCTTTCTTTGCAAATGTGACTGGTTCGTAAAGCGATTCGGCATGACGAAAAATGCGGGAGTATTTTTGCGGGAAGGTGAATATATACTTCAAAATGTGAAAGATGAGTTATAAAAAAGAGGGGGAATTAATATGGTAGAAGAATTAAAAAGCATGGTCGGAATGGATGAGACGATCTTATACGAAGGGAAGCCGGATAAAAAATGTTTTATTTTTGAAAGTATATTTAATCCGCTTTTGCCGTTTGCGATTATATGGGCTGTTCTCGATCTAGGGTTTATAGGAATAGGTACAGGACCTATGAAAGTTTTTATGATACCATTTATGTTGTTTCACATGATGCCGGTGTGGCTCTATCTGGCGGGCGTAATATTTTCCTTTAAGAAATATAGAAATACATATTATATTGTGACGGATCATGCAGTTTATATTTCAAGCGGAATATTTACAATGAATCTGGATTCGAAAACATTCGCAGAACTATCACGGGTAAATCTGCACAGAGGAATTTTTGATCAAATGTTTAACGTAGGAGACGTTCTGATCACAACCAATCAATTTACAAGGAATAATATGCCGGCAGTTATGGGAATCAACAGTATTTCCAATTATTCGGAGGTGTATCAGCTTGTGAAGAAACTGCAGAAAGATATTTATTCCGACACGATGTACCCGAATGATTTAAGACCAAAAGAGAATCATGGATACAGGACAAAGTATAGAGGTTAAAAAGTGATTTCATCACAGAACTTCATACCAGCTCCGTGATATATTCGAAAAAATGATTTTTGGAGGATAATCATGGAAGCGAAAATAAAAAAGAAGCGCAGAGCTTTTGTAAATGAGGCTGATTGTGTTGCATGCGGATGCTGTGTGAAGGTATGTCCGCGAAATGCCATTGAAGTTTGGAAAGGAATCGCAGCAAAAATTAATTTGGATGCATGTGTGGGATGCGCAAAATGTGTAAAAGAATGTCCCGCGTCAGTGATCGCAATTCGGGAGGTAGTGTAATGAAAAAACATTGGTATGATTATCTCTGGATTGTGTCTCTGACCTATTTGATACTTGGATTTTTTAACATTTTATTTGCATGGCTTGGGCTTCTTTGTTTCTTCATTCCATTGATCATTTCTATTGTCAAAGGAACGAAAGGCTACTGCAACCGTTACTGCGGGCGGGGACAGCTATTTGGAATACTGGGCGGACGCTTCGGGCTCTCCCGTAAAGCCGATATTCCGAAATGGATGAAGAGTAAATGGTTCCGCTATGGTTTTTTGATTTTCTTCTTCCTTATGTTTTTCCAGATGCTTTGGAGCACAGGACTCGTGTTTGCAGGCGCGAAAGATCTTGGTCAAGTGGTAACACTTCTGTGGACGTTTAAGCTTCCTTGGCATTGGGCATATCATGGAACGGTATTTCATCAAGGAGTTGCACAATTTGCATTCGGTTTCTATAGTGTGATGCTGACATCAACGGTTTTGGGACTTGTCACAATGGCATTGTTCAAACCTCGGAGTTGGTGCGTATATTGCCCGATGGGAACCATGACACAGCTCATATGTAAGGCCAAAAATCGAGAAAAAGAATAATAAAGAATAAATCAGGGATGTGGGTTTTATAAAAATCCACATCCCTGATTTATTCTTTAGCTGGTCTTTTTATAACCCATCTATGCACCCATAATATAGACATACACTTGAAACAGTCGATGAAATGGATAAAACATTATAAGGATTAAGAAGGAGGCACAGATTATGGCAAAAATTTATTTTACCTTAACAGGAGTAAAACATTATTATGGAACCGATTTTCTAGAAAAAGGGATGAAGATCCGATTGGAGAAAGAACCGGATAATAAATATGATAAGGAAGCAATTCAAGTAACCTTATCAGGGGTGGGGAAAATAGGATATGTGGCAAATAGCCCATATACAGTGATTGGAGAATCTGTGAGCGCCGGACGGCTGTATGATAAAATTGGAGATACGGCATATGCAAAGATTCTTTTGATAACGCCAACGGGAGTGTTGTGTAAAGTTTGTAAGAAAAGCTTATCTAAGGAGAAGGCAAAAGAAGAGAAAGAAGAGGAAAAAATCATATGTGAACCGGATGCGGTGTTAGATTAGGAGGTACTTATGGGAGCAGATTCTCTGTGTTATATTATGGATTATAGTGGCAATTACTACCGAATCAATGAAGCGGATCAGTTAGTGACGGCGGGGAGCAAGGAAGGTGCTTCTGTGCTTACTTTCTCACAGGCAAATGGACGAATCGGTGCAGGGAAAAAGGCGGCATTCTATTGTATGATTCCGGCAGAAGAGAAAAATGTGGAAGAGGAAAACGTAGAGTCAGGTTTGGTATCGTCGGTAAAGGAACTTGCTTATGAAGAAGTGCAGGAAGCGATTGAGAAAAATGTATCTTCTTATGATTTATCAGAAATTGATTGGGCAGAATATTTGACTCATTTTACTTATGTGGCGTCGGGGATTCCGAATTATCGAGATGAGCTTGCGAAGAAACATTCGGATATAGAGCAGAAGATATGTGACGTCCTACACTATATTGAATTATATGAAACCGATGATGACGAGGCGAGAGATTTGATAGAATTGCTGCGCGTTTGTAGAGAAAATCGAAGAGAGATCAAAGATGAACTGATGCGGATAGAATATTTTCAAACGCATCTTGGCACGAGTGCAAACGTAACAAAGGCGAAGCAGGCGCTGAAGGCTGTCAAAGGTTTGGAAAATCGGAAATATAGACCGAGAAAGTATGAAGAGCTGTTTGAAAACGGTACGATGAGAAGTGGACACATTGAGAATGAAAATCTAAGTGCAGGGATTGCGAGGCCGGATAATACAGGTGGACAATACCGCACAGGACATACATATAGAGAAGAGTACAGAGAATACAAAGAAGAAAGAGATGAGTTTATGGTAACAGAAGAAAGATATGATACGCCGTTCGATGGAAGAGAAAATGATTGGCTTTCTTTTGCAAGACAGCAAGCGGAATTCTACCGCAATGCAGGTCAGTATATTCGAAATATCCAGATTTCTCTAAAAGAAATTGATCAGGAGATCGAAGCAGTTTTAAGTGGGACGGAGGACGCGAACTGTAATGTGGCTCAAGGCTATAAGGTATTTAAAAGGTTGAAGGAACTGCGCCTTGAACGAAAGAAAAAATCACGGGAGCTTCAGTGTCTGTATGCACTGACAGACTATATAGACTGTGATGCCCTGGCAGATACTTGTGAAGAGAATCTCGATGAAGTAGAAGCACTTATGAAGGATGAAGAGAAAGCGGCTATCGCAAAGATGCGGATTGGTGAAGAGAGGCAGGAAGCGCTGTGCATAGCAGAAGATATTCAGGATAAGGTAGGATAGAGGATTATGATTAATCAGGAATTGATCGAAGAGATCGGGAAATATATAGATATGTATTATACTCCTGAAGATAAAGAGATAAAATCTTGTAAGAATAAAGAGTTTGTTTTTAAACGGATCATTAGATTTTGGAGAGAATGTACGAAAAGAGCCTTGACATTGAATGATGCTTTAGAAGATGATTCGGAAGACTGTTTTGAGGAAGATTATGATGATGAAGACGCGTTTATAGCTGATAATAAGCTGCAAATGCCAGGGAGGGGAAAGCTGGAAGCATTTATGAAGCAGTTGGAGGAAACTTTTTCACAGCGGCTGCTGAGGATGATAGATGAGCGCGGCATGGCAGATTCTGAAGCATATACAAAGGCATATGTGGATCGAAGACATTTTTCAAAAATCAGAAAGGACGTAAATTATGTGCCGAGTAAAAAAACGGTATTAGCTTTTACGATAGCATTAGAATTATCTTTAGATGAAGCGAAGGATTTATTAGCCAGCGCAGGTTTTGCATTATCTAGAAGTTCCAAGACAGATCTTATAATAGCATACTTTTTACAGAATAGAATTTATGATATGTTTAAAATCAATGATGTATTAGAAGCGTATGGACTGGCGGTTTTCTGATTCTTCTGTTCCCGTGAAATCAGAAGATAAATGTCGCCTGTTGGGAGACCAATACGATCAAAACTGTATGTAAAATGTGATTATGAAATTTGAAAAGATCCCCTGGAGAAGGGGAGCGAGATGGTCATAACAGATCGGGAAAGGAGTAATACATGAGTACAGGATTAACGGAGTTGGTTTTTGTTTTAGACAGAAGCGGGTCTATGAGTGGATTAGAAGATGATACAATTGGCGGGTTTAACGGGATGATTAAAAAACAGAAGTCGGAAGGTCATCCGGTAAATGTTACAACGGTTCTTTTTGATAATGAAGTGGAAATTATCCATGATAGGTTTCCTGTAGATACGATAGTTCCCCTGACAAAGGAGGAATATTATGTTCGTGGGTGTACCGCTTTGCTAGATGCGGTGGGGATCGCGATTGGTAAGATGGAAAATATTCAGAAGCGTCTTATGAAGAAGCATAGAGCAGAAAAAGTGATTTTTGTTATTACAACAGATGGATATGAAAATGCGAGTAGAAAGTATAGTTATGAACAGATTAGAAGGAAAATCGAGACAAAAAAAGAATGTGGATGGGAGTTCCTGTTCTTGGGAGCTAATATTGATGCCGGGGAGCAGGCGGAGAAAATCGGAATCAAAAGAAATCGTTCTGTGACTTATGAAAATGACCGAAAAGGAATTGCGATCAATTTTAAAGTAATAGGAAGGGCATTAAGAAAAGCCGTTCTTTGTGATGATTCAGAAGACTATTTTGATGAAGACTGGATGGATGAAATCCAGGAATATCATGAAAAAAATAAGAAATTTTAACATGACTTACCCTTCTACACCACATACAGCTTAATCCCGGCATTTTTAATAATACGTTTCCATTCATCAGTGATTCCTTCGTCTGTAACGATAGCGTCGACACCTGCAAGGGGCGCTACAAATGCAGAGCGAACGAGTCCGAATTTACTGGAATCAGCCAGAAGAACAGTGGTCAGAGAAGAACTCATGGCCGCTTTTTTTGTCAGAACTTCATAGTTATGAGCGCAGGTAATCCCCAGGGCTTCATGGATTCCTGAGGCCCCCAGGAAGAAGGTGTTGGCGCGCTGGCTTCGGATCAATTCATTGGCATAAGGAGATTCAAACATCTGATCGGATCTGTGCAGAAAACCTCCGGCCAGAGTAATTTGTACACCTTCTTTTTGGAATAAATGGGTCAGAGTACAGTAATTATAACAGGTGACGCTTAGGTTTTGGTGTTCCGGAATAAAACGAGCCATTTCGGCGAGCGTAGTCCCGGAATCCAGAATTAAGGTGTCGTTGGGATGAATGAGTGTTGTCGCAAATTGTCCGATTTTTTGCTTTTCTTTATAGAACTTTGTACGCTCAGAGGAAAGGGTATATTCGGTTTCTATATTTGTGATATCGGCTCGTTCCTGGACGGAAATCTGAATTCCGTGGTTTCGGATAAACAAATGATTTTCTTTTAAGTATTTCAAGTCTCTTCGGATCGTCATTTCCGACACTCCTAAAATTTCTGCAAGATTTTTCACAGATAAATCAGGGGATTCCTGAAGAAGGAGTAATAGATTATTCGCACGTTGTTCCTTTTTTTTCATAGATAGCTCCCTTCCGTCGCCGGGATGGCGGCAAAATGTTCCAATTGATAGTAGTATAACATAATAAGCTAAGCGAGGCACAAAAAATGATAAAAACAAACATTTTGTGAAATATAGATAAAAGATAGAGTGAAAAATTGTGTAAAACAGAGATGGAAATGGAGGGGATTACAAGCAAATCCAGAAAATTATTGATAAATAGGCACTGTTTAGTGGATGAAAAATATGAACAAAAAGCTAAAAAATGTTTGAAAATATACAAAAACTAAAGAAATGTGATTTGATTTTTGAAGGAAAACATGATAAAAATCAAAGTAGAGGATTGTATCATAAGGAGGAAGATAGAGATGAAAATTGTAATCGGATGTGATCCAAACGCAGAGAAAGAAAAACAGGACTTGATCCGCTTTATTGAAGAACAGAAATTAGGAGAAGTAACAGACTTTGGAAGTGAGGATCCAATCTACGCAAATGTTGCAATTCGGGTTGGAGAAGCGGTAGCGGCAAAAGAATTTGACCGTGGAATTCTGTTGTGCGGAACAGGAATCGGCGTATCTATCGCAGCAAATAAAGTAAAGGGAGCTTATGCAGCGCTTCTTACTGACGCATATTCAGCAGAGCGTGCACGCCTTAGCAATGATGCCAATGTTGCATGTATGGGAGCATTTACAACAGGAAGCAAAGAGCGTGAGTTGATGACAAAGATTTTCCTTACGAATGAGTTTGTAGAAGGATGCTCTTCACAGCCAAAAGTAGATGCATTCGTAAAATATGATATGGAACGGAAATAACTGGCTAAGATAAAACCAAAAGCCGGAGCCGTGATTCTTCGTGGGAGAGTTGCGCCTCCGGCTTTTTTTATTGCTATTTGAATTTGTAGCCTCTATAATGAAAAATAAAGTGTTTGTCAGAAAAGGGAAGTGAAAGGGGATAGAAATGCGAAAATGGAAGGTTTTGATCGTTGATGATGAGTTTCGGATTGGTATGTTGATCAAAAAACTGATTCACTGGGAAGAGTTTCAATTGGAATGTCTGGATGTTGTTGACAATGGGGAACGGGCATTTGATGTGATTCAAAGTGATCAGTGTCCGGATATTGTGATTACCGATATTCGAATGCCTAAAGTCAGTGGACTTGAGCTAATTGAGATGACTCGCGCAAAGAATAAGGAAATCAAGTTTGTTGTGGTAAGCGGGTATAAAGAGTTTGAATATGCACATCAGGCGTTGCAGTATGGCGTAGAGGATTACCTGCTTAAACCGATTAGTGAGGTCGAATTGAATCGGGTGATGAAAAAGATTGCGACTGAGCTTGGTGTCTATTGGCAGGGTGTGATAGAAACGGAAAAGATGCAGAGAACGGTGTCGGAAAGCCGCCATATTATCAAACGAGATTTTTTGAAAAATATTATTGAAACGCAAGATGAGATGAATGAAGTGGATTCCCGTATCGTGCTGGAAGGTGAGATTTATCGTGGAATCGATATTAAACTGGATTATGTAGACTACTGTACGGTTTATTTATCATTGTTCGTCCGCTTCGCCGTATGGCTGAACTCTTAGAGGAATTGGAAGAATCAGGCTGTAGTGAGGAACGGATTCGTGGAGAAGAGGAGAGACTTCCTTTTATCAAGCAGATTTATTCGTTAATGAATCAGTATGCCGCAGCGAGAACGGTTAAGAATTCAGCTCAGATTCTGAATAAACAGACAGAACTTACTGCGCTTCAAAGTCAGATCAATCCGCATTTTTTATATAATACACTAGAGTCGATCCGCGGACAGGCGTTAGTGGACGATAATTTGGAAATTGCACAGATGGTAGAGGCATTATCATCATTTTTCCGCTACAGCATCAGCCGCAAGGGGAATCTGGTAACTTTGAGGGATGAATTGGCGAATATTGAGAATTATATGATGATTCAGAGATACCGTTTTAATAATCGATTTTCATTAGAGGTGATTCTAGATGAAGAGGATGAAGCGGCCTATGATTTCCTGATTCCGCGTCTAATTATTCAGCCGGTTGTAGAGAATGCTATTTTTCATGGGTTGGAAGAAAAGCTAGAAGGCGGAAAGGTTACGATAGAGGTAATTGTGACAGATCAAAATCTCATTTTGACAATCTCAGATAACGGAAAAGGAATGAATGGAGAGAAACTGAAAGAATTAAATGCCAGAATTCAGTCTGATGAGGTGATTTTGGACGAAGAAGCGAAGGAGACACAGAGAAATACTGGAATCGCACTTCCTAATATTCATAAGAGAATTCGTCTGCTTTTTGGAGAAGCATATGGTGTGAATATTTACAGTACACAAGGACAGGGAACGGATGTAGAGATTACAATACCGGCGAATTACAAACAGGAGCGTGGACTGGAAGATGAAAAGAGAGTTATTGAGAATTAATCATTTAAGTGATCGGTATAATCGAACCAGAAAGCTCGAGAATGTATCGCTATGTATTCTAGAAGGGGAATGCGTGGGATTTCTCGGGCTTACTTATTCTGGAAAAGATCTTTTGGTAGATCTGCTTACGGGAAAGATTGCGGAAGGGAATGGGCAAAAAGACATTTACCTGGGCGGCATACAGGTAAAGGACTGGAAGGAACTGAACGGGTATATCTATCGGATTCATATGGAGAATTATCAGATTGATGATTGGACGGTAGCGGAATATCTTGGTTTGGTGGAGTCTGGTGGCTGGGGTGGATTTCTCCGGCGTGGCAGACTGGAAGAAGAGGCGCAAAGAGTGCCAGGCGATGGGCAAATAGCCTCGGCTTCTGACAGATAAACGCTATGCGGAAGGCCGGCAGCAGAGGGGGAAGACGCCCTGCGCCGCCGGCCTTCGCCTAATAGGAGGATAGGATTATGTCTCAGCAAAGCTCTTTCAAATCTGCTTTGTGGAATCTGGACACCATCGTCGCGTCGATAGTTCTTACCATCCTCGTCGTTCTGACGTTTGCCGGAGTCCTTTTCCGCTATTTCCTCGGCTCTCCGTTCACGTGGCTTGAAGAGGTGCAGCTCGCCTGCATGGTCTGGATAGTCTACGGCGGGGCGGGGGCCGCGTTCCGCGCGGGAAACCAAGTCGCGATAGAAATGTTCGTCGATATGCTTCCCGAGAAGTACCAGAAGGTCGTTTCCGTATTTATTTCCATAGTCGTTGTAGCGGTCGTCGCTTTCCTTTTCTATCAGAGCTTCGGCTATCTTGTTCTTTTTTGCTCTCCGTACCGCTGTGCCGGATG
>OGWU01001268.1_pt1 | contig 14848 bp, 13 predicted proteins | sample 1576071 | NCBI WGS metagenome assembly OGWU01 (sample SAMEA3541582, study PRJEB24748) | human gut metagenome | biome: human gut; feature: human-associated habitat; material: faeces | place: China | collected 2012
AAGGAGCATGCCGTTCGCTATTATCTGCTGGGGAACGGCTCCAACACACTGTTCGCGGACGAAGGCTTTGACGGTGTGGTGGTGGATCTGCGGGAACTGGCTCCGCCGGTGACCGCCGCCACGCAGGGGGACAAAGTGTCCCTCACCGCCGGCGCCGGAATGACCCTGGGACGCCTTTGCGCGGAGGCGCAGCAAAGAGGCCTTGCGGGCCTGGAATTTGCCTGCGGGATTCCCGGAACCGTCGGCGGCGCCGTTTATATGAATGCCGGGGCCTATGGCGGGGAACTGAAAGATGTTCTGACCGAAGTGACCTTTCTGGACGAAACACTGAGTCTGCGTACTCTGCCGGTGACGGAACTGGCCATGGGGTATCGCACAAGCGTTTTTGAAAAGAATCCTTCCTGGTGTGTCGTATCGGCAACGGTTTCTTTGCAGCCTGGGGATGCCGCGCAAATTCTTGCACAGATGCAGGATTACCTTCAGCGCCGCAAGGATAAGCAACCCCTGGAATGGCCCAGTGCGGGTAGCACCTTCAAGCGCCCGCAGGGGGCGTTTGCAGGCAAGCTGATCGAAGAGTGTGGCCTGCGCGGTTTTGCTGTGGGCGGAGCACAGATCAGCGAGAAGCATTGCGGATTTGTCATCAACAAAGGCGGCGCGACCTGTGCGGATGTGGTGGCGCTGACCGAGGAAGTCAAACGTATTGTCCGGGAAAAAACCGGCTTTGTTTTGGAACGTGAAATCCGCGTGGTGAGATAAATTTAGGTGGTGCGGAAGATGAATTTTTTGATCGTGACGGGCCTTTCAGGGGCTGGTAAATCGATGGCTGTCAATGCGCTGGAGGATATCGGTTTCTTCTGCATTGATAATATCCCGGTGGATCTGCTGCCGCGTATCGTGGATTTTGCGCTGCAGGGCGAAAACCAGCTCAGCCGCGTGGCGGTTGTGATGGACGTTCGCGGCGTGCGCAACAGCGATCAGCTGGAGCAGGCGTTGGCCGATCTCGATGAGAAAAAAATCGAGTATGAGATCCTGTTTTTGGATGCCAACAGCAACACCATCCAGCGGCGGTATAAAGAAACCCGCCGCCAGCACCCGATTTCCGTTACCGATCATGTTTCCATCGAGGAAGCCATCGAGCGGGAACGCCGTCTTTTGCAGCCGCTGCGCAGCCGTGCCAAATATGTGATTGATACCTCCTTGCTGAGCGCGGCCCAGAACAAAGAGCGTGTCTGCGGTCTGTTCCTGGATAAGGGGAAATCCCCCATGGCGCTCACAGTGGTCTCTTTCGGCTTTAAATACGGCCTGCCGCAGGAGGCGGACCTGGTGCTGGATGTGCGCTGCCTGCCCAATCCCTTCTATGTGCCGGAACTGAAAAATCTTACCGGCATGGAGCAGCCGGTGGTGGACTATGTGATGGCGGCGCCGGAATCCCAGGAGCTGCTGCGCCGCTACCAAAGCATGCTGGAGTATGCGCTGCCGCTCTATGTGAAAGAAGGAAAAAGCCAGCTGATGATCGCGGTTGGCTGCACCGGCGGCAAACACCGCTCCATTACATTTGCCCGCAAAATCGGAGAATTTTGCCAGAAGCTGGGGTATGAACCCAGTATACAGCACCGTGACGCAAAGCGGACGCTGTGACCGTTCGTATACGCGCCAAGGAGGAACGACTGTTTGAGTTTTTCGCAAGAGGTAAAAAATGAGATCCTGCGTCATAGGATCACAAAACCTTGCTGCAACGTGGCCGCCGCATATGCGGTGGCCTGTTTTGGTAAGTACTTTGATGACCGCGGTGTGGTTCTGCAAACGGAAAACGAGGGCGTAGCCCTCTTTGCCCAGAAAGCTTACCGGCGCTGCGGCGTTCAGGGCGATGTCCTGCGCAAGGAGCGTCCTACAGGTCCGGTGTTTGAATTCAGCGTGAAGGACAGCGCAGAGATCGAAAAGATGCTGGATCTGTTCGGTCATACCGGCAAAGAGCCCACACTGCGGATTCGCCCGGAACATTTCAAATGTCAGAAATGCGTCCAGACCTTTATAGCTTCCGCTTTTTTATGCTGCGGTACTATGACGGACCCGGAAAAAAGTTACAACCTGGAATTTTTGTCCACACGGCACTATCTTTCCCAGCAGCTGGAAGCAATGCTCGCGGAACATGATTTTCATCCCCACCGTGCCTTGCGCAAGGGCGCCAACACCGTCTATGTGAAGGCGGCGGATCATATTGAGGATCTGCTGACGTTCATGGGGGCAGGGGGCGCTGCCATGCGCATCATGGACCAGCGCCTGTATAACGAAATGCGCAACAAGACCAACCGTCTGTCCAACTGCGAAACAGCCAACCTGGGCAAGAGCGTACAGGCGGCGGTGCAGGTACAGCTGGCCATTGAACGGCTGGAAGCCGCCGGGGCCCTGGCCACTTTGCCGGAAAATCTGCGCCAGACGGCCAAGATGCGGATGCAGTATCCCGATCTGCCGCTGGCGAAGTTGGCCCAGAAAATGGACCCGCCGGTAAGCAAGGCGGGGCTTTCCCATCGGCTGAAACGAATTCAGGAGGCTGCACAGCGCTTGCAGGATACAGCCTCATCGGAAAAGGAAACAAACAATGCCTGATACCAACCCGAGACAATTTACCCATCTGCACGTGCATACCGAGTACAGCCTTCTGGATGGTGCCTGCCGGATTGACCGGATGTTCGATCACCTCAAGGCAATGGGGCAGACGGCCTGCGCCATCACCGACCATGGTGTGATGTACGGCTGCGTCGCCTTTTTTGATGCTGCCAAAGCGGCGGGCATCAAGCCGATCATCGGTTGTGAGGTCTACGTTGCTACCCGTACCCGCTTTGATAAGGTCAACCGCATTGACGGCAACAGCCACCTGATCCTTTTGTGCAAAGATGAGACGGGATACAGAAATCTGATCAAGATGGTTTCGGCGGGGTTTGTGGAAGGCTTCTATTCCAAACCGCGTATTGACAAGGATTTACTGGAACAGCATCATGAAGGACTGATTTGTCTTTCCGCGTGCCTGGCGGGCGAGATCCCCAAGGCGATTCTGGCGGGGGACTATGAGCGCGCCAAACAAACAGCGCTGTATTATCAGGAGCTGTTCGGCGCCGGCAATTATTATATCGAATTGCAGGACCATGGCCTGGAAGAAGACCAGGTGGTGCTGCCGCAGCTGATCCGCCTTTCGCGGGAAACCGGAATCCCGATGGTGGCCACCAACGACGCCCACTACATTACCAAAGAGGACGCCAAGATGCAGAGCATTCTGCTGTGCATCCAGACCGGCAAAACCATCGCCGACGCGGACCGCATGGAGTTTCAGACAGACGAATTCTATCTGAAAAGTGCCGACGAGATGTACGATCTCTTCTCGATGGTGCCGGAAGCCTGCGAAAATACCAACAAGATTGCAGAGCAGTGCAATTTTGGCTTCACCTTTGGCGAAACCAAACTGCCGTATTTCCGTGCCCCCGACGGCATGGAAAACCAGGCCTATTTTGAAAAGCTCTGCTGGGAAGGGCTGGAACGCCGTTATCCCGGCAAAGTGACCGACGCGCTGCGCGAGCGCCTGGCCTACGAGATCAACGTGGTCAAAACGATGGGATATACCAACTATTACCTCATCGTGTACGATTTTATCAACTACGCCAAGAGCCGGGACATTCCGGTCGGCCCCGGCCGTGGTTCCGGTGCCGGCAGTCTGGCGGCCTACTGCGTCGGTATTACCGATATTGACCCCATCCGGTACAACCTGATCTTCGAGCGATTCCTCAACCCCGAGCGTGTTTCCATGCCGGACTTTGACGTGGACTTCTGCTATGAGCGCCGCCAGGAAGTCATTGATTACGTCAATGAAAAGTATGGCCGCGACCATGTGGCCCAGATCGTGACCTTCGGTACCATGGCGGCCCGCGCCGCGGTGCGTGACGTGGGACGTGTCATGGGCATGGCTTACCAGGACGTGGATAAGGTTGCCAAGCTGATTCCCATGGAACTGAAGATGACCTTGCAGAAGGCACTGGAAGTCAGCCCCGACCTGAAGGCGATGTATGATGCCGACCCCCAGGTACACGAACTGATCGACACTTCCTTGAAGGTGGAGGGGATGCCCCGTCATGCGTCCACCCATGCTGCCGGTGTTGTCATTACCCGGGAACCGGCCACGGAGTATGTTCCGCTGGCCACCAACGATGGCTTGCCGGTCACCCAGTTCAATATGGTGGAGATCGAGCGTCTGGGCCTGCTGAAGATGGACTTTCTGGGGCTGCGTACCCTCACGGTCATTCATGATACCGAGATGGCGGTCCGCCGTAAGGTGCCGGATTTCCGTATGGCGGAGATCAGCTACGACGACCCCGAAACCTACGCCATGCTGGCGAAAGGCGAAACCGAGGGCATCTTCCAGCTTGAATCTACGGGCATGACCCAGGTGCTGGTCAGCATGCGGCCCAAGAATCTTGAAGATATCATCGCGCTGATTTCCCTCTATCGCCCGGGCCCCATGGATTCTATCCCGACGTATCTGCGCAACCGGCGCGAACCGGATAAGATCAGCTACAAGACCCCGCAGCTGGCGCATATTCTGGATGTTACCAACGGCTGTATCGTGTATCAGGAACAAGTCATGCAGATCTTCCGTGAGCTGGCGGGCTTCAGTTTCGGTCAGGCAGATAACATCCGCCGTGCCATGAGCAAAAAGAAGCACAAGGTCATGGAAGCTGAGAGGGAGCATTTCGTGCACGGCTGTACCGAGCCGGGGAAGGAATGTGCAGGCTGTGTCAAGAACGGCATCCCGGAAGACGTGGCCAACGAGATCTACGACGAAATGATCAGTTTCGCTTCGTACGCCTTCAATAAATCCCACGCGGCCTGTTATGCCTATGTGGCGTTCCAGACGGCTTATCTGAAATGCCACTATCCCCACGAATTCATGGCGGCGTTGCTGACTAGTGTGCTGGATAACACTTCCAAAGTGATTGAATACACCAGCGAATGTCAGCGGCTGGGCATCAAGGTATTGCAGCCGGATATCAATGTATCCCGTGGAGGATTTACTGCCGACGGCGAATGCATCCGTTTCGGGCTGAACGCCGTCAAAAGTGTGGGCCGCAACCTCATTGATGCAGTGGTCAAGGAGCGGGAGGAACGGCCGTACCGTGGTCTGTATGACTTCTGCCGCCGGATGCATGGCAACGAACTGAACCGCCGCGCACTGGAAAATCTCATCAAGAGCGGCGCTTTTGATACGCTGGAGCCGTCCCGCCACGGAATGCTGGAATGTGTGGAAGGCATCCTCAAGAGCGTGGAAACGGATATGCGCCAGAACCTGGAAGGTCAGATGGACCTGTTTGGCATGATGGGCGGCGGCGCACAGGAACAGGCAGCCAACGACTATAAAGTTCCCAAGCTGCCGGAATATCCGACCGGTGAACTGCTCAAAATGGAGAAAGAGGTGTCCGGTCTGTATCTGTCCGGGCATCCTCTGGATGCTTACCGTGAACAGATTGCCAAGATTTCTACCTGCTCCATCGCACAGCTGCTGGGGGAAGATGCCAAGCAGTTTGATAACCAGATGGTCACGATCCTGTGCACGGTGGTCAAAAACAAGGTGATGACCACCAAGTCCAATACCTTGATGGCGTTCACTACCATCGAAGATCTGACGGGTACCATGGAGTTGCTGGTGTTTCCGCGCGTTCTGGCAGAGTGCCGGGCTGCTTTGCAGGAGAATGCCGTTATTGTTGCACATGGCCGGGTTTCTGTCAAAGAGGATGAAGCTGCACGCCTGATTGTGGAGGGCATCCAGTCCATTGAAACCTATGACCCCGAGAAGAGCTTCGGCCGTAACCGGGTAGACCGCGTGAAACAGGAAGTCAGCGGGGAAGGCGCGAGCGGATATTTTTTGACGGTGCCGTCCCGGGACTGCCCGGAAATGCGCAAGGTGGAGAATCTGCTGTGCAACATCTTTGATGGTGGCACTGTGAAAGTCTACTTCCGCTTTGCGGATACCGGGCAAAAAGCGCTGGCACGTCACATGGCAATCAAGGATGACCCTCTTTTGCGCGCAGAACTGGCTCGGATTCTGGGGCAGGAGCATGTAAAAGTGCAGGAAACCGCGCAGCATGCAAAATAAATCCATGCGTTTTGCGCGAATCGTCCATAATCGCGGCGCATGAGTTGTGGTATAATGTGATTGTTCAAGATTGTTAAAAAATTATTGTAAGTAACGCTATGTTCCCAAACAGGAGGAGCTGCTTTATGGCTAAGGAAATTAAAACAATCGGTGTTCTGACCAGCGGCGGTGACGCGCCCGGCATGAATGCTGCTGTTCGCGCTATTGTTCGTGCGGGCATCAGCAAGGGATACCGCATGATGGGCATTCAGCGCGGTTACAATGGCCTGATCAATGGCGAATGCTATGAGATGAATGTCCGCAGTGTGTCGGAGATCATTCATCGCGGCGGCACCATTTTGTATACGGCGCGCTGCCTGGAGTTCAAGACGCAGGAAGGTCAGGCCAAGGGTCTGGCTCGCTGCAAAGAGCTGGGTATTGACGCGCTGGTCGTCATCGGCGGCGACGGTTCGTTCATGGGCGCCCGTGCGCTGGCAAACCAGGGCATTCCCTGTGTTGGCCTGCCCGGCACCATCGATAACGATATTGCCTGCAGTGAATACACCATCGGCTATGATACGGCCATGAACACCGCTGTCGAGGCCATCGATAAACTGCGCGATACCACCCAGAGCCATGACCGCTGCAGCGTTGTTGAGGTTATGGGTCACCATGCCGGCTACATTGCCCTGAACGTTGGCATCGCTACCGGCGCACTGGCTGTACTGCTGCCGGAAATCCCCTTCGATTTCGAGCGCGACATTCTGCAGCGTATGCGCCAGACCCAGGTTACCGGCAAAAAGCACTTCATCATTATCGTTTCCGAGGGTGTTGTCGGTGCGCAGGAACTGGCCAACCAGATTCAGGCTGCTACCGGTGTTGATTCCCGTGCTACCGTTCTGGGCCACATTCAGCGCGGCGGTTCTCCCACGGTGCGTGACCGTGTGAATGCTTCGCTGATGGGCTATCATGCCATTGACCTGCTGGATAAGGGCATTTACAACCGCGTGGTTGCTGTTTCCGGCGACAAGATCGTTGACTACGATGTCAACGTGGCGCTCTCGATGCACAAGACCATCGACCGCGAGATGATCGATATCGCCAACGCGATTTCCATCTGATTGGTTTGTTGCGGGCCGTCGCCGTTGGGTGGCGGCCTTTTTTGTTTCCGCTGGAGTTTGGAAATTCTGCTGAATTTTTTATCGCTTTTTTGTAGAAAAACACTTGCCAAACCGCAGGGAGGATGCTATAATACAAAAGCGTTAGTGCTGCCGGGCCACCGGCAGGATAATGACACATCATTAAACAGGCGGTCCTCTGCCGAAACTTCGGGTATGAACGTCGATACAAAATGGAGGAATTCATAACATGGACGCAATCAAGCATTTTACCGAGGGTATGATCAAAGAGAACAAGCCCCAGTTCGAAGTCGGCGACACCGTCCGCGTCTCCGTCCGTATCAAGGAAGGCGACAAGGAGCGTATCCAGGCTTTTGAGGGCACCGTCATTGCCAAGAAGCATGGCGGCATTGCGGAGACCTTTACCGTTCGCCGCACCTCTTATGGTGTCGGTGTGGAGCGTGTGTTCCCCGTCAACAGCCCGTTCGTTGAGAAGGTTGAAGTTGTCCGCCGCGGCAAGGTCCGTCGTGCGAAGCTCTTCTACCTGCGTGAGCGCACCGGCAAGGCGGCCAAGGTTAAGGCACGTATCTGAGCATACTGAGAAAAGGGGAGGACGGTTGGCGTTCTCCCTTTTTTCGTTTATATTTGCAGGAGGAAAGCCGTATGGCGCAAACGTTTAAAGAAAAATATCGCCGCAACCGCGACACGCTGGAGTGGTACGATGCGCTGGCTGTGGCTGTCGCTGCAATTGCCCTGATTTTCACTTTCGCGGTGCGGATCGTTCAGGTGGACGGCAGCTCCATGAATCCTACTTTATATAATGGGGAACGTGTGCTGATCTGCACCTTCCTGAAGCCGGACTATGGGGATGTTGTCATCATCGACAGCTATATTCCCTATGGCAAACCGCTTGTCAAACGTGTGATCGGCAAAGCCGGTGACACCATAGACATTGACTTTGAACAAGGAATCGTATATCGAAATGGCGAACCGCTGGATGAACCCTATACGGCGGAGCCGACCTGGACCTATGAGAGCGTGAATTTCCCCATCACCGTCCCGGACGGGTGCCTGTTCATTATGGGAGATAACCGCAACAACTCCAAGGACAGCCGCGACCGGGAAATCGGCTGTGTGGATACCCGCGATGTGCTGGGGGTTGCTCTGTGGAGGATTATGCCGTTTAGTAAGATGGGAGCAGTGGAATGAGCCAGAGTGATATCATCAACAGCCGCCAGATTCAATGGTTTCCGGGTCACATGACCAAGACCCTGCGGCTGATGGAAAAGGAAATTCGCAATGTGGACTGTGTCTTGCAGATCCTTGACGCCCGGATTCCGCTTTCCAGCCTGAACCCTGAGATCGAGCGCATTACCGCGGGGAAACCGCATCTGTATATCCTGAACAAGTCGGATCTGGCCGACCCCGAAATTACCAAACAGTGGCTGGCGTATTTCAAAAGTGCCGGTGCCGGTTGTCTGGCCATGGATTCCAAACAGAAAGGCCGCGCAGCCGCAACCAAGGTGCCGATTGAAAAGGAACTTTCCGCATTGATGGAGCGCCGCCGCAACCGCGGCATGGTGGGCGCCGCCATCCGTGTGATGGTGGTGGGCATTCCCAATGTGGGCAAATCCACCTTCATCAATTCCTTTGCAGGCACTACCCGCGCCAAGGCTGCCAACAAACCCGGCGTCACCCGCGGCAAACAGTGGATCTCGGTGGATAATTTTGATCTGATGGACATGCCCGGCGTGCTTTGGAAAAAGTTCGACTCTCTGGAAACGGCCTCCAACCTGGCGTTTATCGGTTCCATCCGGGATGATATTTTGGATATTGAGGAACTGGCCTGCGGTTTGCTGTCCAGTGTGCGGGGGATTTATCCGCAGCAGTTGCTGGCCCGCTATAAGCTGGAGGAAAGCGCGCTCGAGCTGGAACCCTACGATTTGCTGCAGGCAATCGGGGCCAAACGCGGTATGCTGATCTCCGGCGGCGAAGTGGATACCGAGCGTGCGGCCAAGATGCTGGTAGGGGAATTCCGCGCCAGCAAGTGGGGGCGCCTTTCGCTGGAAAGGCCGCCGCAGCGTGTGATCGCAGAAGAGGAGGAGGCCGACGATGCCGAGGACGTCGAAGTCGACGAGCAATAATCAGGCGCTGTACGCCTTTGACGCAGAGCAGCGTGCTCAGCATGGCATAGTCTGCGGCGTTGACGAGGCAGGGCGCGGTCCGCTCTGTGGTCCTGTCTGCTGTGCCGCGGTCATCCTGAACCCGGATGATCCCATTGAAGGAATCAATGATTCCAAAAAGCTGACGGAAAAGCGCCGGGAAGCTCTGTTTGAGGAGATTACCCGGCGGGCCGTTGCGTATAAAATTGTCTTTATCTCGCCCCAGGAAATCGACGAAAAGAACATCCTGTGGGCTACCATGGATGGGATGGCACAGGCGGTGGCGGGCCTGGACCCGCAGCCGGAATATGTACTGATCGATGGAAACCGCTGCCCTCCGGAGCTTGCGCATCCGGCCCAGCCGGTAGTGAAAGGGGACGCCATCAGCGCCAGCATTGCGGCGGCCTCTATTCTGGCAAAGGTCAGCCGTGACCGTTATATGCTGGAACTGGACAAACAGTATCCTCAGTATCAGCTTGCCAAACATAAAGGATACCCTACGGCGCTGCACTATGAGCTGATTGCGCAGTACGGCATTCAGCCCTTTTATCGCCGCAGCTTTTTGAAAAAGCAGGGATACTGGCATGGCAAATGACCTCGGACAAAAAGGCGAGGCGATTGCCGCCCGGTATTACCAACAGCGCGGGTATCTGCTTCTTGGCCACAATTATCGTACCCGGATGGGGGAACTGGATCTGATTTTGTATAAAGAGGATACCATCGTCTTTGCAGAAGTCAAAACCCGTTCCGGCCGTATGTTGTCGGCTCCGGCAGAGGCAGTTGACCCGCATAAACAGCACCGCTTGATTCGGGCGGCGCAGCTCTACCTGCAAAACAGTCCGTATGCTGATGCGCCGGTGCGCTTCGATGTTGTAGAAGTGACACCCGCTCCAAAAGGGTGGCAGGTGCATTGCATTTTTGACGCATTCCAAGGCTAAATGTATAGAAAGGGTGTATCGTATGCAGTATCAGAGTACCAGAGATTCCCGGCTTCGCGTCTCCGCTTCGGAGGCTATCGTGCGCGGTCTTGCGCCGCAGAGCGGTTTGTTTGTGCCGGAAACCTTCCCGCAGGCAGATCTGGATGCGTGGAAACATCTGTCTTACCCGGAACTGGCGCAGAAAGTGCTTGCCGGATTTCTGACGGATTACAGCGCGGATTTTCTCAAGCAGGCCACCGAAGCTACCTACGGCACTGCCTTTGGCGGCAAGGCCGGGCGTACCGTAAAAGTACATGACGGCCTGTATTCGCTGGAATTGTGGCATGGGCCCACCTGTGCGTTCAAGGACTATGCCCTGCAGCTGATGCCGAAACTGCTGGTGGAGGCCAAACGTAACCTGAACCGTACCGAAACCACCCGCATTCTGGTGGCAACCTCCGGTGATACCGGCAAGGCGGCGCTTGCAGGCTATGCCGGTCTGGAAGGTATCGAGATTTCGGTCTTCTATCCCAATGCAGGCACCAGTGAGATCCAGCGCCTGCAGATGGTTACCCAGACCGGGGATAACGTGCAGGTCTATGCGGTGGAAGGCAACTTTGACGATGCCCAGACCGGCGTGAAACGTGTCTTTGCTGACGAAACGGTTGCCGCCCAACTGGAAAAACGCAACATCCGCCTTTCCAGTGCCAACTCCATCAACTGGGGCCGTCTGGCACCGCAGATCGTTTACTATTTCTATGCCTACTTCCGCCTGGCGGAGCAGGGCGCCGTCGCTTGGGGCGAGCCGGTGGACTTCTGTGTTCCCACGGGAAACTTCGGTGACATTCTGGCCGGCTACTATGCAAAACAGATGGGCCTGCCGGTGGGCAAGCTGGTCTGCGCCTCCAACAAGAATAACGTCTTGACCGACTTTATCCGCACCGGCACCTATGATGCCCGCCGCACGTTCTATAAGACCACTTCGCCTTCGATGGATATTCTGATCTCCTCGAACCTCGAACGTCTGCTCTACCATGTGAGCGGCAGCAGCGAAAAGGTTGCCGCCTGGATGCAGGAACTGGCCCAGACCGGCAAGTATACCGTGGATGCCGAAATGCTGGCCAAAATTCAGCAGAATTTTGCCGCAGGCTTTGCCGGTGATGAGGAAGGCGCTGCGGAGATCCGCGCCCGCTTTGAGCAGGACCAGTATCTGTGCGATACCCATACGGCGGTTGCCTTCCGCGTGGCGGAAAACTGCCGCAGTGCAGCTCCGATGGTCGTGCTTTCCACGGCAAGCCCGTTCAAGTTCCCGCGTGATGTGCTGGCGGCCCTGGGCACCCAGGCACCGGAAAGCGACTTTGCGGCCATGTCGGCATTGACGGAAGCGACAGGGGAGGAAGCTCCGGTCAGCCTGCGCCAGCTGGACAAGCTGCCGGTACGCTTTACCGAAGTGATCGCGCCGGAAGCCATCTGTGCGGCAGCACTGCGCTGAAAAAATCCGTTGCCGCCCGGCAGCGGAACCTTGAAATGAAAAACGATAAGGAGCTGTATGGCGGTTTTTGTAATAGGCGACCTGCACCTGTCCCTGGGAACCGATAAACCCATGGATGTTTTCCCGGGGTGGGAAGGGTATCTGCCGAAATTGGAACATAACTGGCGGACCTTGATCACGCCGGAAGACACGGTCATTCTGGCGGGAGATACCAGCTGGGCCATGAATCTGCCGGACACCCATGCGGATTTTGCTTTTCTGCAAAGTCTGCCGGGCCAGAAGTGGCTGCTGAAGGGCAATCATGACTACTGGTGGACCACCACCCGCAAGATGGAAACCTTTTTGCAAACCTCCGGGTTTGATTCGCTGCATATCCTGCATAATAACACTTGCGTGGTGGGCGATATGGCCCTGTGCGGTACACGCGGCTGGCCGTTTGACGATGTGGCAGCCCAGGGAGAAAAGCTGATGGCCCGTGAAGCCAGGCGGCTGCGGATGTCTTTGCAGGCGGCGGGGGATGCACCGCGCAAGATTGCGTTTTTGCATTATCCGCCGGTCTATCCCGGCACCTCGGCGCAGGAGCTGATCGCTGTCCTGCGGGAGTTCGGCGTTACAGAATGCTACTATGGCCATCTGCACGGAAAATCCATCCGCTTCGCCGTGCAGGGGGAAGTGGACGGAATCCGCTACCGCCTGATTTCTGCCGACGGCCTGGGATTTTGCCCGTATAAGCTGGACTGAAACGCAAAAAACAGTAAAAGAACGTTCCCGACGGTGAAAACACCTTCCGAAATGGCATAAAATAGAAGATAATTTGTTAATTTTTTCAAAATAGGGCTGGTATTCTGCGCGGGAACATGCTATAATTACTTGTATTTTTATGTACATCTATTTTTGGAGGAATTTATAAATGAACCTGATTTCCTGTGAAAAGCTCGAAAAGAGCATGGTTGAACTGCAGTTCTCTATCGATGCGGAGACCTTCAAATCCGCTGTCGGTGCCGCTTTCAAGCGTGAGGGCAAGAAGTATACCGTTCCCGGCTTCCGCAAGGGCCATGCGCCTCGTGCGATGATCGAGAAGATGTACGGCAAGGATCTGTTCCAGTACGACGCCATCAACGATCTGTTCCCCGAGAACTACGAGGCTGCCGTCAAGGCTGCCGGCATCGAGGTTGTCGGAGGTCCGGCTCCCGAAGTGGTTTCCATGTCGGAAGAAGAGGGCGCTGTGCTGAAAGTTAAGGTTGCCGTCAAGCCCGAAGTTGAACTGGGCGACTATGTCGGTTTAACCGTTACCAAAGATGTCAAGACTGTGGACGAGGCGGATGTTGACGCTGAGATCAAGCGCATGCAGGACCGCAACGGCCGTCTGCTGACCCGTGACGGCGAGGCTCAGAACGGCGACACCGCCACCATCGACTTCGAGGGCTTTGTCGACGGCAAGGCTTTCGAGGGTGGCAAGGCTGAGCACTACGCTCTGGTCCTGGGCAGCGGTTCCTTCATCCCGGGCTTCGAGGAGCAGGTTGTCGGCCACAAGGCTGGCGACGAGTTCGACGTCAACGTCAAGTTCCCTGAGGAATACCAGGCTGAGGAACTGGCCGGCAAGGACGCCACCTTCAAGATCAAGCTGCACGAAGTTCAGTACAAGGAGCTGCCGGAGCTGGATGACGATTTCGCCAAGGACGTCAGCGAGTACGACACCCTCGATGAGCTGAAGGATTCCATCCGCAAGGGCATTGCTGCCAACCACGAGAAGCAGGCCGAGCAGAAGATGGAGAACGATCTGATCGATCAGGTCGTCAGCAACATGAAGGCCGAGATCCCCGACGCCATGATCGAGGGCCGCATGGACGAACTGGTACAGGACTTCCAGTACCGTATCTCTCAGCAGGGCCTCAAGCTGGAGCAGTACCTGCAGTATATGGGCATGACCAAGGAACAGTTCAAGGAGCAGTTCCGTGAGCAGGCCGACAAGCAGGTCAAGATGCGCCTGGCGATGGAAGCCATCGTTGCCAAGGAGAACATCGAGGCTACCGAGGAAGAGTTCGAAGCCGAGGTTAAGCGCATTGCCGATGCTTACCAGATGGAAGTCGACAAGGTGAAGAGCCTGGTGGACGCTGCTGCCGTCAAGAAGGATCTGGCTGTCAACAAGGCCATCGACTTCGTGAAGGAAAAGGCCAACGTTGTGACCGAGGAGCCTGCCAAGAAGCCCGCCAAGAAGACCACCCGCAAGACCACCAAGAAGGCGGAAAAGAAAGAGGAAGAAACCCAGAGCGAGGAAAATAAGGGCGAGTAATTCGCACCCGCTTAACCCACAGGAAGTATGATAAAACAGGGCCGATACGGTGTGCTTTTGCTGCCGTATCGGTTCCTTTATCCGCCTCAATCGTATTTTATCAATAAGGAGGGAACCCCTATGAGCCTTGTACCCTATGTCATCGAACAGACTGCGCGCGGTGAGCGCAGCTATGATATCTTCTCCCGTTTGCTGAATGACCGCATTATTGTGCTGAGCGAGGATGTCAATTCCACGTCGGCCAGCGTTGTGGTGGCGCAGTTGCTCTATCTGGAAGGGCAGGACCCGGAGAAGGATATTTACTTCTACATCAACAGCCCGGGCGGCTCCATTTCGGATGGTATGGCCATTCACGATACGATGAACTACATCAAGTGCGATGTTTCCACCATCTGCATCGGTATGGCGGCCTCCATGGGCTCTTTCCTGCTGGCCAGCGGCACCAAGGGCAAGCGTTTTGCGCTGCCTAACTCGGAAATTCTGATTCACCAGCCGCTGATCAGCGGCAGCGGAATCTCCGGCCAGGCCACGGATATCCAGATTCACGCCAATCATATCATTCACATTCGTGAGCGCATGAACCAGCTCTACAGCCAGTACACCGGCCAGCCGCTGGAAACCATTCAGCGCGATACGGAGCGCGATAACTATATGACGGCGCAGCAGGCGAAGGAATACGGCCTGATCGACGATATCCTCTATAAACACTGATTCGGGGGAACAACATGGCAAATCAAACGTCCGGCAA
>OGWU01001283.1_pt1 | contig 14707 bp, 21 predicted proteins | sample 1576071 | NCBI WGS metagenome assembly OGWU01 (sample SAMEA3541582, study PRJEB24748) | human gut metagenome | biome: human gut; feature: human-associated habitat; material: faeces | place: China | collected 2012
CTGTGGAACCTCTTCCGCTGGTGCGGACGGTGTTACTGATTTGTCTGAACGGGGGGGGTTATCATGGCAGCTACCTTGTCATCAGGCAGGTAGTATCGCTCGTCAACCTTATCCTCCAGCATATTTACCAGCGCCTTTTTCAAAGGGATAGGAGACGGGAACTTAAACTTCCCATTATCTAAATCCTTACGAATGATGACACAGTAAACACGCTCACGATTCTGGGGGATTCCGTAGTGTTTTGCATTCAGAACCTGCCAGTAAACGTTGTAGCCGTAGTCTTCCAGCTCTTTGACAAAGAGGTTAAAAGTGGCGTAGAAGCGAGCACCGGTAATGTTTTTAACGTTCTCGTAGATGGCGAAACGAGGCTTCTTTTCTCTTAGGAAACGTAGCCATTCGACCAGTAGGGAAGAGCGGGTCTTCTCGATCTCAGTTGATCCGCACTCAGGGCAATGGTCGCGCTGATCATAGTGAGCTTCCAGGGGATTATATACGTGGCCGCAATGTTTACAAGTCCATGCAGCCCCCCCCTGTTTGCCCGCTATGCTGAAGTCCTGACACGGACTTCCACCAAACATGACATTGAAATTCGGCACAACCTTCTCATCGGCTTTGGTAATATCCCCGATGTTAAGGGCAGGATCAATACCATGAACGGCACAATAGCTTTCTGCGGCATACCGATCAAACTCGCAGAAAAGGGCAGTTCGGTAATCCAAGTTATTTCCTCCTCTGTTGGTTTACTTTGTTGCTAAATGGAAGGTTGAGGGATATATAATCTCCCTCGAACTGCTTTCATTCTATCATACTGTCTCCATAAAGTCAATAATTTTCTTTGTTGCTATTATGCGTTTTTTTGAATTTCTTCAAAGATAATCTGTTTAGGCAACATCCCTTTACATACATAGACGCTGCTGAACGGCGGGTTTAGAGACGGCTTTTGGTCAGCGTAATTCTTAAAGTAAGATACGCGCCGATTGAGATACATGATTTCAAAATCATGCTCACGGAACATCTCAAAACGTTTCTGACTCTCGAAGAGTCCGACGACCCCTACTAACATAGCAAAGGGTATATTCAACTGGAACAGCCGCTCAAACACTTCACCTTTGAGGGAGTACGGAGGGTTACTGATGATGTAGTCGCACTTCGGCGGATCAATAGCGAAAAAATCCTGACCGTTTGCAATATGTGTTGCGATTACGGTATAGCCACGTTGCCGAAAGAGCTTTACAAACAAACTATCCTCAGTGTCAAACGGGCACCAAATTGTCACGGGGGGGGTGGGAGATACTTGTACAACGGGGTAATCGCATACTCCGGTGTATAGAACTCGTCGTTGCCGCTGCCGGCAACCTTATCCATCTTCATAGCTGCACCTCTTAATTTACTTTGTCACAAATTAAATCCAACGAATGCAAGGTTCGCCGGTATAGCCATGTTCCCATACGAACCAAGCGAAGCACATGGTACTCGACCAGGGCTTACCATTTTCGTCAACTTCCAATCCGTTTCTCAAAGGATTGACACGTTTTGAAAATACATACACGGATTTCGGAGGGTGGGTGGCAAAGAAATCCTTACGTTGCCGTCCTTCGAGAAACTGGATCTTGGCGAACAGGATCACCTTGCCAGTGGATACCTCCAGAGCTTTCTCAGCGAACTCTTTCGCCAAAGAGAACGGAGGGTTCGTGATGACGTTGTTGAATTTTTCGGGATAGTTCTCAGTGAGGAAATCTACTCCGCCAACAATACCACATCCGAACCTATCATCTCTCTGAACCAGATCAGTAGAGATAATTTGACTGTTGGGATATAGTAATCGTTCTCCACACGAGAGCGGGTAGGGGACATACCGGCCAAACTGGTGCCGCTCAAATAAGTACGCTCTTCCATTTTCTCACCGCCTATTAAAAAATCGTCGTTCCATAGGCAGGCATAGGATTGAGCTTGTGAAGGTTGTGATCGTGCATAGAGGCAATCTTCTTGTCGATTTCCTCAATTCCACTGGTGCCATACATGATGTAAGCATCCAGGTGAGCATAGGTAAATCCAAGATTATCCTCATCAGTTTTTCCACACAGCCCATCGGAAGGGGTCTTGCTTATCAGGTTGATAGGCAGAAGAAGCTCGTACCCAATCTGGATGACTTCATGCACCATCAGATTAGCGAGCGGGCTAAAATCGCCGGCGCTATCGCCAAACTTGGTAGAATATCCCACATAGTCTTCAGAGCGGTTGCAGGTATTAGCAACACGTCCGCCGTGAGGCAACGACTGAGAAATAGCATAGAGGGTCGCCATACGGATACGGGGAGGGAGGTTTATCCTCGTCTGATCGCTGACGCTCATATTGAGCGCTACTTGATCACTTACCGCAGACACTGCTTTGGAGATATCGGTATAGGCGTATCTGATACCCAGAAATTCGATCAGCTGCTTGCTATCGTCCAGATCGGGCTGTTCTCCATTCGGCATCATAACACCCACTACACGCTCTTTGCCCAGTGCCTCTACGCAAAGAGCGGCGACAACGCTGGAATCTTTACCACCCGAAATACCGACCACCGCATCGCAGCGAGGGCCGTTACTTTCAAAGTAGGAACGAATCCACTGGACAATCTCATCCTTAGTACACTTTGGGTTAGCTAACATTGTGGCACCTCTTTTCTCAAAAGTTTCCCTCATGAAGATTCTTGCGAACCTCATCCAGGGTATAAACTCTCAGGAGCTTGCCATCCTTGAAAACTGGCTGAAGCCAGTTCCCAACCTGCGACTCCTCCCAAGTCAAACCGTCCTGGCAGAAGAAGTTGTGGTACGTATAGTCATATACGACCTTACAGCAGCCGCGCTGAGACTTCTTGAAATGTCCGCTATCTGTCTTGGGGTTCTTAAAAATCATGATGGGCTTTCCGTCAGCATCTTCTGCATAGGTCGCTTTGACTGCGATACCAAATGTATCACGGGTGTACGGCGCATAAGTCTTTTCGCCGCCGTCCATCGTCTCCAGACACTGCATAGAGAAAGAACCGACACCCAGAGAAACATTGTTGATAGCGAAGCCATGCTCCATCAGGATCTTATACACTGCCTCGCACCGCTGCGGGGTAATGCTATCGCCATACAATGCCTTGACGTGTGGATCGAGAACTTTGTAACCCTTGCTGTTCACGGTGCCACCAAAGATTTCCCACAGTTTGAACACCGTCTCGGTTACAATCTCCACGGGGTTGCCGCTGTCGCCGCGAATAGCAAGACATCCATGGTGCGCCATCACATCCTCTTTAATTGCGGGGAGAATATTATTGACCAGGTTCCAATAGTCATAGCTGTCGCTGACCATAGAGAAGTTTTGGTACGGATAGATTTCTTTCAGTAGACGCCGCACGTGCGTAATCTCGTCGCCGTCAACCGCATAGTTGGAGCACATAACACTGTGCTCAGTAGAAAGAGCACCGTAAGCTACCGCGTCGTTCTCCACCCGGCAGGCGTAGTTGTGTTCCAGCCAAAGAATAGCCGGTACTGTAGCGGTATTAAGGAAGCTCAGGCAGAACGCAGCAGAACTCTTGGTGGCGCTCTCCACGCTTTCCTGCCCACGCATGGAAAAGTCGCCCAGCAGCTTGGCCCGTACCACATCATCGTCACAGGTGAGGGCAGCGTACTTATTGACGATCTGCCGGTAACGATATCCAACTTCCGCTGAAATCTGAGTATGCCACATGGTACATGACAGCATTGTTTCGATAGAGTTGACCAACCACACAAAGTTGGGGTTGGTATTCGAGATCTCAATTTGCGGAACATGAATATTGGTACGGGTTCCTTCCGGCACGGCCCGGATTTCCAGAGGCAGGTACCCCAGCTTATGAAGCGCCGTCAAACGCTCCACGCCAACGCCGTCCGTGCCGATGGTGTTATTCAGCACCCGCTTGTATTCGGCAAGTACCTCATCCAATGAGCGATCAAAGAAGTGAGTATTGAATGCCTCGATCAAATACTCCTGGATAAATGCCTGAAGACCGAACATTGTGACCTTCTCGGTATCAGCCAGCCGCGTCATGCGCGGGGTGTAATAAGACACCATCTTGGTCAGTGCTGCGGGGTACTGCTCTGCATGGGCAGTCTTGTAGAAGTCCAAACAGAGCAAAGGACTGTATGAAATCATTGTTTTACCCTCTTTTCATAATCATCTGCAAATGGAAATCTTCTCGTGATCAACACGGAGGATGCTATCAGTGGTGAATACACGAGAGATAAGACCATCTGTCAGCACAGTACCTTTCAGGATCGTGTTCTCACAGTGGGTAACGTAGAGCATGACTTCCTCTGCGCCGGCTTCTTTCAGAGCCTTGGCAGTATGAGTAAATGTCCCGCCGCGAGAGCAGATATCGTCCACGATCAGAATATTTCTGCCGTTGACTTTCTCAGGCTCTGTCAGCTCCAGCCGCTCAATCTTGCCGGTGCGCCAGTCACGATGTTTAATGCAAAAAACATACTCCATAGGAAGAAGCTCAGAGTATCGTTTGGCAGCACCTTCATCCGGGTAGCACAGCAGAGGATTCAGACCCTGGCTGACCATCCACTGAATTGCATAGTCAATGTAATGCTTCACATCCATAGCCTCAGCCCGGTCAATCAGCGCCATAGCCACATTAGAGTGAGGATCGAGAACTTTGACAGACTCGAACCCAAGCGAATTGATAAACTCGGCAAACCACTTGAGCGTAAACACCTCGTCGCGGTTCTTTACCCTGTCCATACGGGCGTTTGGGATATACGGCATCTCCAGATAGAGGAGCGGGTTGCCAGCGCTCTTGAGGTGCTTCACCAAATACCAGAGCTGCATACACTCGGCATCATTGTCGTACATCCACCGGATGAAGTAAGCGGACTTACCCATAGCGAAAAACGTGAAGTCCAGCTTGGGAGCAATGCGGATCGAAGATGTACCGTCGGGAAAACTGGTGAAGTCGATCCTTCTATCGTCAACAAAAATCATTTCAGACCTCCCAGTTCTCCACATTGATCTGGCACGCTTTCATAGCAGCCAGAGCTTTGTTGTGGCTCGCCGGGGTAACGCCGGCGCAGCAAGCAGCGTCAACGGTGATTTTCGTCTCAGGCAGAAACGCTTTGACGAGCAGTGCGTTAGAGATAACGCAGATGTCGGTGCAGAGTCCAACGAAGACGATCTCTTCAATGCGCTGCTTCCTTCTGGCAGAAAGTTCTACCAGGTAATCGCCCAACTCCACAGAGCCAAACGTACCCTTCTGGAATACGGATACGCTTTTCCCCGCGTCGATAGCCGCATGGCTAACAGCCGTGGCAATGATATCGTCGAGCCGCCAGCCGTAAGTCCCTTCAATGCAGTGCTCGACAGGAAGCAACTGACCTTCTTGGGTTTTCAGGTAGTCGGCAGAACGATGGGTGTCCTTGGTAATGCAAATCAGATCTCCGTCAAAGTCAGAAATCTTTTTGGCGACATCTCCAACAGTGGCCTGCGCCTCCGGGGTTCCGAGCGCACCATTGATGAAATCGTTTTGCATATCCACTACTACAAGAACCTTCATCTTAAACAACTCCTTAAAATGAGCACTCGCACGGCAGATCATCGTCGTCCTTGATGAGCTTTCGTGCAGCGGCCCAAAATGTTTGAGGTTTGGCTTTTTCAGTGGGCGGCAACGCCTTTTCTTTGAGCTTGGCAAATTCCGCCTCAAAGTCTGAAAGATAGCCTTGTTTGAGAATACTGTACCCGATTGTGTCTTCGGCCAGCTTCGCCTTTTCCCATATTTCAGGATAGAGGCAATAAACAACAAACCAATGTTGTTTGCCGGCTTTCAAACACCCGGTACAATTCGCATGATTGAAAATGCTGTAGGTCTTCGGACGCTCGATCCCAACCTCCTCGATGTCATGGATAGTACGTACCTCCCATGTCAAAGGGTACTCTGTTTGGTACCCCATCGCGGCCATAATACCAACTCTGCGCCGGATACGGTGCTGTTCATTGGCGTCAAAGCCATAGACTAATGAGATATCGTCCCTCACTTCGGGAGGATTTGCGGGATAGTGCTCGGACAGCCATTTATGAAAAGGCTCAGTCTTCAGTCTGTTGGTGCAAAAGGCGGTGGACTGAGCGCCAGCCTTAAATGCCTTGATTTCCATACACACGTCGAACTGATCCTTAACATCCCACCCGGGCATATTGGCGTAAGTAATAGGAACGCCCAGATAATCCGAAACCTCTTTTTTGAAACGCTTGATATCCGCGTCTTCGGTTCGAGGACACAAATCATGATTGAGCAAGATCGTGTCCTCTGCTCCGAACTTTCTAACTACTTCCACGGCGGCAATCGCGGAGGAATGACCACCAGAAAAACAAACGATGTGCTTCATACCGACCACAACCATCTCGGCTGAGGTCAACCGTCTAATCCTCCCTTGCTACCGGCCAGATGGCTTTCACGCTGTAACAGACGGCTTTACTCTACACTTATCAATCTTGTAGAAACCCGGTTTACCGGGTTTGGTATTAGCTCCTTTCAGATTTGTTGTTGTTAGTTTGAGAACTCTTGAAATATTTGCCGATCGTAGCGAGGGTAGCGCAGGCCAGCGGAATGAAATCCGGGGTAAAGCGCGTTGTGTTGAACATTAGGTTCATGCCGTCCGCAATGGCGCTACCGACACATACTTTCAAAATCCAGCCACCCATCCAGGCAAAGCCGAATGTGATAACAGGACTGAATACGAGCAATCCGATGATACCAACCAGCGCAGTCAGCCAACCAAGACCTTCCATTTTGCTCATGACAAGTTCCTCCTTTCCTCTGTAATTACAGACACAAAATCGTATCTGCTAACCGAGAGTGCTATTCTATTGGGACACCAATGTACTCAAGGACTTGCCGCATACCCAAACCATGCTCTTCCCACGGCCTCATGCAGTAATCCCAGAGCTTCGGATGCGTGATTTTTAGACGCTGGAAACGGTTTGGAGCTTTTTCAAGGTGAGCGCCAAAGGCGCAAAAGACACAGCCAGTACGCTTTTCGCCTGTCGTCGTCCACCCCCCCCATCAGTTCTGACAATCTCGCCATAAACTGAAGCGTAGGGGACTTGATAGGTATAGAGGTATTCCAGCACATCTTCCTCAGTCCAAAAAGACATGGGTTGGGAGCTGGGCTTCTTACCGGAAAAAGCATTACATCCCATACGCAACCATGTGGCACGCCGAGATCTGCTCTCGTTTGCCATAGTTGCAATAATAGGTACTCGACCAGTTTCCTTGGAGTATTTCTTCATAGGCTGCTTCTTCATGACTGTACAGCACCGAGAAGAAACCTTGAATGGGGCATCCAACAGATAACACCATTTTTCACAGTTGAACTCTGACGGCGTTCCGTTGCTCCGCATGATCTCTCCATGCAGCTCTTTCCATCTGAAAGAACCAGGCTTATGCCCATATTCCACAGTGTCAGCTACACGCTTCGAGACAACGGGATATCCGTACACCTCGATGACTTTGCGGAAGTTCATCTCAGGCCGGACAATCGTAACGTTTTCACAGCTCTTAACAAATTTTCTGACTTCCGGGAACTCAAGCCCGGTATCAGAGAAAACAGCAGGCACATCGGGGTATATCCGCCGCACAATATCGAGTAGTACGGTAGAATCTTTACCACCGCTAAATGCCACATAGACCTTTCCATCATAGTGCTGATACCACTCGATGATACGAGCAGTAGTGATCTGGATTTTGCGTTGGAGAGGCAGGCGCTGCATCTCTTCCAACTCTTCTCTGCTATGCAAAGCACCCACCTCCCCGGTTCCAATGATTGTCGTCATCGCCACCCGATCCTACCGTATAAATCAGCACCAGAGCCAAAAGCAGTAGGATGATACCGTCCATTGGTTACTCTGTGGCCTCCGGCAGGGCAGGGACGCTGACATAGCTGGCACGAGCCAGCCACTCGTTGATGACCTTGTTGAAAGTATTGTCGTTGCCCATGTACTTCTTCAGCATGGCGGCAGTCAGGCCGGCTTCGGCACTGAATGTATCACCTGGCTGACACTTCACAACCGTCTTATCACCGTCATCCCAGAACACAATGGTAGCCGGGTTATGGAAAATCACATTGACGGGCATTGGCAGACGGCGAGACGCAGGCTGACTGGCTTGGAGCTTCATTGCCGCATTCCAACCGTTGGAGAAAGGATCTCCGTTGGGAATAAGATGGGCAACAAATCCGCCGTCCGGCATACGCAGGCCGCTTAGAAGCTCATCAACGAACCGTTCAGCATCGAGAGTTACCGGGGGGGGTGCCATAACAGAGATACGGGGAGCGATGTAGGGAGTGTGGATCAAATCGGGACTCATAATTATTTTCCTCCTATTCAGTGTGCATTGCGGTCACAGGTATTCAACACCATGACCTGGTTCCAGATATCATTACCAAGCAGACGCTTGATTTTGCTAACCGTCTTACTCGGATTATCTGACTTTTCAACCGCATACGGCCACATATGCCAGCGGATCAGCAGCGCCACAGTAAGGCGCTGGTTAGGACTGAGATCGCCGGTATAGCAGAAGCTGTCATAAGCTCCTACACGCTCATGATGATAGAAGTGAGCGATCTCAGTGGGGTTGCCTTTGATGTCATGAAATACTTTAGTCTTCTCTTTGCCAATATCGTGCAACAGCGTGGCGCGGAGCAGAGTAGCATCGGCACCTTTATAGTGGCTGATCAGATACTGCCATGCCGTCATAGAGTGCTGACCAACCGTGTACTCGTGGTGCGGGTTATCATGTTCCAGCTTGGAGAGACGAAGCATAAGGGTATCAATCTGGCCGTGGCAATCTTCGTCACCCACGATCCTGATTTCATCCCAACCCTCCGCCATCATGGGAACATCGAATTTGAAGTACATCTTTTGGATTACAGACTCCGGGACAGAACGTTCCCGATTATTGTTGCGCTCCAAACACACCTCATAGGGCGTCGCCATGAAAAGACATACTGTACGCAAATCATGTTTGTGGAGCGCTCGGACACGATCAAGGAACCCGATACGGCGCTTGTAGTTGATATTGGTGGCGTCGTACACCACATCCTTGCCATCCGCCAGATCCTGCAAAACCCTTTTGTGAAAGGTTTGGAAAACCAAGTCCTGTTGGGTTTGGTCGTTCTCGTCACCAAGAACTTCGGCACGGATCGCATCGCTGGAGTGGACGACGGCGTTAGGGATGCTTTCGGCAGTGAATGACTTCCCGCTACCAGGGAGGCCAACCATCATGTAAAACATCGGCATCTCATTCACCTCCTTGGATTTCCTTTAAGAAGGATCGTTTGAGAATTTCAACGGTAGCCTTTTGCAGTACCTCATTGGCGTGCTGGTTGATCGAAACAGGCACCGTATCCATATAGCGCTTTTTGTCTTCGGTCATAGATTGAATTGCAGTGCTCATCAGTGCCCGTGCTTCTTCCAAAGAGTAGCAACCGCGCTTCACCTCTTTGAGATAATCACACTGGTTACTGATAAGACAGTCAGCGTAAGGCTCGCCGGCTTCGTAACGGGTCATAAACTCCCGCAGCCGCAGAGCATGGTGAAGCTGCTTCGGGTCATACCCAAATGCCTCAATCTTGTCCATTGTGGCAGGGTAGGGGTGCTCCATTGCCTTTTGCTTTTCCAGAGCCATACCCATAATGCAGTTCATCCCGGCGTAGTTGTTGTATCGGGCAATCTCTTCACGAGCGTCCAGAACAGGCTGGAAAAGATCGGCATACTCCGGGTTGATGATGGAGTAAGGGGTGAACAGGATCTCGACGAAATTGACATTCTGCTTCTTGATGCAGTCAAACATAAGGCGAATGTCTTTGAAATCCACGTGCTCGTCGTTCTCCATAATATGGGTGGTGCTGAGGGGTTTGGCGTTCAGCACGAAGTCGGAAAAGCTGGGCAGCATGATTGCCTTGGTATCAATATCGCTACCCTCATAGTCAAGGTTATAATTCTGAGAACCTTGCAGGAAGAGGCCAACCCAGCCTCCCCTGCAATGCTCCAATACGGGCACCAGATGTTCCCGCATCCGCGCCATGATCTTCTGACGCTTCTGCTCATCCTGGATCAAAGTCGTCATCGTCGTATCGCTCCTTTTTGATACAATCCCGGATCAGTCTCCGGTATAGGCCTGAGTCGAACTGCTCCATATCTGCCCAGCGCATAAGATGTTCTGACGAACCGTATTGCTCTGTTACATCACCGGACACATCGTAGAGCCGTCCACCAATCTCTTGAACGTAGTGGTTTTCTACCGGCTCATACATCATGATGCCGCCGAACCGCTCTTGCAGAATAAATGCGAACCAGAAACAGCACCCATTCAGAAAAGTCTCTTGAGCATTTTTGAAGTTGTTGATAAAGTCAAGAATGACTTTTTCATCCATTCTGTTCTCCAACATCCTGAGCCTCTTCCATATCAAGCGCGGCGGCGGTGTCTTTGATCAGCCCCTCCAGCGCCTTGAACGCAAAGTTTTTATGCTTATAGGCGGCGAACTTGGGACGGTTGACAATGCGGCACACAACACCTTCCCGAACATGGGTATGGCCGACAGGATCGGGGCCGTCGTAGAAATCCTCAGCCAGCTTCTTCACATAATCGCCGGCGTTCACTGCCTGCAAAGATCCAACATCGTCGGGAAGCTGGTAGAAGTCTGGGATGATGGTGCGGCAGAACACCTGGACATATTTGACGCCCATCTGTTCGCAACGATAGCGCATAAAGTCGGGCGGATACTCCACCACATCGCCGTCTTCGTTGGTCATCGTCATGCGGTAAACGAAAAGATCGGACTTGGGATGCCCTTTGCCATCGGGAGCGCAGCCATAGCTGAATGTGGTGGTTTTACCGTACTGTTTGGTAAACTCCTTGTCGTTCAGCTTAGAGTTATTTCCGGGATTCATGATGGGCGTACCGTCGTCAGTGAATCCAACGACCTCATAGTAGACTGTCTCTCCCTTGTGGAGCTTTCCTTCAAAGACCTTGGCGTGTTTCTCTCGGAAAGCGTTATTACCGTAGTAGCCTCCCTCATCGAAGGTGTCCAGAACCACGCGGCGGGTTCCGGTGACGTAGCCCCAGTCATAGATAGGTGTCCGCTTGATCTTGGAACGAATCACATTCGGGGTCTTACGACTCTCATAGAGCCGCTTTTCCATACCGTTCCGATATTTATAGCCCTGCAACACAGGCAGATAGCCGGTACGCTGAGAAGTTCCGTGCATTTTCAGGGTAACTTCTACCAGATCCCCAGCATGGAATGCGGAGAGGTTGTAGGCCAACTGCTCCGTGTCAGCGTGTTCTTGGAAGAGCGGGGAGATAGGATCAGAACGCTTACGAACATGATTGCCACCCCCCCACTACCGGAAGAGCGTTTGACGGCGGGTACGTACTTCTCGCAGATAGTGATGCCGTTCAACACAGAGATCGTGTCGCCCTCTTGGAGCTTCTTGATATCGGTAAAAGAAGCCAAACAGGAGAGAGGGAGGAACAGACCGTCGCTCTTCTCGCCCCGGAGCTTGAGAGCCTTAATATTCCGCTTCTCCGGGTCAAGGTATCCGCCAGCCGGAGCACCGTTCTCATCCTTGCGCCGCAGCAGGTCATTCTTCTGTGCAAACTCCAAACCGAGTTTGCCATCGGTAGGGAAGTACACGCCCAGCTGATCAGGGTCGGTGCCGAGATCCACAATCACCGTATTACCGAAGCATTCGCCACAGAGCAGCCGGTCGGCGTTAGTATGCTTCCTCAGATTGTGAATCCTGGTAACATAGGCACAGTACATTATATTCACTCCTTGTTAATTTACTTTGTTGCTAATTAAGAATACATGGATTTCAGCTTATGAGAGACGGCCATGATAGCCTCTGCCGCTTCGTGCATCTCATTAACAGTGGTATTGAACCCCATTGAAATACGCACAGTACAGGCCGCATCTTCATCAGACATTCCAATACCACGCAAAACGTGGGAGGATTTAGCACTGGCAGCGCTGCACGCAGAACCAGCAGAAAGGTAGATGTCCAGCTGATCCAACAGAAGAAGCAAAGATTCGCTGTTGACGCCAGGGATGGTCAGGCTGATGATATTAGAAGAATAGTTCTCGCTATCACCGTTGATATAGAACTCCCCAGGCATTCTCAACCCCAAATCAGTCAAGAATGCGTCTCTGAGCAATCCCCACCGTAACTTCCAGTTCTGGAGACGCTCAGTAACGATTTCTGCTGCTTTGCCAATCCCTACAATTCCCGGAACGTTCTCAGTACCACCACGCATTCCGTTTTCCTGACCTCCACCAATAATCCACGGGGATTTGCGGATAGAATTGCTGATGTAGAGCACACCAACACCCAGAGGAGCACCGAACTTATGACCGGACATGGAGCAGAAGTCAATTCCGCAGTCCTTCACGTTCATATTTACATGGCCTGCCGCCTGTACAGCATCGGCATGGAATACGGCGTGATACTTTTTGCAAAGGGTTCCGATTTCTTTCATGGGATTGACAGTGCCCAGCTCATTATTTACCCACATGATAGAAACGGCGCGGATTGTATTATGGGTGCTATCCAGCAACTGTTCCAGATCATGTAGATCCACACTTCCATCCTTATAGGTCTTAACGTAGCGGGTAGTAAAAGGATAGATATGTGAAGGACAGAAAATCCTATGGGCTAACGGTTCCAAAACTGAATCATGCTCAATTTTGGTTGTCAAAACTAAGTCACCACCAAAATTTTGCAACCACGCATTGTTCGACTCTGTGCCACCAGAGGTAAAGAACACCTCTGAGGGATCAGCACCAATCATTTTGGCTACCTGGCGGCGGGCATTTTCAACAGCTTCACGAGCTTTGACCCCTTGGGTATGAATACTTCCGGGGTTGCCGACATGATCGGGCCGGAGCCAAGGGAGCATAGCTTCCAGAACCTCCGGGAAAACCGGAGCATTGGCAGCATTGTCGAGATATACCACGTATTTCACTCCTTTGATAAAGGAGGCTCAGAGCGTAGACAGCTACTTGCTACTCTATCGTTCTGAGCCTCCTTAATGGTTTACTTTGTTGCTTATGCGGAGATAATAGGACGAAGGGCATCGTCCACCTGCTGATACCGCTCCGCGTTGATGGCCTCCAACAGGCAGTCGTAAGGATCAGTCTGTCCGCTCATCACCATCTTGGCGATATTGACAGAGAATCCGCTGACCAGTGCCACACCCATATCGTTTTCCTTAACAGGGATAGTGCCGGTGCGACTGGCAACATTCCAGAAGACCAGCCGAGGCATCTTATATCCAGCAGCTTCATACCGCTGAGAGATTTCCTCAAACAGACGGGGAGAAGGACGCCCATTGCATACATATCCCCATCCATTACTACGAACAGGGCCGCTTACGGCACAGCCGTTGAACTCCATATCAGAGATGATGAGGATATTGGCAGGTAAATCGTCCTGCTTCATATGATTGTTGATCGCCGTGGTAAGAACCAGATCAAATACAGCCTCGATGTTAGTGCTACCACCAACATGGCAGCTATTACAGATGCCCAGCTTCTCTCGCAAATTCTTTCCTCGGCTCAGATCGACAAACTGAGGATTCTCGGAAAATGTCATGAACTGATCCTTAAACTGCCCGGAAGAGCGCTCGGCAAAGTAGATTGCCATAGCATTCGCTACCTCCAAGGGGCGAGCCTTGCTCCCGGGGATAGTTACCCATGTCATGCTGGCGCTGTCATCCTGGACGACCATAGTATTGCCACAACCCTCTACGGTATCAGGCAGATGCTTCCACAGCTCCTCAATAGTGTCGTCAACACCAGAAATGCAACGATACTTATTGACGATATCATGAGGGAACAACGTCCCAGCGTTGATCTTAGCATCGCCCTTCTTTACCTGGTCAAGAAAAGTGCGCCGGCGATCCTCGTCGTGGCGGAGGAAAGCACTGTTATACTGCAGGTTAGCACGAGAGGGGACACGCTGATAGTCGATCCCCTCCCACTGCTTGGCGGTCATCTGCTGCTCCACAACGAGCAGGTAACGGGAAAGATTGGCGAGGGTGTGCTGATACTGGCGCTCAGTCATGCCGACAGCCTTCCGCAAAATCTGGGCATAATGCCGATACCCTCCCGGTAGGCTTTGCGGCGGTTCCGCCGCTTTTTCTTCTGAGACTTCCGGACGCGCCGGTCGTCCAGATGGTGGAGGGCAGTCCTCGCCAGCGCCGTGGAATCGCCGGAGGGGGAATAGTCCTGCTCCGGCGCACGGTCTGAAACATGGCTCGCCTCGCCTGTGACCATGTTGACGGAAATGGCCCCGTCACGGGTCATCTTCTGCGCCTCCTTCTCGGCGGCCTTCCATTCCTTCATGCGTCACCACCTGCCTTTCCGTAGGGGCAAATGCTCACGCACTCGCCCGTCTCGATCATGGAGATATACTTGAAAATGGGATATGCCTGGGGCGGGCAGACCGCGTTGCCCAGGGTTTTCAGCCGTAGGGCGCGGTCCGCGGTGTTTTCGGTGATACGGGGGACTCCCTCCGGCTCGGCGGCCCAGAGGATACGTCCGTCCATTTCCGGGGGAAGCCCATGAGCCATTCCACCCAATCCGGGTTCAGCGCCGCCGTCTCGGATATCGGCCGCTCCTGCCGGATCACCTGGGATGAC
>OGWU01001285.1_pt1 | contig 14700 bp, 18 predicted proteins | sample 1576071 | NCBI WGS metagenome assembly OGWU01 (sample SAMEA3541582, study PRJEB24748) | human gut metagenome | biome: human gut; feature: human-associated habitat; material: faeces | place: China | collected 2012
TTATTTAATATTGCGCAAAAGCCGCTGTTCCCTATTATAGAATGGATTGCGGGTAATGGCCTCCATTAAATCAAAGGATACTGAGCCTGAGTTACTTGTGCGACAGGCATTGTGGAAGCGAGGACTCAGATATAGAGTCAACGTTAGGACTCTTCCAGGGAAGCCGGATATCGTGTTTACGCGGGCAAAAATTGCTATTTTTTGCGATGGTGACTTTTGGCATGGTCACAACTGGGCTGTTCGCGGTATGGCATCACTGGAAGAAGAGCTAAACAGTTACAGTGAATTCTGGCGGAGTAAGATACTGAGCAACATAGAACGTGATAGCAAAAACACATTAGCTTTAACGGAATCTGGATGGATCGTAATCCGCCTTTGGGAGAGTGATATTCGAAAGGATCTTACGTCTTGCATCACGACTATCATAGAAACGTATAAGCAAAGAATTCAGGGCGAATAACAGAATGAAATGAAAAACTCATTCTCAAATACCGCGTCCACTTTCCAACGATACTCCAAGTATCATTTGATAGTGAAACCACCTGAATAGCATCCGCCTCACAGGTTCATCCCAAACGCCTACGCAGACATCAAGCGCCCCGGAAACCCCTTATTTTCAAGAGATTTCCGGGGCGTTTTTGTATCAAAGTCGAAAGGGTCTTAGACCCAGCATGAGTATCACGGTGTTTCTATTTCCCGTGCCTGTTCAGTTGACTTTTCGCCTAATTTTCTGTATTATTAGGCGAAACAAGGCGAGGTGGGCAAAAGTATTCGCCCATTCGATTGCGCAGCTTGTAAAGCGCCATTGGGGCAGTGAAATGCTCAGCCTGGCCGCACAAATTCACGAATACAAGGGAGGCTAGGAGCCGTTGCAACAGAAACCTGCCAAGCAGAAGATTGGCAATTTACCAAGACCGGTCTTATGGCGCTATGCCCCACCATCAGCAAGTCCTCGGTGGAAAACGCCATCAAAAAGCTAATTGAGGAAGGCATCCTCGTCAAGCATGGCAGCGGACGCGCAGTATACTATACGAGAAGCGATGCTGAATAATGGACGCCACTTCCATTGCCAGCACCCTGGCGCTGTCTCGGAGTACAGAAAGCCCTGTTCACTTTGTCTGTACTGTATTTTGATGTCGCGTGTCTTTGGATTCCTGTGCCTTGATTTATTTCTCGCAGCGAAGAAAGAATACAAGAAAACATATAAGATATTGATTGCCGAGCCAGTTTCGTGCTATACTGTAAGGGAAAGCGGGGTGTTTCCATGGAACGATATATGCCGCCATTTACCATCACCAATCAGATGCTCATGCTGGTCGCGGAGATCGCCGAAAAGACCGGAAACATAAGCAATTTCCATTCATTTGAAACAAAGCCGCACCTTCGCCGCAACAATCGCATCCGATCCATTCATTCCTCTCTGTCCATCGAGGCCAATTCTCTCTCGCTGGATGAGGTGCGGAGCGTGATCAGTGGAAAGACGGTCATCGGGCCGCAGAAGGAAATCCAGGAGGTCAAAAACGCCTACCGGGCCTATGAGCAAATCGGACGATTTGATCCGTATTCTCTGGATGACCTAAAAAGGCTGCATGGAATCATGACCCATCTGACCGTGCAGGAATCCGGTGTGTTCCGCAGTCACAACGAAGGGGTTTTCAAGGGCAATCAGTGCATCTTCATGGCTCCGCCGCCGCATCTGGTTCCGGGGCAGACGGAAGCGCTGTTTGGCTGGATGGTCAATGCCAGGAAAGAGATACATCCGCTGATCCTGTCCTCGGTGTTCCACTATGAATTCGTGTTCATCCATCCGTTCTCGGATGGAAACGGGCGCATGGCCCGACTGTGGCAAACCGCGCTTTTGTCCGAGTGGAACCCAATCTTTCAGTATCTGCCTCTGGAAAGCCGCATCCAGGAGTTTCAGGACGGCTATTATGATGCGATCGCCGCTTGCCATGGATCGGGGAACTCGAATGCATTCATCACATTCATGCTGGATAAGATCAACCTGACGCTGGATTGGGCCTTGAACCAGGCGACGCAGAAGGACGCATACCTCCCGGAGACCGTGCAGAAGCTGCTGGACGTCATGGATTTTGACGTCCCGTATTCTGCCGCGCAGCTGATGGAAAAGCTGGGTTTGAAATCCCGAGCGAGCTTCCGGAAACTTTACCTGGTCCCGGCTCTTGAAAAAAACCTGATTGCCATGGGTGTCCCGGACAAGCCTACATCCAGAAACCAAACCTACATCAGAAAATAACGCCAGTGTTTCTATTGATATGGTGGCCTTGACGGAGACAAACTCTCACGCGCGCACAGTGAAGCGGATGTCATGAAGAATCTTGGCATCAGAGAGGATGATATTGACGTGCAGAGGATGTGGAGTTGGAATGAACTGGCAGACCAATACTTGACCAAAGCGGAATATGGCCTCGTCGTATTGAATCTATCCGTTCGGCCACTGATCCTCAAGGACATACTTGATGTCGCGCAGAATCCCGGCTAGTAGCAACACAAATCCTCCAATTTTCTACGCTTTCCCATCCGAACAAATCCTGTCGGGGTAGGATTCAAACGGACAGACTGGGATTCAATAGCCCTACAAGATCAGATTTCGGGACCAAAAGGTCGCAGGTTCAAATCCTGTCACCTCGACCAAAAAACATCCGGAAATCGAATGATTTCCGGCTGTTTTTTATGCATTTTGAACAGTTCAAATCCTGTCACCTCGACCAAATAAACGACGGCTTGGAGATAAACCAAGCCGCCGTTTTTCTTTGTCCTTATGCCCAAAAACCCTTGAAAACAGGCGCTTTTCTGAATCAAGTTGAAATTTGGGGCTGCAAAAACCTTCACTCGTTCTACGATGCGTCTATCTTCTTTTTTGTGCTTTATGTCCATTACGTTTTTTGCGGCTGTGGTAAAAATGTGGTAGTAGGCGGCTTTTTGTGGTAAAATGCTCGATAGAAAATCAAACGGCGTTTCGTAGAATTGCTCGAATTTGCCCGTACAACCGTTTTGTTTTCGTGGATAAGGGATTTATCGCGGAATTACGTAGAAAGGATTCTAGGGCTGTTTAACGGAGTTTAATCGCCATCGAAAAGGAGCGGGCTTTTGCTCCGCTCCTTTTTTCTTGGATTTTCAGATTACTATGGCTTACGCCGCTACCGCGTTCAACTGGTTCCACCTGCTGCGGCTCATACCGAGGATGGAGTATCCTATGCTCTCCATTTCGGTGGAACGGTCGTAGCTCTCTACGTCCTGCGCGGTTCGCGTAACGGCGTTTGCAAGACCGTAGAGCGTGAAGTCTCCGCCGCGGATAAGATGGTCGAGGATTCCGCTGCTCTCGCGCTTTGTCATGCCGTAGTCGGCAGAGGTGAGTTCAACCATCTGCGGTATGTCGTTAGTGGTGATTTTCGCCCCTTTCGCCGCCCGCATCATTTCAACGACCTTCTCGAAGCGTACCTGATCGACGGCGGCCTTTACCGTGTCTTGTACTTTGAGCATGAGCGCTCTGTCATCCGCCGCAAGCGTGGCGGTGGAATACAGGCTGTAATCTTCGCCAGCCTCATTGCCACGTCCGATGTGATAGCGGCGTGTGGCTGCGTCGTTTACGACCATGCCGTTGCTGCAAACAAGCCGATAAACGAGCGGCTGAACGGCCATGCTCCCCATGCCGACTTCGCTGTTGGTGATGAGGATGCCGCTCTGCACCACGTCGCCGGGGACAACCTCTGTTTCCAGTCTTGGGTTGACGACCTTGATGTACATGCGTTCGTCGGTCACTTCGCAACTCTCAACGCGCGCGTCCTTGATGTCGGAGATGATCGGAAGAACGGCCTCTGCGATTTCGTAGTTGTCGATTCGGCGATAGCGCTCCGAGAGGAACGCTCTGGCCGTGCCGTCAAGGGTTCGCACCATGCGCGTGGAGGGCGTGTGATTAAACCAACCGTTGACGTTTGCGGTGAGCAGATCGGGGTTTGAGCTGCGCATTTTGTCGTAATACTTCGCCGGGATTCCGAGGGCCGCGCCGATCTGCCTGTGGGCGACCTCGTTTACACCAAGTACAGTATCGAGGTTCTTCTCCCTGTTGTGCAAGACGATCTGATGGCTGTCGCCGGTGTAGTCCATCGTAATGTTGCGCGTGTCCAAGAGATAGTCGTGCTTCGCGTTGCGCTGCCTGTCGAGTTCGATTGCCAGTTCAGTAAGGGTGCGTCCATTCTTCATTGTAATTGCCTCCCGTTCTAAATTTTCGTAATTTTCGTCAGTTAGAAAGTTCATTGAGCGCTCGTACAAGGTCGCATTTTTCGACCTCAACAAACTCGCCATCCCTGTACTGGACATAGGCCGTGAAGCTTCCGCTTCCGCGGTAGTCTTTCTGGCCGTAGCCGTATACTTGTCCTTCTACGGGGTCGGTAACATACAGTTCTCCAGCCTCGCCCTTGTTGTGGCCGCCAGTATAGCCCCCGCACTTCTTGGAAAAGTCCAGCCTTGCATCCTTGCCGACCATCGCAATCCAAGGGTTTGAGTATCTGCGCTTATTGAAGCTCCCAAACGAGCGTACCGTTTTCAACATCGTAACTTCCTCCTATTTAACCAACGATGGATGATGGAGCAGTCTGAGCATCACGGGCTATTCCGCGTGCGGATTCCTTCGCATACTTCCCGGACACATGCAAGGATTGCTCAGAATGTGGGTTCACTCGCGTTCACCCCTGCTCCCCACTCTGCATTTCTCCGGGCTTGTGACCGGCAGCGTTGCGCACCGCTGGCTGCATTAAGGATGCCCTCGTGACCTCCGGGGCGGGCGCATTTCAGTATTTCAGCGTATAACAAGGCGTGCCATCCTCTGCGTCGAAATAATACCATCGCGTCACGCCATCCTTGCAGAACCCCATGTTATCATACTCAACCTGCCACCACTCTTCATACCCAGCGACCGCTGCCGCGTCGCAGAACCGTACAAATTTGCGCTTCATAATTTTTACTTCCTTTCTGCTCTACCGGGCTTCGCCGCCCGGCCCGGCTGATTCGTTATGCTACAATCGTCGCATTCCGTTCGTGTACATCGTATGTGCCGTGACAATAGCCGGAAAAATAGGGGGAAACCTCCGTGCTGTATTCCTCGTCGGTAAGGTTGCGGACAATGACCTTCCCCGTCTTAATATCGCAGCCCACAAGTTTGAAGAATCCTCCGAAGAAGTAGGCACCGTTCGGGGTTTTAGTGCCATCAGAGACGAATACGAGCTTCTGGTTCTTTCGTTCCTCTGCCTCACGCACTTTGCGTTCCTGCTTCGCAACTTCCTTGATGGTCGGCATCAAGAAGTTTATAAACTCTCGCTTGTCCATCCCCAGAGCCATGTACATCGGCTCAAACTTTTCGCTGTACGCTTTGAAGCTAACCTCCTGACCACTGATTTCGCAGAACTCGTTGTACATCATTTCTCGTTGCCTCCTGATCTTCACTGACCTTGATTGAATTATACTAAATTAAATTAGTTTTGTCAATAGTAAAAATGCGAAAATCCGAAAATTCTATAAAAAAATTCGAGAATACGGAAAAACCGTATTCTCTACGTCGAAATATCGTACTAATCTTTGTTCGCTCGTTGCGGCCTGCGGCGGCCTATGTATCGCCCGCTTTTCACTCTAAGATCGCTATAAGGCTCATTTTCGTCTATAAACCATTGACGGCCGATTTTACGAGCCGTCAAAAAGCCGCCCCTTTCCGCTTTCTGTGTCGCCGTTACGGGATTCTTCCCAAGTCCCTCGGCGTACTCTTTGAGCGGTATCATCGCCACCGTATCACGCTCCTTTCTGGGGCTATAATACTATGCCCGCTTAGTATTGTCAAGCTCCGATAAGCAAAGGCTCTGCTCTCGTTTCAACAATAAAATCCGCAGGGGCAGCGAAAACGCGCTCGTATTGCTCACGCCCCTGAAACTCATCAACGACGCGCCTGCTTTCCGCATCCATGTTTTCATAGCACACTCTCCCGTATGTCGGCGGAAGCCATGACCTCGCCCTGCCGACGTATATGTTTAGGCGGTCTAGGATACGTTGGTTCTTGAAGTGTATATGGCAGGTGCCCTTTTTGTAGAAGGTGACGTAGAAGTATTTGCACTCAATGTTTCTACTCACCCCTGTGGCTGCTGCATTTTGCAAAACGGAGGAAAGGTTTGTCCGTGGTGTTTCCCCCTTATCCAAGTAGTCGAGTGCCTTTTCGAGATCATCCAGCACTTCAAAGCAGCCATGCGCATCAATGCTTTCGAGCATGTCCTTCCACCTGCCGTACTTGTCGGTCTTATAGCTGCGTGCAAAGCATCCGTAGGTTGGTATGATGCACTTGATGTTTACGCGGTGCGCTTTGTTCGTTTTCCAGCCGTTGTAGTAATGGATATTATCGTTCTGGACATCCTTGTTGTAAGTGTGTTCTGCTGATAGTTTGTCGAAGCATTTGATGATCGCATCCTCGACCCCTGTAACAAGCTACGACATAATCCGTTCCAATACTTGGCTTATGTTAAAGCGCGAAAACTCATAGTCCTTCATGCTTTCCACCGTACCTATGAAGGTGCTTTGCATTGTTGATGTCATCCGCTCCCTTAATTCTGGAATGTCGAAAAGCTCGCGCCAGAATCTCGCTCGCGCCTCTTTCAAAAAGCAGTTTACGTCTTCAGAGGAATATGTGGTGCTGCAATGTGAACCGGCGATTGTAAGCTCTATGATCGGGATGTCGCTTGTTTTGCTACAGCGTATATGTGGCGATAGGCCGTTGTACTGCCGTATAAGCTCAATTCCTGCCGAGCAAAACAGATCGTATTCCCTGATAAGTCGTTCGATGTGGTCGGATGGAGAAAGCTCTGTTGCCGGTGCTGCGTCAAACTCCGGCTGCTGGTTGGCTCGCTTCAAGTTCTCAAATATCGTTTCATCAGAAAGTGCCGGAATGGAAACCGTAATGAGAGCAGCGTCAACCTCTGCCACCCGATCTGCTTTTGCGAATGCGTTCTTCACGATCTTTATCGAAGCCCCATAGCGTTTCAGCTTGCTTGCGAGCATTTTCCTTCGCGCCGTAAACGGATTCCTGATCGTCTCCGCGTTGAGTATGCAAGCAATCTGGCCCCCGTTTTCGCAAAGCTCCAATGCGCGTAAAAGGTGTAGGTCGCCATTTGAAAACGGCGGGTTCATTAAAATAAGGTCGTAGCGCTTGCGCGTATAGTACGTAAGGAAGTCATCGTGTACCACGCGGTAACCCTTGCCGACGAGAAGGGCGCGCAGGTCGGGGTCTAGCTCGATACAATCTATGCTGAACTCCCTTCTGCTTCGTGAGAAGCCGTGCCGCATGCGTTCCTGCATCCTCAAAGCACATTCAATCAAATCGCCTTTCCCTGCGCTGGGTTCTAGGATAGATTTGATTCGTGTCCAGTCGATGCCCGCAAAGAGCCTCCCCGCTAAACCAGATGGCGTTGGATAGAACTCAAAATCCGTTTGGGGTGGGCTTGCGATATTTATGCGCGGCTTCGCGTTTCGCTGTTCTTCTAAGTAATCCGCTGCGGGGCCGTACATATCGAGTTTGGCCGCAACGAGCGTGCTATAACCTCCCAAAAATCTATGCCTTTCGTCGTACGCTCGCATAGCAAAAGCGAAATAGCATTTTGCATGGTCTGCTTCCCAACTGCGGTGTTCTATGAAGCCAACGTATTCTCCGTTAAGGCTACAGCTCCATCGTTCGTAAACGCCCTTATCTGTATTTTTCTTGATTTCGGAATTGATGGAAATGTATTCGGAAAAGTATGTCCTGTTCAAGCTCCCGCCTCCGTTCGTGCCTTTATCGCCACATCGCACAACTCATTTATTTCATTGCGTGTATCGGTGAAAAGTGTGCTTATCCATTGTTTGGGGATTGCGTCATAGCCATAGAGTGCCCCCGCGAGGCCGCCCGTGATCGCTCCAATGGTGTCCGCATCGCCTCCAAGATTGATGGCTTTGACTACAGCATCCTCAAAGCTGCGCGTCGTGTAAATGCAGTGTAGCGCCGAAGCGAAGCTATCAACGACGTATCCTGTAGGATTCGGCGTAAAAAACGGGCTGGAAAGCGCGTAAAAATGATAGCGCCCTTCACGTTCAGTACATCCAATGATAGCTGCAATTCGCTCATAAAAGTTTTCCGTTTCGGAAACCTCGTTTAAGGCTGCGCAGTAAGCAGCGCAGTCGATGGCCGTGTCTTCGTCGTAGTGGGTCATCCGCGATATGTCGTATGCTTTCTGCCTGATTTCCTGTTCATCGCTGTAGTAAAGCCCAACATAGGCCGTGCGCATGAGAGAGCCGTTTCCGGCTGTTCTGCCGGCAGTCAAATTGTGCGTGACCTTGGATGCGCGTTTCCAGTCAGCTTTTGTCGGGCTTTGTTTCTGCCTCGCTGCGCAGATCGCGCTGCGGATGGAACTGGCGCATGTAGCGCCAACGTCTTTCGGGCTGCTGTTGTACCAATTCACAAAATATCTTCCAATAGCCTCAATGGGGCCGCGGGGCGAATCCGCGATGCCGTGCGCGACGGCGAGCGTCATCTGCGTATCGTCCGTAACTTCCCCCGGAAGTACATTGAGCCATCCTCCGCCGATCATGTCCCGGACGGTTCCGTGCTGCTGCTTGATGCTCTTTGCGCTCATAAACTCAAGGGGAGCGCCTAGCGCATCCCCGACCGCAACGCCAAACATAGCGCCGCGAATGCTGCCTTGAATCTGGTTATTCATGTGGTTGCCTCCTTACCATGTGATACGCTTGGGAAGCAGCTTGAACTTCCCACGAAAAGGAACGTCGGGTTCGCCATCAAAGGCGTTGTTCAGCGCCGAGAAAAGCGAGGGCGAGACGTGGGAACGCGGGTCTGTGTCTTTCCATAGCTTTCCGTTTTCGTCCTCGTAGACGGGGCGGCTGTGTGAATCAATGCCGATGTACTTCATCGTAACCATTTTCATCCTCCTAATCTATGTTGAGCCACACGAGGACTTCTTCGGGTGTCCAGCCCTCGAATTTGCTGTAGTTGGGGGCGCAGCCAAGAAAGTCTGTAGCTTCCTTGGCTGCGATGGCGGTAACATGGCGCTGTCTTTCCGCCTCTATCAAGCCGGGATAGATGTTCCTGCTGTTCCGCTTTTCGCTTTCTTCCATGAGCATGAGCCTTTCCTTGATGCTCATCGGTGCCGCCTCCTTGAAAATAGAATCGTCTAATCTCCGAGGCTGTCTAACAGCCCAAGCAAATCAGATTCTGTAATTTCGCATGCTTCGATCGCGCCCGTAACAGAGTAAGTGCCGTCGTCGTTGATATATATGTCGAGAGGGTCTGTGTTGGAGTAGATATTGAGTTGTTCTTTTGTCGCTCCAAGTTTTGCGAGAGCGGCGTATTCCAATTTCTTCATGCTCGCTTCCTCCCTTGAGATGTCTGGGTCTTATCGGCTTTGCCGAATCGTGATTTGAAATTCGCTGCCATCAGGGTACACAATCACAATTCCGTTGTCGTTCGACAAAACACCTGCGTCTTTGAAAGTTTGGACTTTGCAGGATTTCAAAGTCGTATCTTCCAGTGTCCAACCTCCGCAAAGCAAACCGTAAATGTCGATCTCTACAGTTTCTTCGCTGATGCCGTTGTATCCGTTCTGGTGCATCCTTATACCCTCCTGTCTTTTTATGACCTTGATTGAATTATACTAAATTAAATTAGCTTTGTCAATAGTAAAAATGCGAAAATCCGATAATTTTTATGCTTTTGTTCAAGTATGCGAATAAAAAACGAGCCACCGCCCTTTCCGGCGATGGCTCGTGAAATGTATTGCTATTTATTATTGTCGAGTTTTGCGAACGTGACTTCGTATGCGCCGTAGGCTGTGAGCGCAGCGATAAACGCATTTACGACGGCGAGAAGCGCTGTCTGTATATCGAGGCCGGTGGTAAATGCGGTCGCTACAAGCATCGTGAGCAAGGCTATAATGTATGCGAATACGCGCGTCGGGATTTTCCAAATCTTATCCAATGGCGCTTTCAAGAATTGCACAACCAGTAGCGTGAACGCCGCTGCGCCTGCTATTGATGCAAGGTACTGCCACGTAAACGGCTCTGCGGGTGTTCCCGCTTCACTGGCGGTTATGCCGGTCGTAGCGTCGGCGGTGTCTTCCGCCAGCGCGCTTACTGGGAACGCAAACAGCGTTACCGCAAGGAGCAAAAGAACAAGGGAGAGCAACTTCTTCATTCTGAAACCATCCTTTCCTGTCGCCTTTATTCAAGCCCTATCTGATGGAGCAACATTCCCAAGATTGCGCCGATGATGGCGGTCACCACCAGCCAAACTGCGTTGTCCCATTTTTTTGCGGGCTTGCTTTTGATCTCTTCGACATCGCTTGTCAGTTTGTCGATTTTTGTGTTCGATGCCTCGATTTTGTCATTCGAAGCCTTTTGCTGTACGGTGAGTATCTCTATACTCGTAGCCAGCTTGTGGACGCTCTCGGCCATATCGCGCGTCTCTGCGATCTGGTTAAAACAGGTCTTGATTTGTTCGGTATGGCGAGTGATTCTTTCGTCGGCTTCGAGGTATTTCTTGGTGAGTTCTTCCGTGGTCATGTCGTCACATCCTTTATGCTATGCGTCCATCTGGGCGTATACGTTGGACACCCAAGCTGCTACGTCTCCAACCTTGATACACAGCCAGCCGTTCCGGGCTGTCGCTATATGGGTGTAGCGCTTGCCTTTGTTGGTGCGCGTAATAATGCCATAGCTCGTTCCCGGCCCTTTTCGTACATTGACGGTATTGCCGGTGATGACGACCATCGGCACATCTTCCGTGTCCGCTGGCGCGTCAGCCGATGGTTCGTCTTCAGATGCTTCGCCTTCGAGCGCCGAAACCGCGTCCATAAGCGCCGCGTGAGTAAGGGGGCCGTAGTCCCCATCGACTTCGAGGCCTCCCGTAGCCCGTTGAAACTCTTTAACGGCTGCTGCCGTCTTCACCCCGTAATATCCATCAATCTCTCCGGGGGCATATCCAAGGGCCGTCAGCAGCTCCTGCAGCTCTTTTACGTCATCCCCGCGGACGAGGGGGTTGCGCAACTTGATAAGGCGCGTGCCAAGCGTGCTGTCGCCAACATCCAGATCGGATTCGCTTCCGTCTATAATCCATCGAATCGCCATGAAATATCTCCGGGCGTTCGAGGAGCGTTGCTTGCAATACGCCTCCATGTCTTTTATGGTCGGGCCGGTTCCGCTGCCGTGCCCGCAAATTTTCCCGTTACCGATGTACATTTCGACGTGGCCGACATCCATTTCGTGGCTTTTGTTGCCTTTGAAATAGAGGCAATCTCCGGGAAGAAGTTTGCTCTCATCCGGGAGATAGCCGCTGGTCTGATCTGCCACAACGCCCTTGGTGCGGTTCTTTATCTGTGCGTTTGTGTTAGCCCCGATGTCAATCCCAGCCGCAGCAAGAATGGATTTCTGTGTCGCGCTAGAGCAGTCAGAATACCCTTTTTGCGAAACGTTTCCGGGCTGGTTATCAGGCTTTCCGAAAAAGTATTTACGGTCGCTTCCCTGCGTGTAGGAGTTATGGCGCTCGCGGCTTGTCATAAGCTCCACGGCGCGTGCGCGCTTTGTCTGGATGTCGGTGCTGGCCATTTCGCTATCCTCCTTGCCTGTGAAAAAAGATAACGGCTTGTCGCCGTTGATCTGGTTTAGGTCTACGTTTCCCTTTACGCCTGCAAGCCTGCCAACGCTGGTATACTGCCACAAGTCGCATGGATAAGAAGGTCGCGTCTGCGGGCTGCCTGAGTTCGTTCCGTACCGCGGAATCCATACGTATGCGAAGCTGGAATAGTCGAGGTTCCAAGTGCTGTAAAGGTGGTGTCCGATATAGCATCCGATGCGTATATCATCGCCGACCAGCCTCCGCAATTCGTAGGAAAAGGCTTCCGCGACCGCCTTGGCCCTACCGCTGTACTTCTTTTCGGCGTTCGTAATTGCGGAGTGTTCGCAGTCGATGACATAAAAGAGCGGCGCGAAGCCTCGCGTCGCCTTGTAGAACACCTCTGCTTCTGAAACTGCCGCGTCATAATCCGTGGCTTTTAGGTAGTGGTATGCGTGGAATGGGATGTTGTTTTGCGCGCAACCGGCTGCGTTTTGGGAAAACATCGCATCTTCCTTCGTACCGCAGGAGGCGCGTAAAATGCAAAATTCAAGCTCCGTCGCCGCCTGCGCCCAGTCAACGTTGCCTTGGTACTTGCTGATGTCTGCGATCTTCTTCACGGTGCATCATCCTCCCCATGCCTGCCGTTTGCTAAGAGCAGCGCGCATAGCGCAAATCCTGTGAATATCGATGCCGGGATTATCAAAATCAGATATAGCGCGTTAATCATATCTCTATTACCTCGCCGCTTTCGCACCACGCTTCATAGCGTGTGCGTATATCGTCTTCCAGTCCGTCCCAAGGGATGACCCCGCGAACGACCCTAAAGGAAATGTCGTATTCTGTGCCGGTGTCCGTCGTGTACGTTTTTAAGACGGGCGCAGTGTAAACGTCAACCGTTCCATCGTCTTGCGCTGCTATGGAATAAAATCTGCTGTTGTGCGTTTCGTTCGGGGAATCGCGCGCGCCGGGGTTAAAATCCGATCTGCTCATAGATGATCGTTCCTTCCTTCGCGCCGCCGCGCGAGAATGAAATACTGTCCTCTATCCAGCGCCTCATGTTGTGGCCGTTGCAATTTTGCGTCATGCCTATATAGCTTGTTACGGTAGCCCGTGCTCTGTCGAAATTGATTTCGCCGTTTGCGTACATCTCCGATACGCGCTTTAGGCTGCTTTTTATGTGCTTTGTGGTCTTTTCCCGCAGGCGTAGCCCGTGGGGTGTTACCGTATACCCAACAAATTCGACCGGCTGCGTGGCGGGAAGAATCGCGCTCTTTGGGCTTATTGAGAGACGTAATTCCGCTTTGAGGAACACGGTTATTTCATCCAGTATGGCACGAGCATCCCGTTTCTTGCAAAATATGGCAAAGTCATCCATGTATCGCAAGTAATAGTGCTGGCGTAGTCGGTGTTTTACGAATTGGTCTAGTCGGTCGAGATATAGATTTGCCGTTGCCTGTGATGTAAGATTCCCTATCGGCATTCCCACGTCGTAAAGCCTCTGCTCCCGCGGGCAGTTATCTGCGCTAACTCCTTCCGGCAGGCCAAACGGGAGTTTCGGGTTGTTTATGATCTCACCTATGAGCCATAGAAACCAAGCGTCGTCCGTTATGCCTGCATAGATGTCCATTATGATAGAATGGTCAACGCGATAGAAATACTTTGATATATCTCCCTTGATGATTGCCCATTTCTTGTGGTCAGGCTTTCGGCTTATGAGTTGCATCCAGTTAAGCATGCATTGCGCCGCAGCGAGCGTTCCGCGGTTTTCCCTGCATCCATAGCTATGATGGATAAACCGTTTATCGACGTAAGGGTTTATCTGTCTGTAAATGGCCCACTGTACTATCCTATCCCGGAACCCAAGCGCCATTACAAGCCGAGGCTTCGGATAGCTGACATAAAACTCTCGGTAATTGCCCACCGTATAACTGCAATTCAGCAATTCGTCTCGGATCGCGTGAAGGTTTTCTTCGAGCCTAAAGCTAAAAGCGATGACCTCTCCGCGGTATCGCTTATCCTGCGCCGCCTCTTTATAGGCGAGCAAAAGATTATCCCAAGAACAGATGCGGTCTTTAAGATTCCGCAGCTTCTCCATAGAAGACCACTCCGTTCTGCTGCGCGTGGCGTTTCCGCTTGGCGTAGGCTGTTTTTCTCTCCGGCAGGCAAGGCCCGTCTAGCGGATAAAGCTGCCAACAGCCATAGCCTTTCGCCCTTCCGGGCGCTTCGCAGCGATTCTCTGCGCACCTCGTGCGAGCGCAAAGATTTTCATTTACCGGCCTGCTGGCCGGAAGGGGACGCACCCCTCCCGTAAAGAATGGCGGCCGCAGATGCGTAATCATGCGGCTTCTTTTGAGATGTTACGGGAGCGGGGGCGAGCGCCATAGTTCCAGTTCGCATTGGAACGCGCGTTGTTACAATTCACATAGCCCAAACCGATGTTCGACCCGTTGTTGTAGTTGCCGCCGCGCCGCGGGAAGCGCAAGAACCACCGGGAAAAAGCGAGGCCCAATTTGCGGCGCGCCCCCTATACTGAAACAGGCATTGCCCGTCATCAGTCTTTGCCGTCTCTGTTTCTTTCCTGCTTTTCTTTGTTGATGCTCTGAATCCAGCCGCCTATCAGCTTTCCGATCTCCACCATCTTTTCAGCCCAAACGCCGTAACTATGGTTAGAAAGCAGCCGTCGCTGCTCTCCTTTCTTGTCCACAAATACGGTTTTGTTTGCTTGACGCATAAGCGCCTTTAGTATCTCTTTTTCCGTATCAAGCTCTTGGAGCGTGGTTTTGTTATAGTATTTGAGCCGCGCTTTTGTAGCAAGCCTGAGTAGAGAGATTAACTCCAAATAGATCTGTTCGCCGATGGTGTAGCGGTAAAACGGGGGCCAGCGGTTCAGAATTGGTCGTGCGTATTCTATCAGGTCTTCTATCTTCTGGCATGTTGGCCCAACGCTCGAAAAGTCAATAGCCATTATGATGCCTCCAAGGAGTTCGGGGGATGCGCTACCGCGCACCCCCCAGCAGTTCAGGATTCAGGGGTCAGGGCATCAGGCA
>OGWU01001288.1_pt1 | contig 14693 bp, 14 predicted proteins | sample 1576071 | NCBI WGS metagenome assembly OGWU01 (sample SAMEA3541582, study PRJEB24748) | human gut metagenome | biome: human gut; feature: human-associated habitat; material: faeces | place: China | collected 2012
GCAGCGGGAAGAAAAAAAAGACCACCAAAAAGGACGATGCCACTTATTACAGCGATTGTTTCTTATTTATTTGATTTTTTCAATTTTATAATTTTAATATACAAGTTAACTGTTCGTGTATTTTAAATGTAATTCCTTATAAATAAAGCAATTAAAAAGAGAAAAAACTAGTAGTTAACTTTTTCTCTATCGTACATATATCTTATTTTAATTTCTTGGTTAAAATTTTTGGTTTAGTATAATGATATTCATCGATATCTTCTACAAAATCTTTTTTCGTTTCTTCTCCAATAGCCACTATCTTATCCAAAGATTCTTTATCTTCACATCCTGTATATATTTTAGTAGTAACATATTCATCTTTATGTAGTTTAGTCATGCTGTGTACTATTACATAATTAACATCCTCTAATAACTTTATACTTCTACTAACACCTTTTTCTAATCTACAAAGAGAACCATCAACTGGAGAATCATATAACACATATGGATTAATTTCATCTACTGTTGTTTTAATTTTATCAGTATCAGTTACTAACATTTGACTAATATCCATATATTTACCCGTTCCTCCTATTAAAGAATATACTAAATTAGGAGTGCATCCACTAAACTTTACATTATATTTCTGTTCTAATATTTTAAACTTAACCAATATATCTGCTAATTTCTGAATAATAATAGCTTGTTCTTCCTTAATCGGAGACTTTTCTACCATCATAGGGCAAAGATTATACATTCCATTATTATTAAGTCTAAGTTCTCTAGTGCTATCTATAAATATTTCAAATATACTACTCACATCAACTCTTTTAAACAAATCATTAGTTTTAACTTTAAACATTTTACCATAATCACCAAATGCAAAATAAGGATATAATTGCTCACCTAATTCCATAATATTATATTCTTCTACTCCATCTCTCTTAAGAGCAAAAAATAATTCTCTAAAAAAATTAAATTCATCTATCTTTCTCATACCAAACATTCCTCCTCTCGATTGATAACAACTATTATACCATAATTAAAAGAACCACACAAGTAGTTCTTTATATTCTATTGGTACCAGCCAAGGGACTTGAACCCTCACACTATCACTAGTAGTAGATTTTGAGTCTACCGCGTCTACCATTCCGCCAGGCTGGCATTACTACTAAATTATATAATAATTTTAGTAGTTTGTAAATAGTTTTCTTAAATTATTTATGGATAAACATAGCATCTCCAAATGAGAAAAATCTATATTTATCTTCTACTGCATGTTTATAAGCATTTAATATTATTTCTTTACTAGCAAAAGCTGACACTAACATTACTAAGGTAGATTTAGGTAAATGAAAATTAGTAATAAGTCCATCTATACCCTTAAATTCATATCCAGGGTAAATAAAGATATCCGTCCATCCAGAACACTCTTTAAATGTATTATATTTATTCATAATTGTTTCTAATGTCCTAGTAGTAGTAGTACCCACCGCGATTATGTTTCTTCCTTCTAATTTGGCTTTATTTAGAGTATCCGCTACTTCTTTAGTCATACTATAAAATTCACTATGCATCTTATGTTTAGTAACATCAGATACTGCTACTGGTCTAAAAGTACCTAGTCCTACATGTAAAGTAATATAACAAATAGTAATACCTTTATTTTCTATCTCTTTTAATAATTCCTTAGTAAAGTGAAGTCCTGCTGTTGGAGCAGCAGCACTACCAATATTTTTAGCATATACTGTCTGATATCTATCTTTATCATCTAATTTAACTTTAATATATGGAGGAAGTGGCATAGTACCAAGCTCATCTAATATTTCATAAAAAATACCATCATATATAAAAGTAAATTCTCTAATACCATCTTCTCCTATCTTAGTACATTTAGCCTTAAGTTTACCATTACCAAAAGAAACAATAGTATCTTCTTTAACTCTTTTAGCGGGTTTAACTAAGCATTCCCAGTTATCCTTATTAATATTCTTAAGTAGTAACACCTCAATAACTGCTCCTGTATCTTCTTTTTCTCCTATTAATCTAGCAGGCATAACCTTAGTATCATTAAGTACTAAAACATCTCCCTTATTCAAATAATTAACTATATCATAAAATTTATCATCAATCATATTACCATTATTCTTATCAAGTACTAATAATCTAGATTCTTCTCTATGTTCTAATGGTACTTGAGCAATAAGTTCTTCAGGTAAATAATAATCAAAATCATCTGTCTTCATAATATTCCTTCTTTCTCTAATATTATACATCACATATTCCTATATAACAAGAAAAAACTTCATTACTGAAGTATATTTCTATATTTATTTTATACTGATAACTGGTATGGACTTGAACTTGTACCAGTTCCCGCCTTGATACTTAGTTCAGAGTTTAGATAAAGGACTGGCGCAACCCCATTCGCATTATAGGTTATGACGTCGTGTCCGATGACAATATTGTTTGACGAAGTGATATTCCACGCAGTGTTTGGGCTATTGTAAAAAGTTAATAATGACCAACCATAATTTGGTGCCATTATAGAATACATCCAGTTATTCGATGCACATGAGCTATCACTATAATTTATTAGTTGTTTTGTACATTTCCCTAGATCCGCAGCATAACCATAGTCACTTAAATAAGGTAAAGCTATCTTGCCTGCCCATTCTGTTGGTCTTCCAGTATATACTACTCCTCCTCTTTCATAGTCATATACTTCATTTGGATATATTGAATTACCTGCCAATCCTCCTAGATAATATGTTGTATTTGATATTAAGTTTTTTGTTATATCGTTTTTTATTCCTGTACTTGTAAAATCACATGTTTTAGTTGCGTTATTCTGCCCTGCATAGCAGTTACCACTTTTTGCATTATAATATAAACTTCCCCCTGCAGTTTCTGATTCATAACCTGGATTTAATAATTTCATTAGTCTGGCATCTGTCCAGTCATTTTTTCCATTTGCAGTTTCTGCGCCAGTTGATATATTCTTATTATCCCAAGCGTATGTTCCTATTTGACTACCTCTTATTAGTTTTATTTTGCCATCAAATACTCCAATTATTCTCCATGTTTCACATGTAGATGATGATTGATTAGAGTAATCTGAACAATTAAAATAAATATAATTATTTGGTGATGCTCCATAATATCTAATATCACCTGCTGTGTCTTTCATAAGACTATGAGTAGTATCATACTGATATGTTATACTATTATTAGTTACTGTAGTTTTAGTGGCATTATTATATAAAGTTGTTATAGTACTAGCAGCAGATGTTTTTCTAGTTAGTTCTTTCTTTGTTTTAGTAGCAGTCTCTAACTTAATATTAAATGAAAACGATTTGCCTACATATTTAAATTGGTTATCACTATTGGTACAATTAGCAATATCTCCGGCGCATGATTCACTAATCCACATTAAAAATACATAGGTAGAGGCTGTTGTTGTTAAGTCTTGCTGAGTAGTAGTAAGTACCATTCTATTATTTTCCATTACATCAAATGATGGTGAAAAATCTCCACTAGATAGTAAAGTATTATTTTTATATAATCGCCATTTAACATTACTATCTTTTAAAGCGTCATCCATAGTTATGTTTCTAAGAGATATATCATATATAGAATTTGCTGGATTTGTTGATTTGCCAGTTACTGTAAATTTTACTTTTAAGACTCTAGCATCAGTAACTGATGTTCCTGTTACTAAGGAATCTTCTATTGGAAGCATTTTACCAGTACTTGTAACTGTACTACTATTTACTGAACTATCGTAAGATATAGTTGCAGATATATTACCAGTAGTAGTATTTATAGCAATAGGGTTAAAATTACCTACTTTTATAGCTACGGTTACTCCTGCTATTCCTAAAGCGATAATTAATAACATAACTATTATGAATTTACTATTATTTTTTATTATATCTTTCATACTTACTCTCCTATCTATTACTTATTTAATTATACAATATAAAAATTTTTTTATCAATATTATTTACAAAAAAATAAAAATATAGTAATATTAATATAGTAAGAAGAATGAAAGAAGGAATTATGAAAATGAAAAAAATTAAATTATTATTACTGTTATTAGGAGTATTTATATTATCTGGATGTAATATAACTAAAGATAGTATGGAAGATATTGAAATATATACTACTATATATCCTATTAAATATTTAATTACCAGTTTATATGGTGATCATGCTGAAGTTAATAGTATTTATCCTGCCGGTGTTGATACTAATGAATTTAAGTTATCAGATAAGAAATTAAAAGAATATTCTAATACTGACTTGTTTGTATTTAATAGTTTAGATAGAGAAAGAGATTTTGCTGTTAAGATGATTAACTATAATAAAAATTTAAAAGTTATAGATGTATCCATGGGTATGAATTATGATAATAACATTGCAGAACTTTGGCTTAATCCTTATAATTACTTGATGATGGCACAAAATACTAAGAATGGGCTTCTTGAATATATTTCTAATCCCTATTTAATATCTAATGATGAAGGTACTGGTATTGAAAATAAATACGAAGAGTTGAAATATAATATTTCAAGATTAGATGCTGATATGAAAGAAGCTATTAGTCTTGCTCCATATAAAACAGTAGTAGTAGATTCTAACCTATTTAAATATTTAGAAAAATATAGTTTAAATGTCATATCACTTGAAGAAGATGATAAATTAAATGAAAATACTATTAGTGAAGTTAAAAAATTAATTAGAAATGGTCAAATTAAATATATATATTCTGCTAGTGAAACCACTAACGATACTTGTAAAAATTTAATTGATAATTATGGTGTTGAGCTTGTTACTATTAATACTATGGAGTCTATTGATGGTAATGTTAGTAACTCAAATGAGAACTATGTAACGATAATGAATAATAATTTAGAATTATTTAATAAAGAATTATACAAATAATCAAAAAGTACTAGACAAAATAAAAAAAATGTAATATAATTATATTACATTTGACGGCGAGATAGCTCAGTTGGCTAGAGCATTCGGTTCATACCCGAAGGGTCGAGGGTTCGAATCCCCCTCTCGCTACCAAGAGATAATTAAACTCAAGCATTATAGCTTGAGTTTTTTAAATAGTTTTTTTATTTTGGATTCTTTCTTGATACTGTTAGGTAACATTTACTGAATACGGGTTAGATTTTTGCACTCAAGAAACTATCATAGAAATAAAGAATGGTATGGAAAAGCACGTTAGTAAATCTGATGTATTTAGAAAAGAGTCTTTAATTACATTACAAAATAAAATGAGAACTTTATGTATTGAGTAATTTAATCAAGGGTATAATTTGGATTCTATTTCAAAGAAAAAATAAAAAGAAAGAACTGTTGGTATTCATGTTTCTGATATGGATAACTATATTATACTTAAAAATAACAAATTAATATTTAATTTTGTGTTTTTTTAATTGCCTAACGTATTCTTTTTTCTCGTGACTTCTTGTAAATTTTTTTATTACTATTTGCATATGTAATATTACAATCATCAACATTATTAATTAAATTGTAATATGCTAATTTATTCATAGCGCCATTTATTATATTTTTGTTTATTAAATATTCTAATTCTTTTTCTGAAAATAATCCATAATCAATTAGTTCAGTGCCAGTAATATTTTTTTCATTTGTTTTAATACAATTATTAGCAATTACTATGTATGTCTTTGAATTATCAGTGCCTGGAGATGTATAAGCTTCATCTACTAAAAATAAATCATCACTAATATAGCCTGTTTCTTCTTTCAATTCTCTTTTTGCTGCTTCAATTGGATCTTCATTATTTTCTATATATCCAGATGGAAATTCAGCAATTAATTTATCGTTGATTCTATTTTGAATAGTAATTATATATTCCTTATCTTGAGTTATTGCAATTACTATAACAGAATCTTTTCCAGCATTTTTAATAATTTTTTCTTTTGATACTATATTTTCATTTGGCAACCTATATGTTTCTCTTAAAATTTGAAGAAAGTTACCACTATATAATACTTCTTTTTGAATAAATTTACCTTTAACTTTTTTATATAATTCATTAATTCTATCTAATAAAATTTTTTCTTTATATTCAGGACTTCTTATATAATTCAATTTTTCAATTCTATTTTTAGTTTGAACAACACAATCATTTAATTTTTTGTTTTCTGCATTTAATAATTCTTCTTCAAATATTCTTCTAATCTCATGAGAATGAACATATCTTTTAGAATATATTATTATCTTATCTTTTTCAAATTTATCTATATCTTTTTTTGGTATTTCTTTTTTATCATTGCTATATCCATTATTACGTATATTTTCATATATTCCGTAAAGATAGTTATCAGGGTCGCCAAAACATGGCCCATAACATTCTTCTGATGCATCGTAATAACCAGAAAAAATATATATTGGTTCTTCTATTAATTTTTGATTATTTTGTATTGTGTCAGAATTGATACTCCAATATTCTCTGCATCTCATTAAATTATATAAAGTTAATTTAAATTTTAATGATTCTGCATCTATCCATAATTTTTCTAATACATATTTTTTTTGTTCATCGTATTGAAAGTTTAATAAAGATAAATAATCTTTTGGTAAATCAATTTCAATAATTACATCTTTTAAATTTTCTTTTGTTAAACTATCATCCCTTGGAAATACGCTCCAAAGTTTTTTTAATATTTCATTCAATTTAATTTTATAACTATTTAACGTTCTATAAATTTCAAGTTTTTCTGTTTCTGATAATATTTTATTACTGCTAATTTGAGCAATACTATCAATATATTCTAATTCCTCTCTTTTTATTTTTTCAAATTCGTTTTTATTTAATTCATAATTCATAATATTATTCCTCCCTTTCAATTACATTTTATCACTTATATATTGATAAGTACAATATATTTATGTTATAATACCGATAAGGAGGGCTTATAATGAATATAGATTTAGAATTATATAAAGTTTTTTATATTGTTGCGAAAAATAAGCATATGACTAAAGCTAGTGAAGAACTACATATTTCACAACCTGCAATATCACAATCAATAAAGAAACTCGAGGATCAATTAGGTGGAACATTATTTCTAAGAAGTAATAAAGGAATGGAATTAACTGAAGAAGGAAAAATGTTTTATGAATATGTTAAAGGTGCTTTAGAACTTATTAATAATGCAGAAAATGAATTTACATCTTTTAAAGATTTGACAAAAGGAGAAATAAAAATTGGTTGTTCAACAACATTAACTAAATTAATTTTAATGAATGCTTTAAAAGAATTTCATAAAGAATATCCAAATATAAATATTAATATAACGAATAATTTAACAAGTGATTTAATAAACGATTTAAAATTGGGTAAATTGGATTTTGTAGTTTTTAATGAAAGTAATATAAAAGAAACTAATTTACATTTAGAAAAAATAAAAGAATTAAAACAGGGTTTTGTCTATAATCCTGAATTTTATAATGGTGAGGTTAATAATTTTGAAGAATTAAATAAATTACCTCTAATTCTTCAAAAAGAAGAATCTAACAGTAGAAAGTTATTAGATTATATTGCTCTACAAAATGGTGTTAAACTTATACCTAAAATGGAAGTTGTAAGTCAAGAATTGATTACTGAATTTGTTAATATAGGTTTGGGGATTGGATTTTCTATAATAGATTTAGCAACTAGAAATTATAAAAATCTTAAAGAACTAAAAATTAATAGAAAAGTACCAAATATAAATATATATTTAGCAACTAATAAATCCATTTCTTTAACTTTTGCAAGTAAAATGTTTATAAAATATTTAAAAGCATAAAAATATATGATGTTATTGTTGTAGAGATTAGTTATTTGTTAACTAATTACTTGGGTTTCAGATATGTTATATCCACGTACCAAGAGATAATTAAACTCAAGCATTATAGCTTGAGTTTTTTAAATAGTTTTTTTATTTTTGATTCTTTCTTGATACTTTTAGGTAACTCTACTCCATTTACTGAAGAGATGTAATTACCATTTTGATCTTTAATTAAAAACAGTTCTTCTAAATCTAGTCTTTCTTCTAATACATATTCTTTTGTTATTAACTTATTATATATGTTTTTAGATATTGGTTTTATTATTGGATATGCCAATGGATATATATCATATTGTCCTACTATTACATCATAAATAGTATCATCTTCTATTAAATTGTTTTTATATTCTTTTTTTATTGTCCATACATTAATAGAATATATCATTATATTATCCATGTTTACCCCTATCTATTATACCAATGTTTCTTTTTGGTCTTTTTTTTATCGTTATGTCTTGATAATAAATAGTTATAATCTTCTCTAAAATCTCTTATATCTATTTCTACTAATGTTTCTTCAAGTACCGAGGCCACCGTGACCAAAAGACCCAGCCGGGGCTTTTCGGCGGTGGTACAAAAGGCCTGAAACAGCATCTGCAGCACGTTGAATGGTAGGGCCAGCAGGATGATGCGAGTATAGATCACGGCGTTTTCCAGCATAGCACCCTGGCCGCCCAGAAGCGCTATCACAGGCCGGGCAAACACAATGCCCAACACCGCCAGCACCACGCCCACCGCCGCCGCCACGTATACGAACAGGGAAAAGCACCGGTTGGCTCGGTCCCTGTCCCCCTCGCCAAAGGACTTGGCCACGATGGCCGAGCCGCCGGTGCCGAACATAAGTCCCACTGTAGACAGGATCATGAGAAACGGCCAGGCCAGATTTACGGCGGCAAAGGGGGTCTTGCCGGCAAAGTTGGACACGAAGAATCCGTCCACCACCCCGTAGATGGAGGTGAAGATCATCATGCCGATGGACGGCAGGGTAAAGCGGATCAGCCGCCCATAGGTAAAGTGATCTGATAACTGAATTCTGTCTTTCATAGTTTCTCCTGTATCGGCAGTGGCTCTGGCCGCCGGATCATAGCTTTTCGATTTCCCGGCGAAAGCATTCGGTGTATTTCTCCAGTAGTCGTATGTGGGTGCAGACCTCCTCCTCCGTCCAGGAGGCAAAGGCATCCTGCTCCGCCTGTCGGATCCGGGCGGCGGTCTGCTGGGCGAATCGGTTTCCCTTGTCCGTCAAAACCACTTTTTTTGCCCGGCCGTGATATTGCGCCAGGTAGAGCAGGCCCTCCTTTTCCAGGCCCCGGATGGCGGAGTTGATGGTCTGCTTGCTGATGCCGGAATTTTTGTAAATATCGGCCAAGGGACACTGGCCGCCCGCATCATAGAGAGCGTACAGCACCAGGGAGGCACTGTCCGATATACCCAGGCGCAGATCGGCCAGATGGTACAGTGAGTCCATCTCGCTGATGAGAAAATTGATCCGTCGAATTTCGCCGATATACGTCTTTTCCATAGCACACCTCAATATGTCCGAAATCGTACAAAAGTCAGTATAGTATATGATAGAATATTTGTCAAATAAAAACCACATGTGCTATATCATTTTCCGGCGTATCAAACCCGGAATACTACAAATCCTATGAGGGAAAAGCACAACGGAGGAAAAGGCATGAAGCGAAAAATTATTATTCCGCTGCTGGCGGCGGCAGCGATTCTGGCAGTGGCCCTGGCAGCCAGCAATATCGGGCGGGGAGATGTCGGGCAGCGCCATATTCTGGTGGCCTACTTTTCTGCCACGGGGAACACCAAGGCCGTGGCGGAGACTACCGCCACGGTGCTCCATGGGGATCTGTTCCGCATTACAGCGGAGGAGCCTTATACCGACGCGGACCTGGGCCACGGGGAGAGCGCCCGGGTCACCCGAGAGCAGGCCGATCCCAACAGCCGCCCGGCTATCAAAAACCGGGTGGAAAACTGGGAGCAATACGATACAGTTGTTATCGGTTATCCCATTTGGAACGGCGATGCGCCCCGGATCGTCAGCACCTTTGTGCAGAGCTATGATTTTACCGGGAAAAAGGTGGCGGTGTTCTGCACCTCCGGCAGCAGCGGCGTGGAGGACAGCCAGGAAAAGCTCCGGGGGCTGCTGCCGGGCGCAGAATTCCGTCCCGGCATCCGGTTTGATGCGGCTGCCACCGTAGCCGATGTCCGGGCCTGGGCAGCGGAGGCGGACATCGGATAAGGCGTCATTTCCGGTTGCGAAAACGGCCCGACGGCGGTATAATGAGGGAGAATAAACCGCGAAAGGAGCCTGTATGATGCACGCAGACGCCCACCGAAGCTGGTCCGTCCGCCCTCTGGCGGAGACGGATCTGGAAGCCTATCTGGACATTTATCTCAACTCCTACCCGGCTTACAAGGACCTGGACCGGGCCTGCCGGGACCACTATCGGGAAAAGCACCGCCGGGAGCTGCGGGAGGACACCCAAACGAAGACAGTGGGGCTTTTCGAGGGGGCTAACCTTATCGCCACCATGAAGCTGATTCTGTTTTCTATGAACTTCTTCGGACAGATGCAGCCTGCCTGCGGCCTCATGGCCCTGGAGGTGCATCCGCTGCACAAAAAGAAGGGGGCGGCCCTTTTCATGGTGCGGTGCTTTGAGGACTATGCCCGGGAAAATGGGGCGCTGCTGACATTACTGCTGCCGTTTCGCATAGACTTCTACCGCCGCATGGGCTACGGCTTTGCCGGAAAAATCTACGAATACCACCTGCCCACATCGGCTCTGCCTAAGCCGGACCGGACGGCGCGGCCCCAATTGCGGCTATTGCAGCCGGAGGACTTTGATGCGGCCATGGATTGCCAGCGGCGCTTTGCGGCCCGGAACCACGGAATGGTGGAAAAGTTCGACGAGGAAATTCGCGGCCTGCGGGAGGATATCCAGGTGCGCCGGGTGGGCTATTACGGTCCGGAGGGCCAGCTCCGGGGCTATGCCGCATACCGCTTTCAGAGCGCCAGTGAAACCAACTACACTCAAAACTGCCTAAGCGTGGAGGAGCTGGTGTATGAGGATGGGGCAGTGCTCCGGGCACTGCTGGGGGCGCTGAAAATGCAAGAGGATCTGGCACAAACGGTGATCCTGCGCACCGGGGAGGAGGACTTTCACCACCTGCTGGACGACCCCCAGGATGTGAGCCGGGGCTATATCGACTTTGGCTTTCTGCAAACCAATGTGTCCGCAGTGGGCACCATGTTCAAACTGGTGGACGGGATGCGCTTTGTAGAAAAAACCGCCTACCGCACATTCCCGGCGGGGAAAATTACGGCGGCCTTCTGTTTCCGGGATGAGATGGCGGATACCGATTGCTGTCTGCACGCCTCCATGAGCAGCGTACCGATGCCGACGGCGGACTTGATGACGCCGTTATAGGCCGTGCCCGTCTCCGTCACGCCCAGGTGCAGCGGATAGGGCAGCTCCTCGGCCGCGAGACGGTATGCCGCCACGGTCAGCGCCGCGGACGAGGCTTTCATTGAGAGGCAGATATCGTCAAAGCCGCAGTCATTGAGCAGCTTTATATGCCCCTTCGCGGACTCGAGCATCGCCTCAGCCGTCGGGTGGCCATATTTTTCAAGCAGCGGCTTTTCCAGGCTGCCGCCGTTGACGCCTATGCGGATGGGAATGTTATGTAAACTGCATTCCCGTGCGACGGCAGCGACCTTGTCCGGGCCGCCGATGTTGCCGGGGTTGATTCGTATCTTGTCCGCGCCGCGCTGCGCCGCCTCGATGGCGAGCTTGTAGTCGAAGTGTATGTCGGCCACGATGGGCAGGGGCGAGCGCTCCTTGATGGCGGAGATGGCGCGGGCGGCGTCCATATCCGGCACAGCGAGGCGTACTATATCGCAGCCCGCGGCGGCCAGGGCGCTTATCTGCCTGAGCGTGGCGTCCACGTCCTGGGTCTTGGTGCAGCACATGGACTGAACGGAAACAGGGGCGCCGCCTCCAATGGCGACGCCTCCTGCGTATATTCTCTTTGTCTTGTCTCTGGTTGTCATCTTATCAGCCTCGCAATATCGTTGTACATGACATATGCGGAAAGTCCCAGCAGCAGCACCATGCCGGCGGCGTGGACATAGCCCTCGTACCTCGCGGGGATGCGCCGTCTGGAGACGAGGTGCACGATGCCGTTGAGGATGAGGAAGAACACCCTGCCGCCGTCGAGCGCGGGCAGGGGCAGCAGGTTCATCACCGCGATGTTCACTGCTATGAACGCGCCGAGGTAGGCGATGTCGGAGATGGCCATCTTGGCCGACTCCGCGCTCTGGCCGACGTCGTTTATGAGGCTCACAATGCCCACGGGGCCCGTGAGCTCGTCAACGCCCACCGCTCCCGCAACGAGGTCGGCGAGCGCGAACCAGACCGTCCGCACGAAATCGAGGGTGTTGTACCAGGAATACTTCAGCGTGTTCCAGAACGTCGCGTCCTCCACAGCGAAGGAGAAACCGTACATGGGCGAAGAGTAGCCTTCATACTCCTGCGGCGTGAGTGCGAAATCTTCAAGTTCTATCTTCTCGCCGTCTCGTATGACGACGATGTCGTGCGTCTCACCGCCTCGGGAGAGGATTGTCGAGACGTTGGAGGCAAAGTATATCCTGTGGCCGTCTATCTTGTATATCTCGTCCCCTACCTGAAGGGCGCTCTCGCCCTCGTAGGGACAGCCGTCCACGAAATCGGATATGACCGGCGAATAGAAGCCCTGCGCGCTCGAGTAGATGATGAGCACGATTATAAGGCCGAGCAGGAAGTTCATGAAGCTGCCTGCGACGAGGATGATGAATTTCTTCCAGCCGGGCTGGATGGTGAAGCTGCGCGGGTCGCCGGTGTCCTCGTCCTCGCCCTCCATGGCGCAGTAACCGCCGATGGGCAGGCAGCGGAGGGAGTACAGCGTCTCGCCCTTCTGCTTTTTTAATATGGCCGGACCCATGCCTATGGCGAATTCATTGACCTTGACGCCCAGCAGCTTTGCGGCCGAGAAGTGGCCGAACTCGTGGATGGCGATAAGCACGCCGAAGAAAATGATTGCGAGGATAATATACATTAGGAAAAACGCTCCCTTACAAATGCGCGGGCCGCGGCGTCCGCCGCGAGGATGTCCTCAAGGGATGGCTCCGCAATGAAATCTATGCTGCCGAGAGCCGCGGCAACACAGTCATATATCTCATTATACCCAAGCCGGCGCGACAAAAACAGCGCCACTGCCGCCTCATTCGCCGCCGAGAGCACCGTAGGAGCCGTTCCACCGCGTTTCGCGCAGTCAACAGCGAGCGCGAGACAGGGCAATGCGTCGAAATCCGGCTTCAAAAAATGCAGTCCGGCAAGCTGCGTGAGGTCCAGCCTTTCAGAGGACGACTCCCGCCGCTCCGGCCAGGTGAGCGCGTACTGGATGGGCAAAGACATGTCCGGCACGCCCAGCTGGGCTATCACAGTGCCGTCAATGAGCTCCACGGCCGAGTGGACGACGCTCTCCGGGTGTATGAGAATTTCAATGTCCTCGGGTCTGACCGCAAAGAGGTGCATGGCCTCAATGAATTCGAGGCCCTTGTTCATCATCGTGGCCGAATCGACGCTTATTTTCGCGCCCATGGACCAGTTGGGATGCTTGACGGCCATCTCGGGGGTGACGCGCTCCGTCTGCTCGCGGCTCCAGCCCCGGAAGGGGCCGCCCGAGCCGGTTAGCAGTATTTTTCTGAGCTCTCCGCGTCTGGCCGTTAGACATTGAAAAATGGCGGAATGTTCCGAGTCGACAGGCACTATCTCAGCGCCCTTCTCCCTTGCGCGCGCCATTACCACGCTGCCGGCACAGACCAGCGTTTCCTTATTTGCAAGGGCAATGCGTTTTTCCGCGTCTATTGCGGCCAGCGTGGGCCTGAGGCCCACCGCTCCGGAGACGGCGGTGACAACGCACTCGGCGTCCTCACGCACAGCGGCTTCGATAAGTCCGGCTTCCCCGGCCGGGCCGACAATCACGTCCGTACCCTGCAGTTCGGCGCGCAGGCGCTCCGAGGCGTCCGCATCGAAGGCGGCGACGTAAGATGGGTGCAAAACCTTAGTCTGCTCAAGCAGCAGGTCTATATTCTTGTTCGTAGTCAGCGCCGCGGCGCGTATTCCGAGGCGCTTGCAGACCTCGACGCTCTGGCGGCCTATGCTGCCGGTAGAGCCGAGGATGACAGTGCTTTTTATCATATTTAATCCCACCTCAGGCTAAAACGAAAAACAGGTACAGCAGATACGCCGGAGCGACGAAGAGCACGCTGTCGAACCTGTCGAGCACGCCCCCGTGGCCGGGGAAGATCGTGCCGTAGTCCTTTATGCCGAATTCGCGCTTTATGACGGAAAAGCTGAGGTCGCCCAGCTGGCCGAAAAGGCTGCCCATGACGCCCATTATGAGTATGTTGCCCCAGCCGAGGTCAAGCTGGAACCAGGTCTTTACCACGAGGTGGAAGATCGCCATTCCAACGATACTGCCGACGAAGCCGCCTATGCAGCCGGCAACAGTCTTGTTGGGGCTGACCGCCGGGGCAAGCTTGCGTTTTCCGAAGGACCGGCCCGCGAAAAACGCGCCGGTGTCGCTCATGAACGCGCCTATGAAAGGCGTGAGCACGATTGCAGGCGAGATATCCCGCAAAATCACAAGGCAGGCAAAGCCCGATGCCAGGCCGAAAGCGGCAAAAAGGCCCGCCATGACCGTACGCGAGCTCACCGCGCCCGGCTTGCCGTGCGTTCCGACCGCAACGCCGAAGGCGCAGACGACAGCCAAGAAGAG
>OGWU01001294.1_pt1 | contig 14644 bp, 10 predicted proteins | sample 1576071 | NCBI WGS metagenome assembly OGWU01 (sample SAMEA3541582, study PRJEB24748) | human gut metagenome | biome: human gut; feature: human-associated habitat; material: faeces | place: China | collected 2012
TCAGGAACGAGATGTTTGAGAGCTCGACGTTACAGGCACGTTTGAGGTTTTCCAGCTGCGTGCGGAAGATGTATTCGCTCGGCGAGAGCCACAAGACATGGGACGACGGGTTGCCCTCCGCGAGTTTGAACGCGATGAAGGATTTACCCGTGCCGGTTGGGTGGACGACGGCGGCTTTGCCGCGCGCGGCGAGCATGGTGCGGACTTTATCGTACTGCAAACCGTTGACAAATCCGGTTTGCTTCGCGTTTTTTATTGAGTTCGTTTTTTTATCATTTCATTATTTCGCTTTCCTGCGGTGCAAAAGCACAAGCACCCCTCCGGCCATAACCGCCGTTAAGGCAAGGGCAATGCCCGCCGTGCTCTCGCTCGTGGCAGGGATATCCGGCTCATCGGCAGAAGCGCCCGTCCCCTCATTCTGTTCCGGCTGGGTCCCCTGCTCCGTTTCATCCTGCTGGCCGGCTAAATCTGGCTTCTGCGTAGCATCCGCTTGCTCTGTATCAGCCTGTGTTTGGTCAGACGAATCAGGCGCATTCGGGTTGGCGGCCTCCGGCTGTGACGGCGCCTGCTCCGTTTCATCTCCGGCAGGGTTCTGCGAATCCTCTGCTAAATCCTCCAGCCGCCAAAGCTGCGTCCCATAGAAGGGGTTTGCCGTGCCAAGGCACAGCCCGGCGTCCGTAATCGCAAATACGCGGCAGCCGTGATTGTATGGATCGCCAAAACCGTTGCGCGTGATTGCGTCAAAATTGATTCCATCACCGGAAACCAAAAGGTCAAAGCCACGTTCTCCTTTGCTGAGATACTTGCATACGCCGATAAAGTAATAGAAATTATCCACCGTATCCTGGTTGAAAATGCCATCGAGCTTTTCCGTAATGGAATCGGGTAGATATTTCCTCAGGTTTTCATAGAGTGATACGACCTTTTTCAGCAGGGAATAAAACGCCTCGGTGGATGCGAGATCCTCTATGCCGCCCTGATTGAGCAGGCTTGTCATACTGGTGAGCGTGGCGGACATGGAGGAAATGCCGGTTGCGCTCCGGGCCGCCAAGGAACCGCTGCTTTTTAGCAGTTCCAATAGCTTTATGATATATTCAAACTGCGTTTTCCACTCCTCCGGCGAACGTTTCAGAATATCGCCGTTGGTCACCTGCATGAGCGGATATGCAAGGCTGCCAATATCAAAGGTGCCGACATACAGCTTGCCGTTATAGCTCTCCATCCGCCAGACATACTGATTGAGGTTGCTGCCGAGGCCGGCGCCCAAATTCCCTTTCACCTCCGGGAACAGCTGGTTTGCTTCGCCTGCCACCAGATCGATGTTTTCGTTTGCATCCATCCGCCATAGGCAGACGGGAGAATCCAAATCTTTATAAAGCTCCTCAAAATCCATCTGAAGCACGCCGGGCAGCGCGATCATTGGATCATTATAACCGCCGATGTAGAGATAGCCGTCATGCACGATCAGGTTAGCCGCACCGGATCGGTCGGCTCCCAGGCCAAAGGGATAACGGGCCCCGTCCGCTTCATCGCCAATGATCAGGCGGTAAGACCATTCGCCCGTCGCCTCATCTTGTTCCCCGCAGAACATGGCAAACGCCTGTTTATTGCCCGCTTTTCCGGTGACAACCGTGAAATACAGTTTATCCTGGAAGCCGATCATATCCCAAATCGCGCCGCCGAAAATGCTGTCGTTATACATATAAGCCGGGTAGTCCAGCAAATCCTCCTGCGTGCCGATCGTTTCAAAGGACGCTTGCCCTGCGGACGGATTTTCAGAGGCCACAATATAGGTTCCATTATCGCCGATCATGCTTGCAATCAGCATACCGTTTACCACAGCCAGCCCACGGATGCCAACCGAAATGAACGGATCGCTTGGGCGCGCACAGGTATATACAACCTGCGTTGCATCGTTATTTTCCGGATCAATCTCCAGAAGATAGGGGCTTGCATCCGCCGCCACGAAATAGAGCTTGCCGTTATAGGTGATCGATGCACGATAACCGCCCATATTTTTGGGTTCTGCCACGAGCTTTACCTCGCCTGTGCGCACATTGACGCGCACCAGAATACTACGCCGTGCGTCGCTCGGATTGTTTTCTAAATCCCCCCATATAAAGCGTACCATTGTAAAGCGCATTGAGGCCCGCTTTAAACACTTCCACATCAACGCCGCTCTGCTTGGCCATAATATTGATCGTTGCGTAGATGGCCGCATAGCAGGTGCCCACATACATATAATCCCCATACCCCTGCGCCGACCAGGAATAATTCTGCCCGCGGTCGTTTTCTCCGCTGTCATATTCAATGATCCCGTCAATTTCCCCCACACCGGCATCTGGATGAGAGAATTTCTGCGCTTGATATCTGCTGGTCGGGGAGGTATAGGTTACCGTTTGACCGGCCGCCAATACAGATGTACCACCGCATACGATACATAGTGCCAAAAGGATGGCGAGTATCTTTTTCACATTTGTCATTTGCCCTCTACCCTTCTTTTGTTGATTTTGAATTCAACGAATTCCATTACCATCATATCTGATTTTAGGGAGAAGGTCAATATTCTGCACAACATTAATCCTGGAAACGTATTAAAAATATATAAACTGGATAAATAAAGCCTAAACAAACACCAAAAATCCACACATTGGTTGAGATACACAGCATTACCTGCTATAATAAAAGACTTATAGGATACGCGAAAGCAAAGGGAGGGTTTTCTTTGACAATCCTATATGAACTGGGAGCAAACCTGTATGTAAATATCACCAACCGGTGTCCCTGCCGCTGCACCTTCTGCATCCGCCAAAAATCAGATGGTGTAGGCTCCGGGGCGAATCTCTGGCTGGAGCATGAGCCAGATTTTGACGAGGTGATCCAAGCGTTTGAGCAGAAGGAGCTCTCCCGTTATCAAGCGGTCGTATTCTGCGGATACGGCGAACCGCTGGAGCGTATAGACTTGCTGATTGCGGTGTGTAAATACCTCAAAGAAAAAGACCCGGACAGTGTGATCCGGGTCAATACCAATGGTTTGAGCGACCTCATACATGGCTTTCCCACAGTGCGCTTGCTCAAGGGCCTGGTGGATTCTGTTTCGATCAGCTTAAACGCGCCGGACGCCGCCTCTTATAACCGATTGTGCCGCCCAAGATTTGGGGAAGCCGCCTTTGATGCAATGTTAACCTTTGCTAAGGAATGCAAACACCTGCTGCCGGAGGCCATTCTCTCCGTGGTAGACTGCATCTCAGAACAAGAGCTGAAAGCATGCCAAGGGGTAGCGCGGGAAGCCGGCCTTCCCCTTCGCGTACGCGAATATGCGGAATAGCGCTATCAGAAACGTCGCTATTTAAATTTACGCAGGTTTGCCGCAAAAATTCCTCCCAGCGCGCCGCACAGCAGCATGACGGCGGCCATGATGTAAAAATGGGCGCCGACCGAACCATGATTTGCCGCCAACGCCATGATGCAGGCAACTGCTGTCAGCGGAAGCGCGGCCAGAATGCCGAAGGGAAGACCCTTTTTATGAAACGGCCTCGTTACAACAAAGCCGGATAAAAAAGTGGCAAAGCAGCATGCTAACAGGCCCAAAATATAAACGACCGCTCCTGTAAGGTCAGATTTTACGATAATAGAAGAAAAAATTGCCATCATTAAGAGCATAACAATCATGCCTGCTACAAAGCCCACCAAAATGCGCAGGATCAGCGCGCGCGCTTCGTTTTGCTCAGATGCATTTTTCTTTTTCCCTTTGCTCATAAAAAATCCCCCTCACATTCTCTGATAAAGAATATGAGGGGAAATTCAAGGATATGCCGAATTTATTCTTCGTCTTTCTTCGCCTGTGCAGTCTCTTCCGCTTTTGCGGTAGAAACCTCGTCCAGATCTTTCTTTCTGCCGCGGCGTTTTTTGCCGCCTTCCTCGGCGGAACGCTTTGCACGCTCCTCCTGCGCCTTAGCCTGTGCGGCCTCGCGCTCAGCGGCAAGCTTCTCATTCGCGGTGTTATTGGTCTGCACGGCCCAGCGCGCGATACGCATCTTATTGCGGTCTGCGCCGGTTTCAATAATCAGGGAATCCTCTTTGACCGTAACAACACGGCCCATAATCCCGCCGATTGTTGTGATTTCATCGCCAACCTGAAGGCTATCGCGCATCTCCTGCTCTTTTTTCTGCTGCTTCTTCTGCGGGCGAATCATGACGAAATACATAATTGCGAACATGGCAACCATTAAAAGGATCATGGTAAAGGGAGATGAGGATGCCGTACTGTTGCCTGAAGTTAATAAATGGAATGCTGTCATTCAATTGCTACCTCCGTGATTTTTATAATACTGCTATTATACCTGTAACAAAACGAATATGCAAGCATCAAAATACAGATTGTACTATAAAAAGAGCGCAACAAATACAGACGCGCAAAAAGGAGGAATCCATGGAATACTGGGAAGTATGTAATGCCTGCGGCGACCGAACCGGCCAAATCCGGCCCAAAGGCGCCTTTTTCGGGCCCGGTGAATATCACCCGGCGATGGAAGCATGGATTAAAAATAGCCGGGGCGAAATTCTGATCCAGCAGCGCAGCGTAGAATGTGAGATCTTGCCGGGTGCCTGGGGATTAACAACCGGGCGGATGATTGCCGGAGAAAGCACACAGCAAGGCTGTATCCGGGAGATCAGGGAAGAGCTTGGCCTATGCGTTACCCCCTCTCAAATTCAATTTTTAAAAAGGATCCCACGCGGAGAACTATTGTGGGATATTTATTTGGTGCAGGATGATACGCCCAGCGAACGCCTACAGTTACAGGCAGCGGAAGTGGCACAAGCAAAATGGGTGTCTCCCCGTACGTTTCGTTTCTTGTTGGAAACGGGCAAACTATTTTGGTATCCAGAGATTGAAGAAATTCTATCGATGGTGGAGCGACATACGAAAACCGGGCAGCATAAAATTGGTTAAGGAGTGGCTGCAATGCAATTCATTATAGAGAATCATAAAATTTATGCCCAAAATGAGGCCGGGGAACGGCTTGCCGAAGTGGATTTCCCCGCATTGGACGAAAATACGGTTTCGATTGACCATACGTTTGTAGATCCATCGCTGCGCGGCCAGGGCGTGGCGGCGACGCTTATGAAAATGACAATCGAAGAACTCCGGCGATCGGGCAGGAAAGCCGTGCCCGTTTGCTCCTTTGCACAAAAATGGTTTGACGCACACCCAGAGCAAGCGGATTTACTTGTCAACCAATCCCTATCGGATAAAGCGGAGCTGTTATAAAACGCCTCTTCACAAAAATTGTAAAAAGGCGTGGTTTCGGGCGGATATTCGGCCCCATTAGCGTGTATCCTGCCCTCAAATTCAGTTCAAAATTTATTTTCATGCGGCAAAAATGCATTTGAGGTTACATTCCCCATTCGATAAAAAAAGACCGGACGCTCCTGGGGAGCGTCCTAACAGGGATCAGAAACACATTGCTTTCGCATGCTGCTGTTTTTCAAGCAGACCCTGCTTCCTCCCTGCCAACTATAGTATGTGAAGCGCTGCATGGGAAATGCCAGGAAAAAAGCGCCGTAAAAAAATGGATCAATCCGAATTTTATATGGGAACGGGAAGCTTACATTCCGAAACACCAGCAGGTGCAAAAATAAAATATGTAGCAAGGAAGAAAAAATTCCCGTAATGAAAATTCATTGCGGGAATTTTTGTAATAGAATCAAAATTTCTCAAATTTACAGCACGTATCGAGCTTAGCCTGCCATTTCCGCAAGGCTTTGCTCCAGCATCTGTATTTTTTCTTCCAGCTTAGCCGCTGCATCGCGCTGATTCTGCACGATATGCGCCGGGGCTTTCGATGTGAACTGTTCATTATGAAGCTTTGCCTGCACGCCCGCAAGCTGCTTTTGTGTATTCTCCAGCTCTTTTGTCAGGCGCGCCTTTTCCGCCTCCAAATCCACCAGCTCGCCCATCGGGATATAGAGCCGTGCGCTATCCGCCACAATCAACACAGCGCCGGGAATTTCGAAGGTGGAACCAACCGTCACCTCAGAAGCATAGGCAAGCCGCTGGAAAAACTCAGCCGCGCCGCGGAAGGTAGCCTCATCCGCCGTTTCAATATAGACATGCGCCTTTTTGGAAGGCGGAACATTCATTTCGCTGCGGCGATTGCGCACTGCGCGAATTGCCCGCATAATACGCTCCATCTGCGCCTCCTCCGCAGAGAAAGCAAGCGAAGGATTATAAACCGGCCACGGGGAAACGAGGATTGCCTCGCCTTCATGCGGAAGGGTCTGCCAAATCTCCTCCGTGATGAAGGGCATGAACGGATGCAGGAGCTTGAGCGTATTGCTCATCACATAGACGAGCACAGCCTTGGCCGGCTCCGCAGCTTCCCCGCCCTGCTGCAGGCGGATTTTGGCAAGCTCGATATACCAGTCGCAGAACACGTCCCAAATGAAATCATATAGCTTCTGCACCGCCATACCGAGCTCGAATTTCTCAAGGTTATCCGTCACCTCTTTGACGACGGCGTTAAACTGGCTCAGAATCCATTTATCCTCCAGTGCCAGTTCCTTCGGCAGATGCGGCGCCGGCTCATTCTCGTCGAGATTCATGAGGATAAACCGTGCCGCGTTCCAGATCTTATTGGCAAAGTTGCGGCTTGCCTCAACCTTTTCATCAGAAAAACGCATATCGTTGCCCGGGCTGTTGCCTGTGGCCAAAGCAAAGCGCAGCGCATCCGCGCCATACTGCTCAATCACTTCCAACGGGTCAATCCCGTTGCCAAGGGATTTAGACATCTTGCGCCCCTGCGCATCCCGCACGAGGCCATGGATCAGCACGGTATCAAACGGTTTCTCCCCGGTGTATTCGCATGCGGAAAAAATCATGCGCGCCACCCAGAAGAAAATGATGTCGTAGCCAGTTACCAGCGTGTTGGTCGGATAATAGTGCTTAAGCTCCGGCGTTTCATCCGGCCAACCGAGGGTAGAAAACGGCCAAAGCGCAGAGGAAAACCATGTGTCAAGCGTATCCGGATCCTGCACAATTTTTTGAGAGCCGCACTTCGGGCAGGCGGTTGGCTCCTCCCGGCTGACAATCAGCTCGCCGCAATCCGGGCAATACCAAGCAGGAATCCGATGGCCCCACCAGAGCTGGCGGGAAATGCACCAATCCTTGATGTTATCCATCCAATTGAAATAAACCTTGCTCATCCGCTCTGGAATAAATTTCACAGTGCCATCGCGCACGATATCGATCGCGGGCTTTGCAAGCGGCTCCATTTTGACAAACCACTGCTTCGAAACGCGCGGCTCGACCGTTGTGTGGCAGCGGTAGCACGAGCCGACATTGTGCTTCATCGGCTCCACCTTGACGAGGTATCCGCCTTCTTCCAGGTCTTTTACAATCTCTTTGCGGCACTCGTAAATGTCCATGCCCGCATATTTGCCGCACGCTTCTGTCATATGGCCGTCGTCCGTCATCACATTGATGACTTCGAGACCATGGCGCAGGCCCACCTCAAAATCGTTCGGGTCGTGGGCTGGCGTAATCTTCACTACGCCGGTGCCGAAATCCATTTCAACGTATTCGTCTGCGATCAACGGGATTTCCTTATTCACCAGGGGGAGGATCAGCTTTTTCCCCACTAGGTGTTGATAGCGCTCATCATCCGGATGGACGGCCACAGCCGTATCGCCGAGCATCGTTTCCGGGCGGGTGGTTGCAAGCTCAACATAGCCGCTGCCATCCGCAAACGGGTAGCGCACATGCCAAAAGGAGCCATCCTTCTCGGCATACTCCACCTCCGCGTCAGAGATCGAGGTTTGGCAATGGGGGCACCAGTTGATAATACGCTCGCCGCGATAGATCAGCCCCTTCTCATACAGCCGGACGAACACCTCGCGGACAGCCTTTGAGCAGCCTTCATCCAGCGTAAAGCGCTCACGCTCCCAATCGCAGGAAGAGCCAAGCTTTTTAAGCTGCTCCACAATCCTGCCGCCATACTGTGCCTTCCACTCCCACGCGCGCTTTAAAAAGCCCTCGCGGCCAAGATCCTCCTTGGTTAGGCCCTCTTTTTTCATCGCCTCAACAATCTTTGCCTCCGTGGCGATGGACGCATGATCCGTGCCAGGCAGCCACAGCGTATCATACCCATGCATCCGGCGGAAACGGATCAGGATATCCTGCAACGTTTCATCGAGCGCATGGCCCATGTGAAGCTGCCCCGTAATGTTGGGCGGCGGGATCACGATGGTGTACGGCGTCTTCTCCGGGTCGAGCTTTGCATGGAAATAATGCCCGTCTAACCAGAACTGATAGATGCGGTTTTCCACATCCTGCGGGCTGTACTGTTTGGCCAGTTCCTTTGCCATCCTTTGATTTCCTCCTCAATCCGCGCTTTCACGGCGGACTACGGTCATTTTCTATTTATTATCCCATCTGACCATTCGTTTGTCAAGAAAAAAGGCGGCGCCTGTTCCCAAGGTGGCCAAACCAAATAAGCAAACGAAACAATGTGTTTGATCACACCGGCTCAAGCAATAAATTGTATAATTTGCTTAATATGACTGCAATATGACTGCTTTTTTCGTGCTTTTCTTGTGTTTTTTTGCAAAAACGTGTATGATATTTTTCAGAAAGACAAAACTGTATGCACCAAGGAGCACCGTTATGGATATCAAAAAAGACGACTTGCTGATAAATCCCCCCAAACAATTCCGCCCAATCTCCCTTTGGGCCTGGAACACACGCTTATATAAAGAAGAAACAGCCCGGCAAATTGCGCAGATGGACGAAGCCGGAACCGGCGGCGTTGTGATACACGCGCGCGGAGGACTCCGCACCGGCTATATGGGCCATGAGTGGATGGAAAATATACGCATGGCGGTGGCCGCCTGCCAAAGGCATGGGATGGATATATGGTGCTATGATGAATATGGCAAGCCAAGCGGCAACGCAGCCGGTTCGGTGAGCGGAATGGGCGAGAAATACCAGCAAAAATACCTGCGCTGTTCCATAACGCCGCTGAAGCAGGGCGTGAAGCCCATTGCGAGCATCCCGGTACACGGCCGCCTTTACTACTTTTATTATGAAGTGAACGAGAATTATGTGGACTTTCTGGAGCCCAAAGTGACAGAGGCCTTTCTGCGCAGCGTCCATCAGCAGTATAAAAGGCGATTAGGCAGTTATATAGAAAGTTTGGCGGGATTCTTTACAGACGAGCCTCAGATTTCAAGCGGCGGCTATCCTTGGACGCCTTCTCTGCCTGCGGAATATCAAAAGCAATATGAGGAATCTCTTCTGGAAAAGCTACCGGATCTTTTTTTTCACAGTGAAACGGCTTATAGAACGCGCATCCGCTTCTGGCGGCTCATCACCGAGCTCTTTGCAAAGCGCTATACAAAACAGGTTGCCGGATGGTGCCATGAAAATGGATTGCAGCTAACCGGCCACCTGGCCTATGAGAAAACAATGACCGGCCAGCTCACTGCAAACGGCACATGCATGCCACAATACGCCTGTTTTGATATTCCCGGCATTGATTGGCCTGGTCGCCGCGTCTCCGATTGCCTGACCGTCTTACAAGCCGCCTCCGTTGCGCACCAGCTTGGAAAGCGGCAGATCCTGAGCGAATCCTTTGCCATGTGCGGCTGGAATGTCAGCTTTGAGGAGCTGCGCCGGATCGCGGAATACCAGATGGTGCATGGTGTTACGCTTTTATGCCAGCATCTGGCGCCTTACAGCCTTGGGGGTATTCGCAAGCGGGATGCTCCGGCTGCGCTTTTTGTGCAGCAGCCATGGTGGAAGGAATACCGCCATTTTAACGATTTCATCAGCAGAGTCGGAATGCTTCTCACGCTGGGGAACGTCCATTTCAGCGTGCTTGTGCTGCATCCCCAGCAATCTGCCTGGGCGCTTTATGACGGCAGTGAAACAAGCAGGGCGGAAATCGACAGGCTCAATAGTGCCCTGCGTTCCACCGTTCAAACGCTGGAGCATGCGCAAATTCCCTTCCATTTAGGAGACGATCAAATGCTCAGCCAGCATGCCAGCATAGAGGGCAACCGCCTCTGTGTGGGCGCCCAGCGCTACCGGGCGGTTATCATCTCCCCATGCCTCTCGCTGGATGCCCGTGTGGCTGCGCTGCTCGCGCAGTTCGCCCAAAACGGTGGGACCATCCTCTGTGCTGAAGCCGAAGAGCCCAAAGCTCAGGCCGCAGTCGGCATCCCCTACCTGTCGGACGGCGTTTCCTGCGCAAATCTGCGGCGGCTTGCCGGAGGCTTTCTCCGCGTTCCACTACACCAAATTGCACAAGCGCTTCCTTCCGGCTGCCGCCCTTTTTCTCTAAAGCGGCCGGACGGTTCCCCCGCCGTGGGCATCGCTGCAACCGTTCGTGATTTTGACCGAGAAGGCGTGCGCATGTGTTATTTTGTAAACCTACAGGCGCACGCCACGCCGCTTACTATCCGTGTGAAGGGTGCTGCCGCGGTCCGTTTTGACCCCTCTACCGGAAAGAGAAGTCCGGTTCCCTCTGTGCAGGAGGAGGGAACACTATGCTTTTCCATAATGCTTGAGCCACATGGAAGTGCAATCTTTTTCGTATTTGAAAAGCTGCATCCATCATTGGCAAGGCGGAAAAAGGCAGCAGCCTCCGCGCCCCTTGCATCTATCCGTCCATGTCTTTCGCCAACCTGGGAGATCCTCCGCAGCGATCTCAACGCCATAACGCTCGATCGCTGCGACTGCTCTTTTAATGGGGTGCATGTGGAAAAAAACATCCCAGCCATTGAAATTACAGAACGTGCCTGCATGCTGGGGCAGCCTGTGGAGCTGCGCCTTACCTACCGCTTCCAAATCTCCCAATCGCTCGACGGTCCATTTTTTCTGGTGTGTGAAACGCCGAAAAATTTCCGTTTTACCATCAACGGCAAGCTTGCCCGCCTCACGCCGCGCGGCTTCTACCGCGATCCGGCATTTGAAAAATTGAATATCACCAAATGGATTCAGCTAGGCGAAAACGAGCTGTGCATGGAAACCTGTTTTCAGCAATACGATTCCGTATACCGGAATTTTCAGGCGGCAAAATGCGGCTTTGAAGCCATTCGAAACCGACTGACCTATGAAGAAGAGATTGAGGCAGTTTATCTGCTCGGGCATTTTCGAGTGGACACCCCTGGTGATTTTCAACCCGGCCGGCGGGAGGATAGCCTCTATCAGGGCCATTTTTCGCTCGTGCGGCCCTCCCCCATCGTATACGCCGGGGATCTCGCCAAACAGGGCTTCCCGTTCTTCAGCGGACAAATCACCCTGCGCAACACGTTTCGCCTCACCCAGGAGGAGTGCGTGGGCCGTTGCCTGCGCTTTGCCAAACGCGGCGCAACCGTGCTCGCCGTTCGCGTCAATGGAAAGCCAGCGGGCAAGCTCTTTTGGCAGCCCTATGAAATAGATCTCAGCCGGTTCTTACTGGAAGGGGAAAATACAATTGAAATCACGCTGACTGGCTCCCTGCGCAATCTGCTTGGCCCGCATCATCTCAAACACGGGGAAAGCTACAGCGTTTCTCCCGGCAGCTTTTATCGCCGCTCCTCCGTTTGGAGGGGCGAAGATAACCCGGATTGGACGGACGACTATTCCTTTGTGGAATTCGGAATATTTTTAGTTTAGGAGAGGAAAACATGTTTTTTCAATTTTGCGGCACAATGGTACAAAAATGCATCGCCCTGCTGATGACCTTGCTGATGAATCTCGGCGCGGCAGTCTCCGCCGTCATCCAGCCAATTTCTCTGCCCACACTCGCACAAAGCGCATCCACCTACACTGTGGGGAATTTGACCGTACAGCTTGATCTGGGAGACGGCAGCTACACGGTCGCCCACAAGGGAATCACCATCTTCCGCAAAGCCTATGCTGCCGTGATGCTGGACAGCCTGCTTTCCAGCAGCGATTATGAAGCGCATTCGGTCAACACAGCGCCCCTGCACGATGCGGCTGGAAACGGGCTTAAAATCACTGTGCTTCACACCGGCCCCGCTCTGCCCAACCTGCGGCAGGATTTTCTGCTTTATGAGGGGCGGGATTACCTGCTCACCCAGGCCACCTTATGCGCAGAGGAAGGAGGAACGGTAAAAACCAACTATATTTCCCCCCTCTCGATTTCACAAAAGGGCAATGTGCAGGCCGCCGCCCCACGCTGGTCGCGTTTTTTGGAGGTGCCGTTTGATAATGACGCATGGGTGACCTTTGAAACCAAGAGCCTGTTTCAAAAAGGCCAAAGCCATGAAGCCGCAGCCTTTTTTGAGCCGGATGACGGCGCAGGCCTGATTCTCGGCTCTGTCACGCACGACACTTGGAAAACCGGAATATCCTTTGAAGGCTCCTGGGGAAACATTCGATCGCTTACCGCATACAGCGGTGCAAATACAGCGCTCACCCGCGACCAATCCCCCCACGGGGCGGTCAGCGGCCGGGAGGTGCCCTCCGCTTTGCTTTTCATCGGGATATTCGACCATTGGAAAACCGGCATGAATACCTTCGCGCAGGCTAACACCGCAATAACGCCTAAAAAGGAAACCAGCTTAAAAAGCATCCCGATCGGGTGGAACAGCTGGGGTTCCGTCCAAACAGACTTGACGCTTCAAACGGCGATCGGAATCTCCGATTATATCAACGACTATCTCCAACCCGCCTGGCAAACGGAGGGAGAAACGGTTTTCGTCAACCTCGACTCCTATTGGGATAATTTGACGGATGATGAATTGAAAACCTTTGTTACGCATTGCAGAAAAAACGGGCAAGAGGCCGGGATCTACTGGGCGCCCTTTGTCTCCTGGCTCGGCGCCAATGCGCTGGGCAGCACCTATGTAGAGGGAACTCATGCGCCCGTGTTATACAAAGACGTGATCCTCAAAAAAGCGGACGGAACCCCCTATGGAAACGATATTGACGGCTGTTTCCCGCTGGACGTTACCCATCCGGCCGTGCGTGCGCGCATGAGGTGGATGATCGGGCGTTTTCTGGAGGCCGGGTTCACCTACATCAAATTTGACTTTATGGGCCATGGCGCGCTGGAGGGGCAGCACTTCGATCCGGCTGTGCAGACAGGGATGCAGGCCTATAACCACGGCATGGCCTACCTCAACGAACTCATCGGCGGGCGCATGTTCATCAACCTTTCGATTGCACCAATCTTTCCTTATCAATACGCCCACGGGCGGCGCATCGCGTGCGACGCCTTTTATGCAATGAAGGATACAAAATACACGCTCAACGCCCTGACCTATGGATTTTGGGAGCAGGAACTCTATGCATACCCCGATCCGGATCATCTCGTCATCTGGGGCAAGGATGGAAAGGCCAGTGAAAATGAGGCGCGCAGCCGCCTGACGCTGGGCGCCATTGCAGGCACCAGCTTCCTGACAGGCGACAACTTTATCGCCCCTGCCGGAAATGCCGGCCAGGCAAACGAGCGCTTTCTCACCCTGCTGACCAATGCGGATATCCTGCGGGTGGCAAAATTTGGCCGGGCATTCACACCTGTGATCGAAAAGCACTGCCCGCAAAGCGCCAGCATATACCGGCTGGAGCAGGATGGAAGGCTGTATTTTGCCGTGTTCAACTTTTCTGTTTTGCCGCAGTATCAGGAAATTCCGGTAAACGGTGTATTCCATAGTAAGGAACTGTGGAGTGGCAAACAGGCCAGCGGGAAAGAAACGCTCGGCGTATGGCTCGCGGGCCGGAATGCGGCGCTATATGAAGTTGAGCTTCTCTGAAGTCAGTGAAAAAAGCGACTGCAAGTTACGCCGTTGCAGCATCAGTTGAATGATAAAAGGAAAAGCCGCCGCAAAATGAAATACATTTTGCGGCGGCTCTTTTTAGATAAGACAGGGTCAATCCGTGTGCCCACGCTCCATCGCCGTGGAAGCCATCACAAAGCGCAGCACATTTTTGGCGCCGCGCTGCAATTCACCCAGCGTGATCCCCTCCGGCTTTCCATAGACTTTTAGCAGCGTGCCGTCGCTCTTCTTCCGCCTGACCCGGCCGCCGCCCGGCATAAACACATCCACCTGCGCGCGCACGCGATAAGCTTGGTCCCGCAGGGCAGGGAATTCCGGGCTCTTGGCGGGTTGCATCCACCAATCCGTCATGACGCAGCCCTCATAGCCCCATTCACCGCGCAGGATCGCCGTGCAAAGCTCATATTGGTAATGGCACCACACACCGTTCACCTTGTTGTATGAGGTCATTATGTTTTGAGGCTTCGCCTCTTTGACGCAAATTTCAAACCCTTTGAGGTAAATCTCCCGCAGGGCACGCTCGGACAGACGGGAATCGTTGGTGTTGCGGCAATACTCCTGATTATTGCAGGCAAAGTGCTTTGGGCAGGCGGATACGCCCGTCTGCTGAAGCCCCTGCACCGCTGCCGCCGCAATCTTCCCCGTCAGGAACGGATCCTCGGAATAATATTCAAAATTCCGCCCGCACAGCGGATTCCGATGGATATTCATCCCCGGCGCGAGCAGCACGTCGCTGCCCTTCGCGCGCATCTCACGGCCCTCCGCCTCATATACCTCCCGGATAAGCGCCTCGTCAAACGTGCAGGCAAGCAGCGTGCCGATCGGCAGCAGGGAGCAGCTGCTTTGCAGCCGGATG